>Ga0164313_10005944_pt1 | contig 10784 bp, 11 predicted proteins | sample GuaBasSedimGuay4_FD_113735 | JGI IMG/M metagenome (GOLD analysis project Ga0164313, IMG submission 113735) | Subseafloor sediment microbial communities from Guaymas Basin, Gulf of California, Mexico - Guay4, Core 4569-4, 0-3 cm | ecosystem: Environmental > Aquatic > Marine > Hydrothermal vents...
GCTGGAGGTGGCACACCTCTGGGCAATGCACTCAAAGTAGCAAACAACTACCTTTATACTGCTAAATCATCTGCATCTCAAACGCAAATGATTGTACTTTTAGCAGATGGAGATGACAACTGTGGAAACATAAGTTATGTCATGCGTACCCTCAAAAGTAAAGGCATTATTTTTAGACATCAAACCATAGGTTTAGAAATCAAAGCCAACTCCAAAGCCGTCAAACAATTAGAACTCATTGCCAAAACATCTGGGGGAGTATATCATCACGTCAAAGACCATAAACAGCTTCCAAATATCTTTAAAGAAGCTTTAAGTACCATGGAAATACTTGACATGCTAGGCTCCTTTGGCATGCAAAAAGTACCCCAATCCCCAACAACAAACTCTAATGCTTCTATGCAAAACTTATTAGACCAATTTTAAAGGAATATCATGCAAAAAACACTTTTTATAAGCATCTTTATACTTAGCCCCATCCTACTCTTTGCTTTGCCAAAAAGCATTCTAGCAGACAAATATTTAGTCGGTGCCAAAAGTAGTATTGACAAACAAGATTACCAAGCTGCTAGCGAATATTTTCAAAAGATTGTTGACTTAGATGTAAGCCTACCTGATGATTTTTATTTCCAATATGGAAAAAATGCCTTAGCCATAAAAGATTATGAAAAAGCACTCACTTATATTAATCTTTATCTTGAAAAAGCAGGTAACGTAGGGAAATACTATAGAGATGCCCTACTTATGTCCAATCAAGCAGAAGAAGCTATCATCAAAAAAACAGAAAAACAAGAGCAATGGGACAAATATAGAGCAAGAGAAGAGGAAAAAAGAAAAGTAGAAGCTGCTATAGCACGATATACTTTAGACATTTCAACTACCCCTTCTAATGCCAGAATATATTTAAAATATATCAATAAAACCTATAGAAAAGGTATGAAACTCAAAGAAGGAAAGTACGCCATAAAAGTTTCCAAAAAAGGCTATACCTCAAAAGAATTTAGTATTTATCTCAACAAAGATACTAAAAAGAAAGTGACACTTAAGAAAATAATAAAGAAATCTACACAAGTCTGGCACTGTAGTGCCAAAAGTGAAAGAGCCTCTGGATGGGCAGAAGCTTTAGGACTAAATGCCGCCAAGAAAAAAGCACTCAAACAATGTAATATACGAAGACAAACAAGCTCTTCTTGCCGTATCAGCAAATGTTATAAAGTGAGGTAAGATGCATAGAAAAAATATTGTTTTACTGTTTTTTTAATGCTTGTTTACTGCTCTGAAGAATAATGGGAAGTCTCTCTTTTATAACATCTTCAACAATGTGAAAATCTATATCTTCATAATCATGTGCTATGAAGTTTCTTAATTCATAGCTTCCTTTTATGTCTTGTTTTTCAAAATGAGAAAGTACATCTAGTTCCCCACTATGTAAAAGTTTATCAAACTGTTCGGCAATAGATGTAAGGTGCATAAGTATAGAAGCTCTTGCATTTTGTTCATCCTCAAGTGCCTTGATAATAGAGCCCTTTTCATTGACAATATTGTCTATAAAAAGAACTTTTTTTTCTATAGTCTCTATACGAGAAAGAGCCTTTTTACTATACATAAATGAGCTCTTTTTCTATATTTTTTGCAAAAATTGAATCACTATCCAAGTCAAAAATATCTGAATTTCTATGTAGTGTTTTACGTATGTTTGACTTGATTTGTGAAATGATGTTAAAGTAATCATAAGCAGTGTGATTTTCAAGAAAATCACTTTTCTTTTTGATGGCAATATCTATATCACTATATACATTTTGTTCTTTTGTAGCAAAACTTCCAAACAAAGCTATCTGAGCAATGCCATACTCTTCCAATTCTGGTTTTAACTTTTTTAAATAATCTAAAATCTTTCTTTGTGTTGTTTTCATTATTTATTATAGCATAGACACATGATTTGTAGATAATATAAATTGGGACTAAACTTCTTTAGAAATACTCTCTAAGACCTCAAAATAAGTAGGAAATGTTTTCGCTGTGCATTCTGGGTCGTTGATGGTTACTGAGGCTTTGTCTAGAGCTAAGAGAGAAAAGCACATTGCGATGCGGTGGTCGTCATAGGTGTCTATGGCTGCGTGTTTTAGTTCTGCTGGGGCTGTGACTTTTAGGTAGTCTTCTCCCTCTTCTACTATGGCTCCTACTTTACGAAGTTCTGTTGCCATGGCGAAAAGTCTATCTGTTTCTTTGACTCTCCAGTTATAGATGTTGCGAAGTGTTGTAGTGCCTTTAGCAAAAAGTGCCGTAGTGGCGATGGTCATAGCTGCATCTGGAATGTGGTTGAAATCCATATCTATGGCATTTAACTCTCCTCTAGTCACAGAGATAGAGTCTTCTTCCCAAAGTACTTTTGCTCCCATCTTTTCTAAAGCATCTGCAAAAAGTACATCTCCTTGGATGCTGTTTTTGCCTATACCTCTCACCTTAACTGTGCCACCTTTAATCGCAGCTGCAGCTAAAAAATAAGAAGCCGAAGAAGCATCTCCTTCTACCATAAAATTTTTCACAGCTTTGTATCTTTGCCCTGCTTTGATGCTAAAGACTTTATAGTCTTCATTGCATACCTCAACCCCAAAAGACTTCATAATATCAAGAGTAATGTCAATATAAGGCTTAGATACAAGCTCTCCCTTGAGCGAAATAGTCATACCTTCTTTTGCCAAAGGAGATGCCAATAACAATGCTGTTAAAAATTGACTAGAGATAGTCGCATCTATCTCTACTTTGCCACCTTTTAATCCATTGGCTTCTATGTGAAGAGGAGGATAACCTTCATTTTTAAGATAAGTAATGTCAGCTCCTGCTTCACGTAAAGCATCTACCAAATGTCCTATGGGTCGCTCCTTCATACGAGGCTCTCCTGTTAGAACATACTCTCCACTCCCACAACACAAGGCTGCGCAAAGTGGTCTCATAGCTGTACCTGCGTTACCTAAAAACAAGTTTTGAATTTTCGAAGCTTCAAAAGCAGCCCCATTACCTACGATTTTACATTCTGTTTTATTTTCTGATAGCGTATAGTCTATGCCCAAGTTTTTTAAAGCCTTGAGCATATGTCTTGTATCATCACTCTCAAGTAAATTGCAAATAGTGCTTGTACCCTCAGCCAAAGCTGCCAATAATAAAGCTCTGTTAGACAAAGATTTAGAACCAGGAAGAGTCAGTTCTCCGTTTATCTTATCGATGGGTTTTAGAGTGAGGGTATTCACGTGTTTTTTACTTTTTTAAATTCTTGAATTTTTTCTATGACATTCTGAACTACCCAGTCAGGAGTAGATGCTCCAGCTGAAATGCCACAAAGTTCTTTGTCTTCAAACCAAGAATCTTCAAGTTCGCTTTCATTTTCTATGAGATAACTTTGCGTACAGTCACGTTCACAGATACTATGTAGTTGCTTGGTATTAGAAGAGTGTTTTCCTCCTATGACTATCATCACATCCGCATCTTTTGCAAGCTCTGTAGCTGCATCTTGGTTTTCAAAGGTTGCGTTACAAATGGTGTTAAACACGCGTATCTCTTTACGTGTCGCCATCAAAGCAGTGACAATCTTAGCAAAATCTTCTGGCTTTTTAGTAGTTTGAGAAACCACAGCTACTTTACCTTTAAGGGGCAATAACTCTAACTCTTGGGCTGTCAAAACTATAAAAGCATCACTCAAATCTTTCGCATAAGAAACCACACCTTTTATCTCAGGGTGCTGAGCATCTCCAAAGATGACTATACTGTAACCCTCTTGGCTCATTTTTTCGACAATATGTTGAGGTGTCGTCACATAAGGACAAGTGGCATCTATGACTTTATGTTCTTTCTTTTTTAAGCTTGCTAATTCTTGTTTAGGTATGCCATGTGTGCGTATGACTACTGTATCGTCTGCTTTCAACTCAGACAGTTTTTCAGCCAAACCTATATTAAAACCTGTTTTTAGTCTGTTTATCTCGTCTTTATTGTGTATAAGTGGGCCGTAGGTTACGGAACCTTGATGTTCTTCTGCTATTTCTATAGCTCTTTTGACACCAAAACAAAAACCATAACTAGAAGCAAGCTGTATCTTCATTTTTACCTCAGTTCCGCATTACACTCTGCTTGAAGTGCATCCATTACCTTAGACAATACTTTTTCAATATCTGCTTCTTCTAGTGTTCCTTGCATAGATTGTATGAAAAAACGTATGCTAAGACTTTTTTTATCTCCTAGTTTTTTATCTTCATAAATATCTACAGGATAGCTGTCTTTTAACATGGGCAAATCTAAAGCATTAAGAACTTTTGCTACTTCATAATAGCCTAAAGATTTATCTATCACCACAGATAAGTCTTTATACACTCCTTGAAATTTAGAGATAGGTTTTACCTTAATGTGCTTAGGTAAAAAAGCATCAAAGTCAAGCTCTGCTATGAAACTTACAGGCAAGTCAAACTCTTCTTGCACGCTAGGATGCAGCTTAGATATAAACCCACATACTCTGCCATTGACCAAAACATTTGCGGACTGATACGGATGTATCAAAGCATTGTCATAAGTGCAAGGCTCAAGTTCAAATGCTCCTACAACTGCTACTACTTTTTGCGTAAAGGTCGCAAAATCAATGTTTTTTGCTTTTCCTGCATTCACGATGCTTTCATTTTCCATGGCTCCAGAAAACATAAAAGACAAAACTTCACTCTCTTCTCTTTGGCTCCCAAAAACTGCCCCTATTTCAAAAAGAGGTACAGATTTTTTGCCATAACTTACATTTCTTTTAGCAGCTATAAGCAAGTTTACCAACACTGTACTTCGTAAGGTATTTAATTCTTCAGCTATAGGGTTTGCTAGTTCTAAACTTTCTTCTAAGCTTGAAAAGCCATATTTTTCCAAAAGTGTATTGTCTGAGAAAACATAAGACATATTTTCATAAAACCCTGCACCTACAGCACGATTTTTAAAACCTTTTCTTGCTTTGTATCTGTCTGTCGTGTCATTAAGACGTACTTTTTCTACAAATACAAGTGCTTTTTCTTCAATATTATTAATGCCTATAATACGTACTATTTCTTCTGCTATATCTTGTATGTGCTTAATATCATGTCTAAACAATGGTACAGTTACCGCAATTGCATCTGCACCCATAGATGTAATTATAAAGCCTAATTTTTTCAAGATAGTAGCTATTTTTCCTATCTCAATTTCCATACCGATAATAGATGAAATTTCTTTTGCTTGCACAATAATAGTTTCTCTATTTCTTTCCACTTGAACATTTAATGACCCTTCATAACAATTTACATTGGTATAAAGATCCATCAAAGAACCTAAAAAAGAAAGTCCAAAATCCAAATCAGGACTAGACCCTCTGGATGTTTTATAATACAAGGTATCTGCTTTTTCAGTACTTTGCGCAAATGCCTCTACTAAGGTATCAGGATTAATATAAGATGCCTCCATTAAAAGTTCTTGTGTTTCATCATTAGCCAAACCTTCTGCTGCTTGATTTACACCCACAACAGAACATACTTGTCCTTTACCCACAATCTCCATAATGCCTTTAATTTTAGACTGAGGCTTTACAGATATTTTATCATTACTACGAAAAATTGCACTATCGTACGCACGTAAAACTACTCCCGTAGTATGTGTTGCATAGGCAAGCAAAGTTGACAATTTACCTTTTGTTTCTACCTGAGCTATTGTCAATCTTAATTTCAATAAAAAACTTTCCGTAACACTGTCTATTGTCGCCAATTTATAGCATAAGTCTGCATCCATTTTACCCGAATGTCGAAGTTCGGCAACTCTAGCAATGCCTAACTTAATCTTATCTTCTTGCTTATATTCAAAACGTTTCATTTCTATATCAAGTGCCGCAGATAAATCTCTGGCTACTCCATAAATACTTAGGCAATCCCCTCGGTTTGCAGTCAATTCAAGTTCAATAATAGTATCTGACACATAAGCATAAGAAGACAATTCTCGTCCAGTCATAAGCTCACCAATACTATCATCTAGTATCATAATGCCCTTACCCATATCTGGCAAACCTAGCTCAGAAGATGCACAAATCATACCTTCAGATTCTACCTCACGAAGCTTCGCATGTTTGATGACAAAATCCCCAGGCAATACCGCTCCTATGGTTGCTACAGCTACATATTCTGCATCTACCACATTCGCAGCACCACATACTATTTGTCTTATGCCAGAACCTACATCTACCTGACATACATTCAACTTGTCTGCATTAGGGTGTTTTTCACAAGAAAGTATCTTTCCTATGACTACTTTAGGGTCGATGTCTATCTTGCTTATACTATCTACTTCTAAACCTATGGCATTAAAGGTTTCATATAGTTTTTCATCAGACACAGTACTTAGGTCTATAAATTCATTTAACCACGTTCTAGTTACTATCATCTAAATTGCTCCAATAATCTTATATCTCCCTCAAACAGACTTCTGAGATCTGGTATCTTGTGCATCAACATCGCAAAACGCTCCACACCTAAACCAAAGGCATAACCACTCACTTCTTCATAGCCTACAGACTTAAATACATTAGGATCAACAATACCACAGCCAAGCACTTCTAGCCAGCCTGTATGTGAACAAATACGACATCCCTTTCCTTCACAAAAAATACAAGAAATATCAACTTCAGCAGATGGCTCTGTAAAAGGGAAAAAAGAGGGTCTAAAACGCACATCTACTTCACCAAACATATAATGTAAAAAATCTGTCAAAATTGCTTTTAAGTTTGCAAAACTCACTTTGCCTTTATCCTCTACCACAAGTCCTTCAACTTGATGAAACATAGGTGTATGTGTCACATCAAAATCACGCCTAAATACAGTCCCTGGGGCTATCATACGAATAGGAGGCTTGCGTTCTAACATCGTGCGTATTTGTACGGGAGAGGTATGCGTACGTAAAAGCCCTCCATCTTTAAAATAAAAGGTATCTTGCATGTCGCGTGCGGGATGATACTTGGGAAGGTTTAGTGCTTCAAAATTATGAAAATCGTCTTCCACCATAGGGCCAGACTCCACAGCAAAATTCAAAGCTACAAAATAGTCTATGATTTTATCCATCGTTTCCATCACAGGATGCAAAGCGCCTTTTTGTGCCAAGGTACCATACAAAGACACATCTATGGCTTCGGATTTGAGTACTTTTTCTATCTCTGCTGCTTTTAAAGCTTCGTAGCGTAGATCAAAAGCAGACTGCAAAGCTACCTTATTTTCATTCAGTCCTTGAGCAAAGGCTTTTTTCTCTGGGCCAGGAACATCTTTCATCTTGGCAAACTGTGCTGCGAGTACACCTTTTTTTCCAAAAAGTGCTACACGTACTTTTTCCAAAGCCTCAAGCGAATCAGCTTGAACTATCTTTTCTTCTAAATTTTCCATTTATTCTTTAGACCTAGTGTTATAATTGCTATGATTTTATCTAAATGTTGCTAATAATGGGATTTATTGTGCTATATCTGTGTTATAATCAAAGTAGTAAATATAAAACCTAAGGAAAGAAAATGTGCATATTTTGCAAGATAATAAACAAAGAAATCCCCAACAACACCGTAGCCGAAAATGAAAACTTCCTAGCTTTCCATGACCTTCACCCCAAGGCTCCCATACACATACTCATAATCCCCAAAATCCATGTAAAATGCTTTCAAGAAGTATCTGCTGAGACTATGGGTGGACTGACTAATTTTGCACAAGAAGTAGCCACAAAAGTAGGTGTAGATACATCAGGCTACAGACTCATCACCAACAACGGAGAAGACGGAGGTCAAGAAGTAGCACACCTACATTTTCACATGCTCGGAGGTGCAAAAATACCTTGGGATCATAGTCATGAGGACAATCATAAGAGTTTGTAAGATTCGACTTGATTGTAACATACAGCTAGCCTATTATCTCACAGAGAGCATTTTGAATTATTTTTAATTCTATTTCGTTTAAAATCGACAATTTCTTTTTGATTCTTGTTTTTGCTAAGGCTCTTAGCTCATAAATACAAGCATCACAATCTTTTTCTAAGGCATCTCTTGAAGTGATAAGATATCTGTATGGCAAAGCATCTGCTTCTATGGTAGTCGAAAGTGGTATCACAATAATCGTATCTAAAATCTCATTATCATCACTAGCACTTAGTACTATAGCGGGTCTTAATTTACCTATCTCCCCACCTTTAGCAGGATTAAAATTTACAAGAACAATGTCCCCTCTATTTAAGTCCATCATCTATGGCTCCATCACCTATAGAGTCTTTAGCACTTGCTTTGGCTATTCTGTGTAATAGTTTTCTTTTTTTATCTTTTTCCAAATCTATCAAAAAACGCTCAAACTTTTCTTTAAATATACTAGGAATAAAATAACCAATATCTTCTTTTTTTCTAGCATTGACTATGCGTACAACTTCTGTTGTTTTAAAAAATGAAGAAGATTGTCTCAAATCTGCTAATGTTGCTTGTATCATACATTATCCTTTTACATATTGGTCTTACAAACCATTATAGCATAATAAAATGCTAAATTTTTCAATTTATTAATATTTGTAGGGTGGATTTATCCACCGTTTATCATAGGTATTGGTGGATAAATCCACCCTACGGGAATTAAATTCAGACTTCCATTCATTAGATGTTACGATTATTTCTAATTTTCCGATGATTTAATCTTAAATATTACCTACTTACAAACCCTAAGCATCTATCTCTTCCAACTTCAACTCATATTTAGCAACTATCTCTTCGTCTTTTTCAGATGCTAGTTCTAGACGTTCAAAATATGCGTCTATTTCTTGCTGTACCAGTCCAACTTCCTTGGAGAGTTCCATGATGATGTCATTGTCTCCTGTGTTTGAAGCTTGGGCAAGTGCTTGGTTTTTTGTTGCCATATCTTCTTCGAGTGCTTCTATCTTTTCTTCACAAAATTTTATCTCTTTTGTGTAAGGTTTGCGTACTTCGTTTCGTGCTTGAGTGACTGCTTTTCGTAGTTTTTTACGTTCTTTATGGTTTATCTTTGGTTTTTCTTTCTTAACTTTGTTTTTTCCTTCTTCCTCTTCCCAACCTATCTTCTCTAAAAACTCAGCGTAAGTTCCGTCAAAATACTCAGCCCCTCCCTTATGAAAGATGATGAGTGCATCTGCTAAACGATGAAGTAACATTTCTGAGTGAGTGACCATCATAAGTGAACCCTCAAAGTTGTCTATGGCATCTGCTAGTGCGTCTATAGACTGCATGTCTAAGTGGTTAGTAGGCTCATCTAAAAAGAGTAGGTTTGCAGGTGTTGCGATGATCTTGCCTAGCATGACACGGCTGCGTTCTCCACCTGAGAGTACGCTTATCTTTTTGTCGCCAAGTTCACCTGAGAACATCATGCGCCCTGCTATATTTCTAGCTTGTGGTATGCCTATCTCTTTGCTCATTGAGGCTATCTCATCTACTATGGTGTTTTTGACATTGAGTCTTTCTATGTTGGTTTGTCCAAAGTGTGCAAATACAGTTGAGGGGTGGTACTCTAGCTTTCCTTGCTGTTCTTTTAACTCTCCTGCTATGTAGTTGAGTAAGGTAGATTTACCCTTACCATTTTTTCCTATGATGGCAAGTCTTTTACCTTTTTCCATCGCAAAAGTGATATTTTGAAACAGTACTTCTTCTGGCTTATATCCAAAGCCTAATTCTCCTGCACGAAAGATGACTTTTGCAGGAGTGTCTTTATAGTTAAACTTAAAAGACAAGTTTGCATCTGTCGCCAAATCTTCCATCTCATCCATCTTGTCAAGCTCTTTTTGTTTAGACTGTGCCAAAGCAGCAGTAGAAGCTCTAGCTTTGTTTCTAGCTACAAACTCTTCTAAGTCTTTACGCTTTTTGTCTTGGTTTGCTTTGGTTTTTTCATAGGTTTCATCTTCCATATCTAGAGTAGAGTAATACTTATAACTATCTCCTGCAACCAAACGAAGCCCCTTGCGTTGTACACCCATGGTATGTGTCGTTACAGAGTCCATGAAGTCACGGTCATGTGTGATGAGTATAACTTCGCCATCAAACTCACGTATGAAAGTTCTAAGCCAACGCAAAGAGATGATGTCAAGGTAGTTGGTAGGTTCATCAAGTAGCAACATATTTGGCTCAGTCGCTAGTAACTTCACAAGATTAATGCGTATCTGATACCCACCAGAGAAAGAAAGAGGGTCTTTGTCTAAGTCACTCTCAGAAAAACCCAGTCCAAACAGTAGTTTTTCTATCTTGTAAAAGTTCCACTGTTCATCTTCGGGTAAGACTAAAGCACATTCTTCGCGTACAGTCTTTTCTGTAAATACAAGATGTTGTTTTAATGCTCCAATACGGTAATTTTTAGGAATACTAATCGAACCATTATCATGTGACTCTTCTGCTAATATCATTTTAAATAGTGTTGATTTTCCAGAGCCATTACGCCCCACAAATCCTATCTTTTGCTGAGCTTGCATTTTAAAGTTCACGTCACTAAAAAGTACTTGAGCAGCAAAACTTTTGACGAGATTACTTAATTGTATCATTTAATTATCCATAATAAAGGTATTTTGCTGGAATTATAACAAAAAATAACTCTATGCTTCTGTCATAAGAAAAATTAAAAATCGTACAAGGAAACCTATTCTTTTACCCTAAGACATGACTATCTAAAACAAAAGTTGTAAAGCTACCTTCATAGACAAGTTTAGTAGAGACAAAAGCTTGTACTGAGACTGTTCTTTCCTTTTTCACTTAGAACCTGTGCCTTACACAA
>Ga0164313_10005945_pt1 | contig 10784 bp, 4 predicted proteins | sample GuaBasSedimGuay4_FD_113735 | JGI IMG/M metagenome (GOLD analysis project Ga0164313, IMG submission 113735) | Subseafloor sediment microbial communities from Guaymas Basin, Gulf of California, Mexico - Guay4, Core 4569-4, 0-3 cm | ecosystem: Environmental > Aquatic > Marine > Hydrothermal vents >...
AGAGGGACCCTTACCAGCGGCAGTGGGCGAACGCACGGTTCGCTTCAGCCATTCGGTGAGTGTCTTCGCGCTTTTTGATAGACGGTCCTTCGTTTTTGCTCGCCATCAACAGTTCAGCCGCCAAACGTTCAGCAAACGTATTTTCGGGGCGGCTGCGGGCGAAACTGATCAACCAGCGCATGGCCAGCTGGGTCCGCCGCTCATTCCGGACTTCGACGGGCACCTGGTAGGTGGCACCACCGATTCGCCGGGATTTCACTTCGACACTGGGCTTGACGTTGCTCAGGGCGGAGCGGAAGACATCGATGCCCTCCTGGCCGCTCTTGTCCTTTATCATTTCCAGTGCGCTGTAGAATGCTTTTTCGGAGACGCTGCGCTTGCCATCCTTCATCGTATAATTGATGAACTTGGTCACCATGATGTCGCCAAACCTGGGATCGGCCGGCGGAACTCGTTTTTCGGGGGACCTGCGTCGCGACATTTCTTTTTCTCCTGAGCGGTCTTTCCGCTATCTGCGCCGGCTTCAGCCGGCAGAAAATTCAACCTGCGCCTTCTGAACGAATCGGCGCGAAATTCGTGAAGACCCTAGCTGCGAGGCCTCTTGGCGCCGTACTTGGAACGGCCCTGGCGGCGATCATCGACGCCGGAGGCGTCCTGGGTACCGCGAATGATGTGGTAGCGGACACCGGGGAGATCCTTCACCCGTCCGCCCCTGACGAGCACGATGCTGTGCTCCTGCAGGTTGTGACCCTCGCCCGGAATGTAGGCGGTCACTTCGATGCCGTTGGTCAGCCGGACACGCGCGATCTTCCGCAAAGCCGAGTTGGGCTTTTTGGGCGTCTGGGTATAGACGCGGGTGCAGACACCCTTGCGCTGAGGACAGGACTGCAAAGCCGGGCACTTGCTTTTCTTGGTCTGGGGCTTGCGGCCCTTCCGGACTAACTGACTCAGTGTAGGCAACTTCGATCTCCTGCATTCTGGAAGTCTGGCGGGCTGTCGCCCTACAAAACCTTAAGATGGCCAAACCATTGAAAATACATGATTTAGACGCAATCAGACACAACAGCAGCCTCTCCCGGCCGCTGTCGTGGATCGGGAACATTAACCGCAGTGTTAAGCTTTGTCAAGGTTTGCGGCATTTTTTTGCATCTATTTGGGGATTTCAGGCCGCGGCTTCAGCGGGCCAGGACGATTTTTCTCGAAGCGGAGCTCTTCGGGGTCGAAATCCGGGCCAGATAGACCCCCGAAGGCAGGTTCCTGCCCTGGCGATCGACGCCATCCCAGGTCTCGCTGTGGGGGCCGGCCTCACGGTTTTTTCGGTGTCGAGCTGGCCGGGTCATCCGCCATGCGGCGGCATCTCTCCAGGTTGCGCACCGCTTCACCATAATCGGGCTTGAGGATCACGGCGGTATCGAACTGGGCGCACGCTGCCTCGATCCTGCCCATTCTTGCCAGGGCAATACCCAGGAAATTGCGCGGAGCCGGTGCCCAGGGATCCATAACCACCGATCTCTGCAAGTTTTCCACCGCGGCGGGCCAATCTTTCTGTCGGTAAAAATTGTGACCCACGCCAAAATACATTTCCGGTTCCAGGTCCACGGATTCCTGGGCAAAGGGCCCCGGCAGCGCAACGGCCAGAACACAGAACACCAGCAAAAGCGAAGTCCGGATCACACCCTCACCCTGACGCGCCCCCCGGGTGATCGATATCAAACCCTGACCGGCCAGAACGGCCATCAAGGGGATGAGCGGAGCTCGATATCGGGCCGAGATGAATACAAGCACCAGCGAAGCGCCGAACATCCCCAACAGGATCAGGAAGGAAACAGGGATCTTTCGGAAAGAGCCCGCCAGCCCGACCGCGGCCAGTGGAAAAATCAACCCCCAGGGAAATCCCCAGGCACCCAGTTTGAAAACCAGGGCACCCATAACGGGTGACCATTGCCGGTGAAGATAGATGTCCAGATTACGGGGCAACTCCCGCGAAGAAATCAAATGAAGGGTTTTCCGCCCCCACAGGCCAAGCTGTTCCCCGGGCTTCCCACCGGCGAAGGCCATCACCTTGTCTATGAAATACGGTTGCCCATTCCAGGGACCGGGCGCGTAACCGTTCCGACTCGGCTCGGCAACCAGTTCTTCCCACGGGATACCGAGACGGATGTTTATCGTGCGGTCGAAATCCCCGTTGTTCCCGATGAAGAGGTTTATGCCACCGGACGGTGGCACGATTCCCGGATGCCCTGTCTTTGCTTCGAGGACCACCGCTGTCGGGCCCAATACAAGGAAAACTCCGACCAGAGCTGCACCTACGCTGCCGGCGGCACGTTTCAAGGACATGCCCCGCCTTCGCGTCTCCCAGGCCAGCCAAACGAAAACCACGATCACGATGGGAACAAAGGTAGGTCGGGTCAGGATGGCGACCGCCCCGGTCAAACCCCACACGAAACAGAACCGTGGGCCCGGATTCCTGTCGATACGGATTAGAAGCAGGGCCATGGCGACGGTCAGGAAGGCCGTCCATCCGGTGGCCATCAATCGGGTTTCGAAAAAGATCAGGGGACCTGACAGGGCGCAGATCAAACCCGCGACCAGGGCCTGCCTGCGCCCGAACATCTGCAGGGTAAGCCGGTGAGTCAGATAGCAGGTGGCGCCGCCCAACAGAATCTGGATAACGATGGCCGCCGGGACCGACACCCCGAAGACCGCGTAGACCCCCGCCAGAAAAAAGGGATAAAAAACCGCCTGCCACAGGAACTTCTCGGTGAACACACCGTTGGCGGCAAGGCCCTCGGCCAGATCGTGATAGGTCCGCGAATCGACCAGCGGCTGCATGAATGAAGGATCATGAGAGCTGTCGGCCAGGTAGACAAAGCGCACCACTACCGCGAGAACACCGATCAGCACACCAACAAGCTGCTGGTTGTCCCACCACCGTAACCCTCTTTCCTCCGTGGTACTGTCGCCTGGCCCCATGCCACCCCTCACAAAAAAAGGTGATCAGTATTCGTACGGGCCATAGTAATGGCCGCAGGCCGACGACAACAACCGAATATCTTGCCAGGGCGAGGTGGGGCTGACCGAAGCTGACCTGGGAACAGGACGTTCGGCCGAGCCTTTCGGTAAAAAAAGAATCCGGGTAATCCGCAGGACCGCCCGAAGGGCAGTCTGAGGACATCCCGGATTCTTTTTTTACCGAAAGGCTCGGCCGAACGTCCTATTCCCCAGCGGCAGCCTCGGCCTCAGCCTCCATCTCCTTGGCGATCTCTGCAGCCAAAGCCGAAGCGATCTCATGTTCCTGGATACCTTCAATGATACGTTCATCCTCGACCGAAGGCTCCTCCACGGCCAGGAACTTGAAATCGTTCAGCCCCGTACCGGCGGAGATCAGGTGACCCATGATCACGTTCTCCTTGAGGCTGCGCAATTCGTCGCGCTTGCCGCGGGTGGCCGCGTCGGTCAGCACTCGGGTCGTTTCCTGGAAACTGGCGGCGCTGATGAAGCTGTCCGTCGTCAGGCTCGCCTTGGTGATTCCCAGCAGAAGCGGCTCGAAAGTTGCCGGTTCCAGCTCGGGTTCACCCTTGGCCCGCAGTTCCATGTTCTTCTTGGCGAAGTCCCGGTTGTGCTCTTCCACGTCCGCCTTGGTAACCTGCTCGTCTTCCAGGTACGGCGTGTCGCCCGGGGAAAGGATCATGACCTTGCGCAGCATCCGCGAGACGATGATCTCGATGTGCTTGTCGTTGATCTTCACACCCTGAAGGCGGTAAACCTCCTGCACGGCGTTGACCAGGTACTTCTGCACCTCGCCCACACCCTTGATGGACAGGATGTCCATGGGGTTGATGGGACCTTCGGTCAGACGGTCGCCGGCCAGCACATGTTCACCCTCGTAGGTCCGGATGTGCTTGCCGTGGGGTATGGTGTACTCCTTCTCCACGTCATGCTCGCCGACCACGGCCACCTTGCGCTGGCCTCTGGTGGTGCCGCGGAACTCGACCACGCCGTCGATTTCGGTGACGGTCGCCGATTCGCGCGGTTTGCGGGCTTCGAAAAGCTCGGCCACGCGGGGCAGACCACCGGTGATATCGCCGGACTGGGCAACTTCACGGGGAATCTTGGCCAACTGCGTACCGGCGGGCACCTTCTGGCCGTCATCGACCAGCAGGAAAGCGCCGGTGGGCAGAATGTACTCGGCCATCTTGCGGCCGGTCTTGGCGTTGACGATCTGGATGGCCGGTTGCACGCTCTTGTCGGCGCTCTCGACGATCACCGGCTGCTTCATCCGCGTCTTCTCGTCCAGGTCCACGCTCAGGGTCAGGCCTTCGACGATACCGGTGAAGGACACGATTCCCGCGCCCTCACTCAGAATGAAGTCCGCGAACGGATCCCACTCGAAGATGGGATCGTTCAGGGCCACCTTCTGGTTGTTCTTGACCATCACGATGGCGCCGTAGGGCACCGTCATCTGGCTGCGGGTAATCCCGGAATCAAGCACCAGTTCCATCTCGCCCTTACGGCCGATGGAAACCATCTGCTTGTCGGCGTTCTTGACCAGCTTGACTTCCTCGTTGAAAACGATCTTACCAGCGGCGGCCGCCTGCTTGGTCGTCTGCTCGACGATACGGCTGGCCGTACCACCGATATGGAAGGTCCGCAGGGTCAGCTGCGTGCCCGGTTCACCGATGGACTGGGCGGCCATGACCCCGACGGGCTCGCCGATGTCCACCAGCTTGTGCTCGGCCAGGTTGTAGCCGTAGCACAAGGCACAAATACCGTGGCGGGTCTCGCAGGTGAGCACCGAACGCATGAGCACGCTCTGAATGCCCGAATCCTCGATCGCGACAGCCAGTTTCTTGTCGATCAACGCACCGGCCTCGGCAATTACCGTGCCCGTACCGTCGATGATATCCTCGGCGCTGGCCCGTCCGATGATCCGCTCGGACAGCGTCTCGATGGTTTTCTCACCCTCCTTGAGGGATGAGATCTCGACACCGCGCAGGGTGCCGCAATCGGGCTCGTTGACCACGATGTCCTGAGCCACGTCGACCAGGCGGCGCGTTAGGTAACCGGCGTCGGCGGTCTTCAGGGCCGTATCGGCCAGACCCTTGCGAGCGCCGTGAGTGGAGATGAAGTACTCGAGCATGGTCAGCCCCTCGCGGAAGTTCGCGAGGATGGGCTGCTCGATGATTTCACCGAAACCACCGGTGATCTTCTTCTGGGGTTTGGCCATCAGGCCACGCATTCCGGCCAACTGCTTGATCTGGTCGGCGGAACCACGGGCGCCGGACGCGTTCATCATGTAAACCGCGTTAAAGCCCTGGTCATCGGCCTTCAGGTGGTCGAACATACGGTCCCTGACCTCGTTGGTCACCTGGGTCCACTTGTCGATCACCTTGTTGTAGCGTTCCCGGTTGGTGATGACGCCCTCGCGGTGATCACGCACGTAACCGTCGACAACCTTCTGCGCCGCGGCGACGATTTCGCCCTTCTCCGGCGGAATGATGATGTCGTCGATCCCGATGGAGATGCCGCCCTCGGTGGCGTGATGGAAACCCAGTTCCTTCAGGCGATCCAGGAATTCCATGCAGGCGGTCATGCCGTTTTTGGCATGCACTTCGCCGACGATCCGGGACAGGTCTTTTTTGTTCAGAGGCTTGTTCACGAAATCCACACCATGGAGGATCTCGTTGAACATGACCCGGCCGATGGTCGTCTCGAGCGTGCCCGCCTCTCCGCCCATGCGGATTTTTACCATGGCGTGTTTAGCAATGATGTCCGCCTCGTAGGCGCTGTAGGCGTCATCCACATCGGCGAATGACTTGCCTTCGCCCTTGGCCCCGACACGGTGCAGGGTCAGGTAATGGCAACCGAGCACCATGTCCTGGCTGGGCGAAGCCACGGGCTCGCCGTTGGCCGGGGACAGGATGTTCAGCGGCGACAGCATCAGCAGCCGCGCTTCCAGCTGGGCCTCGTACCCCAGGGGTACGTGCACGGCCATCTGATCACCGTCGAAATCGGCGTTGAAGGCGGTACAGACCAGAGGGTGGATGCGAATCGCCTTGCCCTCGATCAACACCGGCTCGAAAGCCTGGATACCCAGACGGTGAAGCGTCGGCGCACGGTTCAGCAGGACCGGGTGGTCCTTGATGATCTCTTCGAGAATGTCCCAGACCTCGGGGCGCTCCTGCTCGACGAGCTTCTTGGCGCTCTTGACGGTCTGGACGTAACCCTTCTCCTCCAGCTTGCGGATGATGAAGGGCTTGAACAACTCGAGGGCCATGCTCTTGGGCAGGCCGCACTGGTAGAGCTTCAGCTCGGGGCCGACGACGATCACCGAACGACCGGAGTAGTCGACGCGCTTGCCGAGCAGGTTCTGCCGGAAACGTCCCTTTTTACCCTTGATCATGTCACTGAGCGATTTCAACGGCCGGTTGCCCTGGCCCTTGACCGCGCGCGAACGGCGGCCGTTGTCGAACAGGGCGTCCACGGCTTCCTGCAGCATCCGCTTTTCGTTGCGCAGGATCACCCCGGGAGCCTTGATTTCGATCAGCTTCTTCAACCGGTTGTTGCGGTTGATCACCCGGCGGTAAAGATCGTTCAAATCACTGGTGGCAAAACGGCCGCCGTCCAACGGGACCAGCGGACGCAGATCCGGCGGCAGCACCGGCACGACATCCAGGATCATCCATTCGGGCAGGTTGTCGCTATGCATGAAGGAGTCGATGATCTTGAGCCGCTTCAGCACCGACTTCTTGCGCTGCACGGAAGTTTCGACCTTGACCTGCGCGCGCAGTTCCTGGTTCAGCTCCTCGAGCTGCAGACCGGCCAGGAGCTTGCGCACCGCTTCGGCGCCCATCTCCATCTGGCAGTCCCACTCGGGATGCTCTTCCTTCAGGTCCCACCACTCTTCGTCACTGATGACGTCACCGACAGCCAACTCCGTGTTGCCCGGTTCGATGATCACACTGGACTCGTAGTAGAGGATTCTTTCGAGATCCTTGACCTTCATGGCCAGCAGCTGGCCGATCCGGCTGGGCAGCCCCTTGAAGAACCAGATATGGGCGATGGGCACGGCCAGTTCGATATGGCCGAGGCGCTCGCGCCGCACCTTGCTCTGGGTCACTTCCACGCCGCATTTGTCACAGACCATCCCGCGGAAGCGGATGCGCTTGTACTTGCCGCAATTGCACTCCCAGTCCTTTACGGGACCGAAGATCCGCTCACAGAAGAGACCGTCCTTTTCCGGCTTGAACGTCCGGTAGTTGATGGTCTCGGGCTTGGTAACCTCACCGTAACTCCACTCCCGGATGATATCCGGAGAGGCGAGCTGGATCTTGATGGCTGTGTGCTCCGAAGGCTTCTTTGCTTCTTCACGAAAAGTCTGGCCGAGCATTTATTATCCTCCTGGGGGCACCGCCCGGGGCGGGTCCACCGGATCAGAGTGTCTAGACGGATTCTTCCAGGTTCACATCCAGGCAAAGGCTCTGGAGCTCCCTCATCAGAACGTTGAAAGATTCCGGTATTCCCGGCTCGGGCGGATTCTCGCCCTTGACGATGGCTTCGTAAATCCGCGAACGGCCCGTCACATCATCGGACTTGACCGTCAGCATCTCCTGGAGACAGTTCGCCGCGCCATAGGCCTCCAATGCCCAGACTTCCATTTCACCGAATCGCTGGCCACCGAACTGGGCCTTGCCGCCCAGCGGCTGCTGGGTCACGAGGCTGTATGGGCCAATGGACCTGGCGTGGATTTTCTCCTCGACCAGGTGATGAAGTTTAAGCACATAGATGATCCCGACCGTCACTTCCTTGTCGAAGCGTTCGCCGGTCCGGCCATCGTAAAGAACGCTCTTGCCGCTGGGGTCCAGACCCTGTTCGACGAGCGCTTCCTTGATTTCCGAGATCTTGGCCCCGTCGAATACGGGGGTCATGACCTTGACTTTGTTATGCAGAGCGGAATACCCGAGATGGGTTTCCAGGATCTGGCCCAGATTCATACGACTGGGAACACCCAGGGGGTTCAGGACGATGTCCACCGGCGTACCGTCGGCCAGGTAGGGCATGTCCTCTTCAGCCATGATCTTTGACACGACACCCTTGTTTCCGTGGCGCCCGGCCATCTTGTCGCCCACGCTCAGCTTGCGCCGGCGGGCCACGTAGACCTTGACCAGCTTGACCACCCCGGGGGGCAGTTCGTCACCGCGCAGGGCCCGTTCGCAGTTCTTTTCGTATTCGACGTCGATCCGCTCCCGTTCGCGGGCGGCGGCTTCGAAGACGGACCTGATCGAGGAGTCCTTATTCGCGTCCTTCACCAGGGGCAGTCCCCAGTGGACGGCGTTGAAGTCCAGTTCCTCGAGCACATTCTTGGTGAACTTGCGGCCGGACTTGAGCAGCACCTCGCCGGTGTTGGCGTCGATGATGTGATGCGCGGTTTCGCCGGCGAACATTTCGCTCAGCCGTTCGGCGGCGATTCCACTGATCTTGTCACGGGCGCGGTCGCGCCTGCGCCGCAGGGCGTCAAGCTGCCTCCGCTCCTCCTTCTTCGAGCGGGAAGTGCGGTCCTGGCGGCTGAATACGCTCACGTTGACCACGATGCCGTCCATACCCGGAGGAGCCTTGAGAGAAGCGTCCTTCACGTCGCCGGCCTTTTCACCGAAAATGGCCCGCAGGAGCTTCTCTTCGGGGCTCAGCTCGGTCTCACCCTTGGGCGTGACCTTTCCGACCATGATGTCGCCGGCCCGGACCTTGGCGCCGGGATAGATGACGCCGTCCTCGTCGAGGTTTTTCAACGCCTCTTCACCGACGTTGGGAATCTCGCGCGTCACTTCCTCGATACCCCGTTTGGTATCGCGGACCTGCAGATCGAATTCCTCGATGTGCAACGACGTGAAAGTGTCGTGCTTGACCAGTTTCTCGGAAACCAGGATGGCATCCTCGAAGTTGTAACCACCCCAGGGCATGAAGGCCACCAGGAGGTTCTTGCCCAGGGCCAGTTCACCGTTCTGGGTACAGGGGCCGTCGGCGATGGGCTGTCCCTCGGTCACCTTCTGGCCGGGCGCCACCAGGGGCTTCTGGTTGTAGCAGGTATCCTGGTTGGAGCGCTTGAACTTGCGCAGGGGATACTCCACCAGTCCGCCCTGGTCGAAGAAGCTTCCGCTGGAAACCTTGTCGGGATCGTCGTACCGGATCACGACCGAATCGGCGGTTGCCGATTCGATCACGCCGCTGGCCTCTGCCACCACGACGGCACCGGAATCGATGGCTACCTTCTTCTCCATCCCGGTGCCCACGATGGGCGAATCGGACTGGAGCAGGGGCACCGCCTGACGCTGCATGTTGCAGCCCATGAGTGCCCGGTTGGCATCATCGTGTTCCAGGAAGGGAATCAACGAGGCCGCCGCCGAAACGATCTGTTTGGGCGAAACGTCCATGTAGTCGATTTCCTTGGGCGACGCCATGGGGTACTCGCCCTTGAACCGGGCCAGGACCGCCTTGGCCTTGAACTGCCCCTTGTTGTCGAGGGGCGCGTTGGCCTGGGCGATGGTCACGACGTCTTCCTGGTCCGCGGTCAGGTAATCGGTCTTCGCACTGACGACACCCTTGTCGACCCGCCGGTAGGGCGACTCGATGAACCCGAAGTTGTTGATCCGGGCATGGGTCGCCAGGCTGGCGATCAGGCCGATGTTGGGACCTTCAGGAGTTTCGATGGGACACATGCGCCCGTAGTGGGTGTAGTGAACGTCACGCACTTCGAAGCCGGCGCGGTCACGGTGCAGACCGCCCGGTCCCAGTGCGGACAGGCGCCGCTTGTGGGTCAGTTCGCTCAGCGGGTTGGTCTGGTCCATGAACTGGCTCAACTGGCTGCTGCCGAAGAACGACTGGATCACCGCCGAAACCGTGCGGGCGTTGACCAGGTCCGCCGGGCTGATCGGCTTTTCCTTGTCCGCCAGGTTCATCCGTTCCTTGATGATCCGGGACATCCGGCTCAGGCCGACGGAGAACTGGTTGGCCAGCAATTCGCCCACCGAACGGATGCGCCGGTTGCCGAAGTGATCGATATCATCGATATCGCTGTGGCCCAGGAACAGTCCGATCATTTCCTGGACGATGGCCAGGAAATCCGCGGGCGTCAGGGTGGTGGTCTTGGGATCCACGTCCAGCTTCAGGCGCCGGTTCATCTTGTACCGGCCGACCTCGGCCAGATCGTAGCGCTTTTCATTGAAAAACAGACGCTCGAACAGGGCGCGGGCGACTTCCTCATTGGGGGGATCGCCCGGGCGCAGCAGGCTGTACAGCCGCCGAAGCCCCTCGTCCTGGTTGCTGGTCGGATCCTTGCGCAGCGTGTTGAGAATCAGGCTGGGCTCGTTGAGCGTAACTTCCTTCTCGGCCACCAGCTTGATTTCCTTGAGACCGCTGGTCAGCAGGGACTCGCGCAGCAGGGCGTCGATGATGTCCCCCGCCTTGGCGAAGGGCTCGTCCTCCCCGTCCTTGAAAACCTCACCGGCCAAAACGCGGCCTTCGAGAGTTTCCTCGAGTTCCTTGTATTTCTTGGTGCCGGGCTTGGTGATCTTGACCTTTTCCACGGTGTGGAACAGCTCGATGATCTCCTCGTTGCTCTGGAAGCCCAGGGCACGCAGCAGGATGGACGCGGGCTGCTTGCGCTTGCGATCGATATGAACGTACAGAATGTTGTTGATATCCGTGGTGAACTCGACCCAGGAACCCCGGTAGGGGATGATCCGCGAACGGAACAGCCGCCTGCCGTTGGGATGGATCTCGTCACTGAA
>Ga0164313_10005946_pt1 | contig 10781 bp, 10 predicted proteins | sample GuaBasSedimGuay4_FD_113735 | JGI IMG/M metagenome (GOLD analysis project Ga0164313, IMG submission 113735) | Subseafloor sediment microbial communities from Guaymas Basin, Gulf of California, Mexico - Guay4, Core 4569-4, 0-3 cm | ecosystem: Environmental > Aquatic > Marine > Hydrothermal vents...
GAGAAAGTCCGAGTATTTAATCTGGCCGGTCGGCCGGTTAATGATGATCTCTTTGCCACCATCATCAACGGGCTATTTGCCAGCAAACGGTTGAATATCAATTACCTGGCCCGCAGCAGCGGCGCAGTTACTCAGCGCCAGATTAGTCCGCTAAAACTGGTTTATTACCGCAGTAACTGGTATCTCGACGCCTGGTGCCACCAGCGAGAGGCGCTGCGCAGTTTTTCGGTGGATGCTATTCAATCCGCCGAGGTAACCGATGACAGTGCCAAAGCAATCGGCAGCACGGATCAGCTTGCCCATTTTGGCGTCGCCTACGGCATATTCAGCGGCCCGGCGGATCAGCTGGCCGTGGTCGAATTTAGCGCCGAGCGCGCCCGTTGGGTGGCTGACGAGCAGTGGCATCCCAACCAACAAGGCGAGTGGCTGGCCGATGGCCGTTACCGGCTCACCATTCCCTACGGTGATCCTCGCGAACTAATCGCCGACATTCTCAAACAAGGTGTGGGTGCCGAAGTGATATCGCCACCGCAGCTGCGCAAGCAACTGATTGCCCAGACCAGCGCAATGGCTGCGCTTTACGAATGACTTTGGTGTTTGTGCAAGTTACTAATTCTTAGCTTTGCCAAGGCGAATGTTAATGGTCCTGGGAGCCGATAGTTCAAAGACGGCGTCATCGAACCTCGACGGGCCAAACCGACCCCTGGCGTTGTTGGAGAAGCCGACTTTTTCGGTCGAAATTCCCATAAAACCGGTATTCATTTTTCCGTCATTGTCGGCGTCGTCTATTTCCCGCGATTGCATAACTTGCGGGCGTTATTTCGAACAGTAAGAATTCTGCTCTGCCTTGCTTATCTGTCGCCTGATCAGCGCATTCCTCATGGCCTCTATGAGAGATATAGGTAATTAACGCCCCTAATATTGCGGCGATCGCCAAAAAAAAATCAAAAATTATTGGGCCACAGGCTCACGGAATGAGCCACCCACTGTGATCTACTGCCTGCCATCTACCACCAACCAATCACGGTGTTAAATCAGGAGATCGCCATGCTATCGCTTTTCAATATTCTCAACCCCTTCCGCCGCACCCGCCACCTGCCCGCGCCCACCACCTTGTTGCAAGAGGCGCCCCTGGCAGGGTTTCAATACCACAACGGTCGTCGCGTCTGGCGCTACCTGCACGAGGGTGAAACCCTACGCTTCAAACGCGAGCCGTTTAACTTCCACGATCACAACGCCGTGGCTGTTTACTTCCGTAACGAAAAACTCGGCTACCTGCCCGAAGACCAGAACCAGATCGCCGCCCAGCTGCTCGACCGGGGCGAGACCCTCATCGGCAAAATTAAACGCCTGGTGGCCTCCAGCAATCCCCACGAGAGAATCTCATTACAAGTCTGGTTGGCGGCGGGGTAGGGTTTTGGCGGGGGGCTATTCCAATAACACCAGCCCTCACTAGCCGCCACTACTACGTAGATGGCGATAACTCTGGTGCCTGTTGCATCATTCTTCCTGCAGCCAAGGTGAATCGCAGAGCAAGAGAAAGTGCTCCGGGGTGGGCGGGATTGCATAAAACCACGTATCAATACTGGAAAAAAGGGTAACTATTCATCACCTTGGCGCAGATGATGGACCGCGGCGCTCAGTTAAACGCAGTACTCACCCACTTAAAGGAATCCACCGATACCTGGCAGATGGCACGGTTTAAGGTCTGAGTGTGACAACTTAATATTCGGAATGCGATTATTAAGAACAGGGCTATACGAGGACAGGGCCAAACTCCATTTCTTAAAGGTCTTCAATTGAGTAATAACAACATGAAGAAGTTTGCCCATAGCGAAAATAGGTGGGGCGTTAAGCACAGTCTAAGGGAACATTTGACTCGTGTTGCAGATCTAGCCGAGGAGTATCTTTTAAATGGAACAAGCCCCCCCGAAGGACGGTTGGCCGGGTTACTCCATGACCTGGGTAAATACGGTAATCTGTTCCAGCGCAGGCTCGAGGGCAAAGAATCAGGGCTGGATCACTGGACAGTAGGAGCCTGGATGGCAATGGCTCAGTACAAATCCCTCGCGGCTGCATTTACTATTTACGGCCACCATGTGGGGCTGCCTTCCTTCCAGGAATTAAAGCGTATTTCCAAGCTGGCCGAGTTTGAAAAAAACCACCCCTACGGCCTCCGGTTAAGCGATTCAGATTGCGAGCGATTAATGGCTCGTTTTACCGAAGATGGCCTGTCAGTTGATAAACCGGCCAAACCCATATTTACCTCTAATACGCTCAGCCTTGGCGATATGCTCGATCAACGTCGAATATTCTCAGCGCTAACCGATGCCGACTTCATCGATACCGAAGCGCACTTTAATGGCGACGAAAATGGCAAGGTATATCGTGAATCGGGGCCGACACTACAAGCGGAAAAGGCGCTGGAGATTCTACAAGTAGAGCTGGATTGTCTCAGCGCAAACAGTGACCCAGGCAACGCAATAACCCGTGTTCGCAAAACCTTACTGAATAACTGCCTGGACGCCGCTAGTAACAGCACGGGTTTATTCACCCTCACCGCGCCCACGGGCAGCGGCAAGACCCTTGCCATGCTGGTCTTTGCTCTACAACATGCCGTCAAACATAAGCTAAGACGTGTGGTGATGGTTATCCCCTACCTCACCATCACCGAGCAAACGGCCAAAATATATCGCGATTTGTTTGAAGCTCACTTCGGCCCTCACTATGTGCTTGAGCATCACAGTCTTGCGGGAATGGGCAAGGAAGACAGCAAAGCCGATGCAGAGCAGGAACAAGAACGGCAGCGTCGACTCTTATCAGAAAACTGGGATGCCCCTATTGTCATCACCACCAGCGTACAGATGCTTGAATCCTTGTTTTCCAACCGCCCATCCAGCTGTCGCAAGCTCCACCGCCTTGCCGAAAGCGTGATTCTGTTTGATGAAGTGCAAACCTTGCCCCTGCATCTGTCAGTGCCAACCCTGGCCGCTTTATCTCATCTGGCCCACCAATGGCGCAGCAGTGTGGTTTTTTCTACCGCCACCCAACCTGCATTTCAGCACCTTCAATCACAGGTTATTCCACTTGTGGAAACCGGTTGGCAGCCCCATGAAATTGTTAGCCAGCCACAACAAATGGCGGATCAATTGCGCCGAGTCACCTACCACTGGCCAGAACCCAATCAACAAACCGACTGGCCTGAACTGGCACAGAATATCGAGCAACAAGCGCAGGCGCTCTGCATTGTTAATCTTAAAAAGCATGCCAAGGCACTATGGGAAACCCTCGTCGAAGAAGCTGAAGATGAGGAATCCGTACTCCATCTATCCACCAACCTATGTGCGGCGCACCGCCAACAAGTGTTAGAGGAGGTTCGCCAAAAGTTGGATGACAAACGGCCGATCACTTTAGTTGCCACACAATGTGTCGAGGCTGGCGTCGATATTGATTTCCCCGCTGTTTGGCGATCCATCGCTCCACTGGATGCAATCATTCAAGCGGCAGGACGCTGTAATCGCGAGGGCAAACTTGAAAAAGGCGAGTTGACGGTATTTATTCCAGAAGACACACCTTACCCACCCATGGCGGGCTACCTGCAAGCCACCAAAATTACCGAACATCTGCTACGAACCGTGGGTACAACTAATTTTGACCCCCACCAAAGTGAATTAATTCAGCGCTACTATCGGGAGCTCTACGATTTGGGGCGGCCCAGTGAGCGGGCAAAAGAGTTATTAAATGCCATTAAAAATGTTGATTTCCCCGAAGTTGCACAGCAGTACCGGCTGATTAAACAAGACAGCATCAATATTATCGTGCCCTACACAGAGCGATCATCGCTTTATAAAGAGTTATTGGCAGAAGCCAGTGAACAGGGTCTCAGCCAAAAATGGATTCGCAAAGCACGGCCACTCACCGTCAGTCTGTATCGCCCAAAAGCCGAAGAACCCATTTGGGGTGCTTTACAGCCGGTCAACTATTTAAGAACACCGGAAAACAAAATGACTGACTGGTTTGTCTATTTGCGAAAAGAGGACTATCACCCAAACTTAGGGCTGGTGCCGCCAAAACAACTGCACCTCTGGATGGCGTGAATGCTCCGTCTTCAAAATCAAGTGCACAGGAGGTAATGAATGAAAGGAAAAACCCACACCTTAAAAATCTGGGGTGACCTGGCCTGTTTTACCCGACCAGAAATGAAAGTCGAACGCTACAGCTACCCGGTGATTACCCCCTCCGCCGCGCGGGGTATTTTCGATGCCATCTATTTTAAAAAATGTTACGGCTTTTACTGGCAAATTGAACAGATAGAAATACTTGAATTGCCACGATATATCGCCTTGCGGCGTAACGAAGTGAAAGACAAAGCACCTTCACACACCACCATCCATCAATGGATACAAGGTAAAAAATCGCCACAACCTCTTTGGGCCGATGGCACCAAAGCCGACTTTGGCGGTAGTGATCAAAAGGGTCGTACCCAACGGCAAACAATGGCGCTTAAAAATGTGAGCTATCGAATTCAGGCCCATATGTGCTACCGCGATGGGAAGCAAAACTCTGCAGCGATGGATGCCCAGTTTGAACGGCGTGCCAAACGTGGGCAGTGTTTTTATCAGCCCTTCTTAGGTTGCCGTGAATTCCCCGCCTGGTTTGAATTGTTAAATGATTCGCTTGAAGAGCAAAACCCAGTGGGTCTGGATATAGACCTTGGCTGGATGCTCTACGACGTATTCGACCTTGGCCAGAGCAATACCAATATGGCCAAACCTGCCATTAGTGTTTTTCACGCCTTTGTACAGCAGGGCATTCTAAACGTGCCGCCCTATGGCTCGGATGCCGTGCAGAAAGCCGGAGAAGAATATGCTGGATAAAGTGCTGGATTTTGCTCGGGATACCGGCATCACTTCTGAACCGGGCTTTGCTGCCAAAAGTGCTCGTTGGGCCATTACCTGTAACAGCGAGGGTAAATACACGGGGGTTTTACCGCTAGCGGAGGGCAAGCAGGCGCGACAGTTTGGCTGTTGTCCCAACCTTGCGCAAAGCGAAATGATCGCTGGTGGCATTACTCGAAGCCAGTTTTTAATCGATAGTTTACAGAACGTCGTGCTTTATCTTAAAGAGGGTGCAACTGAAAAAGAGGTGGCGAAAGCTGAAACAAAACATCAGTTTTTTATTACCTTGCTCAAACAGTCAGGGGAACAAATACCCTCACTGCGCGCTATTGCCTTGCTACTCAATGACAAGGAGCAACTTCACCAAATCAGAGAAGAGCTGGCCCAACTCAGCCCAAAACCCAAGCCTATTGATAACGTCACCTTCCGCGTTGATGGCGACCTGGTACTGGACGCTGATAGCTGGCATACCTGGTGGCGGGCCTTTCGTCGTGGGCTGTTAAGGGATAACCAGAAACCCGCCGCCAAAAAAACAATACAGATGCGTTGCCTGTTAAGTGGTGAACTGATTGAACCGGCAAAAACCCATAAAGCCAAGATCAAGCGGTTGCCCGGCGGGCTGAGCACTGGCGATGCCCTAATCGGTTTTGATAAAGCGGCGTTTCAATCCTTTGGGCTGGATAAGTCCGAAAATGCCGCCACCAGCGAGGAAACGGCCACCCTTTATGCAGAAACCCTCAACCACCTGATTCAGGAGAACAGCACCCGCTTTGGTGATTTATCGGTAGCGCACTGGTTCAGTCATTCAGTTCAGGATGAAGACGATATTTTTTCTACCCTACAGAACCCGGAAACGCCCGAGCCTGGGGTTGAGTCGCTGCCGCGCAAATTATTGCGGTCAATCCAGTCCGGTAAGCGAGAAGATTTAGCCAATAACCATTATTACGCGCTGACTCTCTCAGGCGCATCGGGCCGCGTGATGGTGCGGGACTGGATGGAGGGGCAGTTTTCCGAACTGATTCAACATATCGATCAGTGGTTCTGCGATCTAGCTATTGTTGCCCGTGATGGCAAACGGCTGGCCCCCTTGCCTAAATTTCTGGCGGTGGCGGGCAGTACCGAGCGGGATTTGGGCGACGTACCGCCACCATTGATGCTTCAACTCTACAAAGCCGCAATGAATGGTCTAGCTTTTCCCCAAAGCGCAAAGGCCAAGGCTCTATTAAGAACCCGCATTCACATTATTCAAGATGAACCTATCAGTCATGCAGGTATGGGCTTGATTAAAGCCTATCAAATCAGAAACAAAGGAGATCAACACATGGGAACCCACCTTAACCCCGACCACCCTGAACCGGCCTATCAGTGCGGTCGTTTGCTAGCCCTTTTAGCCCGACTGCAACGCAGCGCACTGGGCGATGTGGGTGCAGGCGTTGTACAACGTTATTACTCCGCTGCCAGCCAAACACCAGCGCTTACTATTGGCCGCTTGATGAGCAACGCTAAAAATCACCTTTCAAAACTCGATGGCGGCTTACAGCACTGGTACGAAAATCAGATCGCCGATGTGATGGCCTGCATTGACAGCAGTATTCCGAAAACCCTCGACCTGGAAAAACAGAGCCTGTTTGCCCTCGGCTACTACCAACAAATTGCCAAACTCAATGCAGGCAAGGACAAAACAACTGACAACCAAGGAGAAAATGCATGAGTATTAAAAACCGTTACGAATTCCTGTTTTTGTTTGATGTGGAGAATGGCAACCCCAACGGTGACCCTGACGGCGGCAATGCACCACGAATCGACCCGGAAGATATGCATGGCCTGGTGTCCGATGTTGCCCTGAAAAGGCGGGTTAGAAACTATGTGCAAATAGCGCGGGGCAACGAATCACCCAATGCGATATTTGTTGAGCATGCCACCAACCTGAATCGTCCTATCGCCATGGCCCATGAAAACACCGGCGGTTTACCTGAAAAAGATGCCGGGAAAGACAAAGTCAAAGCCGCCCGTGATTGGATGTGCCAAACCTTTTACGACGTGCGAACCTTCGGTGCTGTGATGTCCACCGGAGCCAATGCCGGCCAGGTTCGCGGTCCGGTACAGTTTGCCTTTGCTCGCTCGGTTGATCCGATTTTGCCGCTCGATATTGCTATCACTCGTATGGCTGTTGCCGACAAGGCAAACAATGCAAAATCCGTAGAGGATTATCAAAAATGGGAAGATGAACAACCCGAAGACAAACTGCGCACCATGGGCCGTAAAAACCTGATCCCCTATGGCCTCTATGTGGCCAAGGGTTTTGTCAGCGCCAATTTATCTGACGGAACCGGGTTTTCCGACGACGACTTAAACCTGTTGTGGGAAGCCCTGCAAAACATGTACGACCACGACCGCTCTGCCAGCAAAGGCATGATGTCTTGCCGGGGGCTATATGTGTTTAAACATGTCGGCACCGATAGCGACCCACAACAACGTGAGCGCCAGGCAATGCTGGGTTGCGCCCCGGCTCATAAATTACTGGATGCAGGCAAGGTCATCTCGATTGCTAAAAACAAGGAAACACCGCGACGGTTTGATGATTACGATGTATCTGTAGATAAAGCGCAGTTGCCCGATGGCGTTGAGTTAATCGAATACGTTTAATTTGTGTCAGTGAGCCAAAATCAATCAACCTGTCAGGCTTTAGTTGAAAAGGAAACGAGGTTTGATGGTGGTGCGCATATGATGCAATTTAACATCACATGCGCACCAATTGTTTTTGGAGATAAAAGATGGCAAGAGCGAGTATTTCAATAACACCGCCCAACGACGCCTGGATCAAATCAAAGATCGTGAGCGAGGAATTTTCCAGCCGTAGTGATGTCGTTAATGACTTGATACGCAAGGCCCGTAAAGAACAAGACGAAATAGAAAGCATTCGCCTGGCACTTATCAAGGGTGAGGAAAGCGGGGTTAGTAACAGAACAGCGGATGACATTATAAATTCGGTGATCGAAAAACGGCGTAAAAATGGCACCCTATGAATTAACTCAAGCTGCTGATCAAGATTTTGAAAAACTCTTTGATTTTGGGATTGCTACCTTTGGCTTAGCTCAAGCCATAGATTATCAGTAGGGTATGAAAAAGCGCTTTGAAGAGCTCGCAGACCACCCGAAATTGTATGCCGCTGTTGACCATCTACGCACCGGATATCGCCGCAGCGTTTACCATTCGCATTCTATTTATTATCGGATAGAAGAGAGCGGAATTCTAATCGTACGGATTCTGGGCCAACAAAATCTGCACAAGGCGTTAACAGGTGCTTAAGGAGCTTCTAGTCGAGTCATGAACCTTACCCCCGAGCTGGAAATTATCCCCATTTCTGCGCTTAATCAATATAGCTATTGCCCTCGGCGCTGTTACCTAATACACAGCGAAGGCCTGTTTTCTGACAACGTGCATACTTTGCGCGGCACCCATGAACACGAGCGGGTTGACCAGGTATTGCACGAAATCAAACAGGGCATTCGTATTGAATTTGCCCTGCCGGTTTGGTCCGATAAGTTAGGACTTAGTGGTCGCTGCGATGTGGTGGAGTTTCATCCTGATGGCGCAATCTTCCCGGTGGAATACAAACACGGCAAAAAGAAAAAATGGGCGAATGATGACCTGCAACTGGCAGCACAGGCCGTGTGCTTACAGGAAATGAAAGGCGGAGAAGTTAGCAGCGGCGCTATTTACCACATCCAGTCAAAACGACGGCGAAATGTTGCTATCACACCAGAATTGATTGCCGACGTGGCGTATCACACTGGCATCGTACGAGAGCTGTTTCAGCAACAAAAGTTGCCTCCCCCAACTGAGCAAACCCAGCGCTGTAAAGGCTGTTCTATGGTAGAGGCATGTTCACCTGATGTGGCAAAAGCTGCACAACAGATAGCGCTCTTAAGCAAGAATCTATATTTGGTGGAAGATGATTTTTCCGAACCAGTTAGCATTTCCAATAGCACGATATGAACGGGTTGTGAGGCGATGCTAAGCCATATGAATCCTACTGAAAAGGCTTTAAATTCGCGTTTAAAGAATCTGGATGACGAATGCAGCATGGAGACCCTGGAATACACCCAATATGTAATTGAAAAAATTCGGCGTGGAATGAAGCGGGCGCTGGACGACGGGGGAATTTCCCAGGAGAGGGTGGAACAAAAAATCAACGCTTGGTACTGTGAGTTAGAGGCATTGTTAACCAATGCTGCTATGGGGCCGAAGGCTTAATTTGGCCCGGTTCTGGGTAAATAAATGGGCTACCCGGCTGTTCTTGGAGTGGCCCTGAGCGGCAACAATGAGTGTCTATCTTAATACTCTCTATATAACTACTCCGGATGCCTATCTGCGGCTTGAGGGTGAGACCGTGTGTGTGATGGTCGAAAAAGAGAAGCGGTTACAGGTGCCTTTACATCATCTTGGTGGTTTTGTGTTGTTTGGCCACACCATGATGAGCCCGGCCCTGCTGGGTAGGTGCGCAGATGATGGCCGCTCGGTAGTTTGGCTTGGGCGTAACGGCGATTTTCGTTTTCGGCTGCAGGGGCCGGTGAATGGCAACATTTTGCTGCGCCAGGCGCAATTTAAAAAAGCAGGCGAAGCAGTAGCGGCGCTGGCTATAGCCAAGGCCTTTATTGCTGGCAAATTGCGCAACAGTCGGCAGTTGTTATTGCGCGCGGCGCGCGAAGCAAAAAATGACCAGGATCAAACCGACCTGGGCAAGGCAACCAAGCTGCTTGAAGGCAATATTCGTAAACTTGAGTTTGCCGAAAATCTGGACAGTGTGCGTGGTCTCGAAGGTGACGGGGCGCGGATCTATTTTGGGCAATTGAATAAGGTAATGGGCGAGTCAATGCGCACCACCTTTGCATTTGATACCCGTAACCGACGACCACCCAAAGACCGCTTTAACGCGCTGATCTCCTTTTTGTACGCATTGGTGCTGTCTGATTGTCGATCGGCTCTAGAAACCGTCGGTCTGGATCCGCAAATGGGTTTTTTGCACGTACCCAGGCCAGGGCGAGAGTCTCTCGCCCTGGATTTAATGGAAGAATTCAGACCCGTGCTGGCGGATCGGCTGGCGCTTACATTGATTAATAGAGGTCAAATTAAACAGACGGACTTCGACAGTCGAGAGGGCGGTTCGGTACTGCTGAATGATTCAGGAAGGAAAAGTGTTATCACCGCCTACCAGGAGCGAAAACAGGAGACACTCATTCATCCAGTGCTAGAACAATCCGTGGCCATTGGGCTGTTACCACAACTGCAAGCGCGATTGTTAGCCCGTTACCTGCGAGAGGATGTCGATGCCTATGTGCCATTTTTACAGCGGTAACCTGACATGATGGTGCTAGTTACTTATGACGTCTCAACGCTGACTAAGGCAGGCCGTAAGCGTTTGCGCCGGGTGGCGAAAACGTGTCTCAACTATGGGCAGAGGGTGCAGATGTCGGTATTCGAATGCAAGGTGGATGCGGCGCAATACCAACTGCTGCAACAGCAGTTGGTAGAAGAAATTGATGACCAGGAAGATAGTTTGCGGATATACCGAATTCTTGAACCACTTGAGAAAAATGTACTAGAGTTCGGCAAATTTAGCGCTACGGATTTTGAAGATACACTCATTATTTGATCAAGCGCGAACCGAAAGTGATGGAGAAATCGTATAGGTTTCGCGTTGGGCTTAACTGATTGATAAATAGAGAATCTTATTTTGGTTTTTTTAAAAAAACTCATGCTAAAGATTATTAATAGTGGGTTCGCGCTAGCAGTTCAAAAACAGCAAAGATATGATGGGGTTGCAGCCATGCTGCATCTCCCGACCTCCGGGTCGGGAGCGGATTGAAACAGTATCTGGCC
>Ga0164313_10005947_pt1 | contig 10781 bp, 7 predicted proteins | sample GuaBasSedimGuay4_FD_113735 | JGI IMG/M metagenome (GOLD analysis project Ga0164313, IMG submission 113735) | Subseafloor sediment microbial communities from Guaymas Basin, Gulf of California, Mexico - Guay4, Core 4569-4, 0-3 cm | ecosystem: Environmental > Aquatic > Marine > Hydrothermal vents >...
CCCGGAGGTCTCGAGTTCAATTCTCGATCTCGCTACAACAAAAATCCTGCACCGAAGGTGTGGGGTTTTTCTTTTAAAGGCCGACCAACAAGCCTGCTTGATTGGGAGGACTGTGAAAGAAAAACCATATCTGAGCGCAGCGAGGAAGGGTTTTGTTGTAAGCCTCCCCCCTATAGAATCAGCGAAGCTAACAAAAAGGTGTTGAGTGTTGGGTGAAAAAATATCAAAGCTTATATTCCAAATCCGTAACAATTTCCAAGGCTCCAAGTTCTAAATTCAAAACCTTCATCCAGCATCCATAATCCATAATCAGTTCACTTGCTTATGGCCCTGTGATTTAGTATATTTACACCACCAAAGGGGAAACTTTCCAAATGCTCTGCTTAATCAAAGGCTATTAACTTAAATAGTAGAGCTATGAAAAAACTATTGTTCGTTACCTTTATCCTGATATTCTGTTGTGTTTGGCTATCAGCCCAACCTTGTTTGCCAAATGGTATTGAATTTAATACACAGGCACAGATTGATAGTTTTCAGATTAATCATCCTAACTGTACAGAGATTGAGGGGGATGTAAGTATTCGCGGTAATGGTAATGATATTGCGAATTTAGACGGATTAAGTGTTTTGACTTCCATCGGGGGAGACCTTACAATTGCGAATAGCGATAATCTGACAAGTTTATCAGGATTGGAAAACTTAATATCCATCGCGGAAGTATTTACTATTCAAGGTAACGATGCCCTGACAAGTTTAACAGGCCTGGACAATGTAACTTTTATTGGAGGAAACATTCGTATTGGAACAAGTAATTATCTTGGAAATATGAATGGAAACAAATCCCTGACCAGTTTATCGGGATTGGAAAACTTGACATCCATTGAGGGAAATATAGATATCATAGGCAACGATTCCCTGACCAGTTTAACAGGCCTGAACAACCTGAATTATATTGGGGGTAGATTACTTCTTAGTGGCAACAAATCCCTGCCCAATTTAACAGGACTGGACAACCTGACTTCCATCGGGGGAACTTTAAATATTGGGTATCCTTATTATTTGTACCCTCCTATTGGGAACCCATCCCTAAGCAATTTATCGGGATTGGAAAACTTGACATCTATAGGGGGAGGTCTTTATGTTGGTGGTAACGCTATCCTGACCAGTTTAACAGCTCTGAACAACCTGAATTATATTGGGGGTCTGGCTATTTTGGGCAACGAATCACTGACCAATTTAACTGGTTTGGATAATGTGACTTCCGTTGGGGGAGGTATAGAAATTGGTTATAGTCATATCGGTAATCACGTTGGGACATCACTGACCAGTTTAACCGGACTGGACAATGTGACTTCTATAGGGGGAAACCTTTCAATTGCGGACAACAACGAACTGGTAAGTTTAACAGGCCTGGAGAATTTGACTTCAATCGGGGGAGACCTTGGAATTTATGATAGCAATCCCCTCTTGAGTTTAACAGGCCTGGAGAATTTGACTTCCATCGGGGGAAACCTTAGATTTTATTGTAACGATGCTCAGGTAAGTTTAACAGAACTAAACAATGTGACTTCCATCGGGGGATACCTTAGGATTGAGGGTATGCAAGCCTTGACCAGTTTATCGGGCTTGGATAATATAGAAGCATCCTCTATCGAAAATTTATACATTGCTTATAACAGCTCCTTATCTACCTGTGAAGTTCAAAGTGTATGTGATTATCTGGCTGCTCCTGGTGGAACCATTGAAATTCATGATAATGCCGTAGGGTGTAGCAGCCCAGAGGAAGTGCAGGATTCTTGTGAAGCCAATGCTGTATTCATAGATGAGCAATTTATCAAAGACAAGATAGAGTTATACCCCAACCCAGCACATCAGACCCTTACCATATCGGCTGAAGACTACACTATTGAGAAAGTATTCATCTACACCCTCACAGGCCAACAGGTCTTGCAATCCAGACCTGTGAACGGTACGATCGATATTTCACACCTGCAATCAGGCATGTACATCGTGGAGGTTACTAACGGTAATCAAAAGCTTAGACAGAAACTGCTTGTGAGGAAGTAAGGGCTTTCAGATATCCGATATCTGATATTCGATATTCGATATTCGAAATAAAATTCAATGCTTCAAATTCAAAATTCCAAACGCCAGATTATAAGGTCTCATCAGTTTGGAACATTACATCTTTGTTATTTACGAATTGTTTCGAATTTTATTATTTAGAATTTGGGGATTTGTATTGATTTAAGAAGGTGATTGGAGAAAAAGCTGTACGAAATGAGACTGATGAAGACGATAGAAGATAGAAGAAGTACTTATCCCTCTACTTTCTCCTTCTCCTTCGACAATCCACTTCTTCATTCTTCTATCTTCTATATTAAAAAGCCCCGCGTTTCCGCGGGGCACTGCTTCTGACGATTCCGCACTCGTCACACAGAATATGTGTCAGGGCAGGATTTCTTCGAAATCTGAAGTCAGAAGTCAGAAGTCAGAAGTCAGAAGTCTGAAGTCAGTTGGAATCTCGAAATTAGTATTCCTTTACAATATAAAGATAGATTATGCTAAGGGGATAGTCCAGCGCCTATCACTTAACGGCAGGCATGATTCAGTTAACGGTATAAAAAAGTCAGTCACCGGCAGTCAGGCATATTGAAGTAGTATTTGCTTTTTCTTTGCATTTTTCGGACTTTTACAGGGACGAACTCACCCATTCATTATTCAAATCATCAATCATGAACTACAAAAATATTCTCCCCCTGGCCCTCATCATTATGATCCTGGCCTCATGCAGCGAAATCGCAAAAATAGAGAATACGCAAGAAGCAGACATCATAGGTAAGCCTGTGCTGGAGCTCGCTTCTGACCTGCAAAGTCCCGAAGTATTGTGGGCCTATGGCCGTCTCAGCGACCTGCAAGTTTCTCCTGATGGCAGCAACTTACTATATGGAGTTTCCTATTATAGTGTGGAACAGAATAAAGGCAACAGGGAGCTATACCTCTCGAACCCTGACGGCAGCAACAATATCCAATTAACGCATACGCCAAAAAGTGAATTCAATGCCCTCTGGCGGCCTGATGGGAAAAAGATTGGCTTCCTCTCATCTGCCTCGGGTAGCGTGCAACTCTATGAAATGAATCCCGACGGAAGCGGAACAAAACAAATATCAGATTTTAAAGGTGGAGTTGGTGGATTCAGCTATGCTCCTGATATGAAACACATCCTCTTTATCAAAGATGTTGTCATAGAAAACCCATATGATGAGTTGTATAAAGGACTGCCAAAAGCAAGTGGCCGAATCAATTCCGACCTCATGTACAGGCATTGGGATCATTGGGTAGACACATATACACACATTTTTGTAGCTGATTATGAAGGTGAAGCAATAAGCGGAATGAAAGACATCATGGATGGAGAGCCGTGGGGAGCACCACTCAGCCCTTTCGGAGGAATGGAGCAGATAAGCTGGAGCCCTGACGGCAAAAGCATAGCATATACGTGCAAGAAAAAAACCGGTATGGACTATTCTGTTTCTACCAACTCCGATATATACTTGTATAGCCTGGAGAATGGCAAAACCGAAAACATTTCGGATGGGATGATGGGCTTCGATATGGCACCGGTATTTTCTCCTGACGGAAGCATGATCGCATGGGAAAGCATGGAACGTGAGGGCTATGAATCAGACCAGACCAGGCTAATTATATATAATGTAGGCAGTGGAGAGAAGCGTGACCATTCAGCTTCCTTCGACCACAACACAGGTGGATATGCTTGGAAAGGGAATAAAAGTATATACTTCATCAGCCCTCATCTGGGATCATATGAGGTCTTCAATTATAATATTTCAAATGAAGAGTTCAGTCAGGTAACACAAGGCATCCACAACTACCGGTCAGTGGCCGTGCTCGGGGAAAAACTGATAACGACAAGGCAGTCGATGTCGATGCCAACAGAAATATTTTCCGTTGACCCTGTTTCCGGCGCAGATACACAGGTATCCTTTACAAATAAGGATTTGCTCGAGAAGATCACAATGGGAGAAGTTGAAAAAAGGTGGATCAAGACCACCGATGGCAAGGACATGCTCACCTGGGTGATCTATCCGCCACACTTCGACCCTGCTAAGAAATACCCCACCCTGCTCTACTGTCAGGGCGGGCCGCAAAGTATGGTCAGCCAATTCTGGTCATACAGATGGAATTTCCAGATAATGGCTGCAAACGGATACATCATCGTGGCACCAAACCGTCGCGGTGTGCCGGGCTTCGGACAGGCATGGAACGAACAGATCAGCGGCGATTACGGCGGACAGAACATGAAAGACTACCTGGCAGCTATTGATGAAGTATCGAAAGAACCCTTTGTCGATAATGAGCGACTGGGAGCTATAGGTGCCAGCTATGGTGGATTCTCTGTTTTCTGGCTTGCCGGAAACCATGACAAACGATTTAAAGCATTCATTTCACACGATGGCATGTTCAACTTCGAGGCGCAATACCTGGAAACGGAAGAGATGTGGTTCGTAGACTGGGACCTGGGCGGCGCTTTCTGGGAGAAAGACAACGCAGTGGCCATGAATTCATACGCGAACTCGCCCCACAAATTCATCAATAAGTGGGATACACCCATTCTCATCATTCATGGCGAACTCGACTACAGGATTACCTATACACAGGGCATGAGTGCTTTCAATGCTGCTGTGCTGAGGGGCGTACCTGCAGAGTTTCTCTTCTTTCCCGATGAAAATCACTGGGTACTGTCGCCGCAGAACGGGATACTCTGGCAAAGGACCTTTTACAATTGGCTGGATCGGTGGTTGAAGTAACTGGATACTGGATGCTGGATGCTGGATGCTGGATGCTGGTAACTAGCCACCAGAAACAAAATAACCCACTTTGAACTTAATCAAAGCACCGTTGTTTATGATTTGAATAAAGACCTAAATATTTAACTAAAACCAAAATAAATGTTGTTATTTAATGTAAACTATTACGTTGATTATGCAATGGATTATGCTCCGAAAGTAGTTGGAGCTCTCCTCGTGCTAATCATCGGCCTCTGGGTAATCAGTCTCATTACCAAAGGCTTTGGCAGGATGATGAAAAAACAGGATACTGACCCATCACTACAGGGATTCCTGAAAAGTATGGTATCTATCCTTCTGAAGGTCCTCCTTTTTATCAGTGTGATGAGTATGATGGGAATTGCAGCCACCTCCTTCATTGCCATTCTTGGTGCCGCAGGCCTTGCTGTTGGTTTAGCCCTGCAGGGAACCCTTCAAAATTTTGCCGGTGGTGTGATCATCCTTCTCTTCAAACCCTATACAGTGGGCGACTTCGTTGAAGGAGCAGGTCATATGGGAACAGTAAAGGAGATCAAGATCTTTACAACCATCCTGAATACCCCGGATAACAAGATCATCATTATCCCGAATGCTCAATTATCAAATTCTTCCCTTACCAATTTCTCTGCTATGGATACCAGAAGGGTAGACTTTACATTTGGCATCGGATATGGCGATGACTATGACAAAGCAAAGAAAACACTCCTTGACCTGATCAATGCGGATGAACGTATCATGAAAGATCCTGAGCCATTTATTGCTCTTTCAGAACTGGCCGACAGTTCAGTGAATATTGTTGTAAGGGTATGGGCAAAAGGTGCCGACTACTGGGGAATCTACTTCGATATGAATGAAAAGGTTTATAAGACCTTCACCCAAGCAGGCCTTAATATTCCATTCCCACAAATGGATGTTCATTTGATTAAATAGTACAAGGTATTAAGTACAAAGTACTAGGTACCAAATTTCAGTAAATTTTCATACGGGTCACCATCGATCCCGAGTAAAAGTGCAAAGGCTTCTTCTGTTGAGAGGCCTTTTTCTTTTAATATGAGCACCTCTTTCCTGAATCCCTCACCCCTTCCGGATAAGATCATATCCTCAATAACCATATGACGATACGCATACTGTTCTTCTACAGCAGTGTGCTGCCCGAATATTTCAAATTTGAACCCGTCAAAGCGAAAACGGGCGATCATGCTTTCCACCCCCCTGATCATCTTAGTTTTTATTTCAAAATCAGGCAGGTGGGAAAATGAATTCAGCACCACACTTCCATAGTGGTCTATTCTGAAAAACTGGCATATAATATCAATGTCGCTTTCCTCCAGATATATCCCTATCGGGTAGGTCCCCACCAATATTGGATCGAAAGCTGCTAATAGCTTAAGCAGCATACTATCCTGTATTGCTGCATAAACATCTCGTTGTTTTTCATCTCCTTCCGGGAGATAGCTTAGATCACGCCATTGTTTCATGAAGGCCAAATTTAAGTATATTTACATACAAAGCCTGTATCATGTCTAAATCCGGAATTCTTTTTATTATTAGCTTTTCGCTTGCCTGTCTGGTCATTTATGCATTTAGTGGTCCGGGGACCGGAAGTCCCGTTGAAGGAATAAGCATTCAGCATTCTCCCGATGCCTACCCTGCTAATGAGAGCGGATGTCTCACATCCGGTTGTCATGAAGGGATCGCGCCCATCCGGCAGCATGATTCAAAGATGGCAAAGGATATTTATGAACTGGGCAATGAACTTGACGATCCCAATGGCTGTGTTGTTTGCCATATGGGGAATGCAAAAACCGGGAATAAGGACGTGGCCCATAAAAACATGATCAGCTACCCGGGATCTATATGGCTGGAAGACGGATCATGCCGGCATTGCCATGATGAGTACTATTACAATATGCATCGCAACCTCATGCAAACAGAAGCCGGAAAGATACAGGGGGCACTATGGGGATGGGGAGCACAAACAGGATACGATCCCATTTATGGAAATTATGAAATCAGTGACACGAACGGATTGACACCGGACGTAGGAACCCCTGCATATAAAGAGTATATGCATCGCTTGCGAGATAAATACCCGGCTAACTTTCCTGAGCACCTGGCTTTGCTTCCTGAAGCCGATATCAATACAATTGATGAGCACCCGGAACAGGGTGTCCTCACTTACCTGCGTTCTGAATGTCTTCGATGCCATGTTGGTGTGAGAGGAAAGCAAAGACGGGGTGACTACCATGGTGATGGATGTGCTGCCTGCCATATCCCCTTTGGGGATGAGGGCTTGTACGAAGGACTCGACCCTTCGATACCCGGAGATGAACCCGGCCATATGCTGGTGCATAGTATACAGTCATCGAGAAAAGCAAAAGTTAGCCTTCACGATAAAACATGGTCAGGTATTCCTCCTGAGACCTGTGCCAGTTGCCACAATCGGGGGAAACGAATAGGAGTGTCTTTCCTGGGACTCATCGAGTCGGAATATGATACACCCTGGCAGGAAGATGGCAGCAGCCAGCCTAAATTGCATGGCAAGAACTACCAGTTTATACGTGACGACCATCACCACAGTCCTGAAAGCCGGGCTGAAAACCCCCGCGGGGGACTCTTATGCCAGGATTGTCATACCACCATTGCCATGCATGGGAACGGGAATATTGGCGGAACCACTATGGGCGAGGTAGAGGTTGAATGTGCCGACTGTCATGGAAACCCTGATTTCTTCCCCTGGGAACTTCCATTGGGGTATCAGGATGAATTTGGCATTGAACCAGAGGAAAATGAAAGAGGCACAGTTTCAGAATTATTGAGTGAACAGGAAGAATTTTCTACTATCTACCCGCAACAGGATGGCTATCTTCTCACTACCCGTGGAAATCCCTTCGGAAATATCGTCAGGGATGGAGAAGCTGTTATCGTTCATTCGGCCAGCGGGCTGGATTTCCGTGTACCTCTGTTGAAAAAGATCAATGAAGAGGACTCCTGGATCAACCCGTTAAAAGCGAATACAGCCATGGTAAACATAGGCACACACCTCGATAAAATGGAGTGTTACGCCTGTCATTCTACCTGGGCACCGCAATGTTACGGATGCCATGTGCGAGTGGATTATTCACAGGGCCTGAAGAGTACTGATTGGCTGAAAGATGGAGGAACAGCCACTCAGGATGGGAAAGCATCAGAAGGCCGCACCTATGTTCGCTGGGAGGACCCCATCCTGGGTATCAATGGTGAAGGTCGTATCTGTCCAGTGATCACCGGTTGTCAACAGATCACCACGGTTATCGGAAAAGAAGGCGACATTATTGTCTCCAATAAGATATGGCGAACACCACCTAACATAGAAGGAGGTGGTGATGAAGGTCAGCGGGGCATCGATATGACACCTGCTCAGCCACATACCAGCAGCCGGCAAGCCAGGGAATGCACATCCTGCCATGCCAACCCGAAAACCCTCGGTTATGGTATTAATGGTGGAGTATACATGAATGCCTATGATACTGACAAATACCTAGACCTGCGTGATGCAGATGGCTCGGTTCTGAGCCAAAATGCAAGGGTGCAATTCCATACCATAGACGGACTTGATATTGATCTTTCAAAGATTGTGACACGCGACGGACAACAATTGCAAACCGTAGGGCATCATTGGCCCCTATCAGGTCCTTTGTCGCAGGACAGCAGGGATCGAATGGAGAGAATAGGTGTGTGTATCGCATGCCACAAGGATATTCCGAACGGAAGCATTCCCATTGCCATGCTTGTTAAGACGGGCGGCATAATTGGTATGGTTCCTCATACTGATGAAGAACACAGCCGCTTGCTAAATGAGGATATAAAATGGGCAGCAGTGACAAAAGTGCTCATCCCGCTGATTGTGACCCTTTTCCTGGCCATCATCATTTTTATAAGGATCAGAAGAAAACGAATGAAAAGAAAAGCTAATGGATGAATTGAAAGGCAGGATCAATAAAGCTGCTGAATATATCAGAGAGGCAAATTTCAATCCGTAAAGTCTTATTTTTGTTTAAAAATCAGTTACCATGGATATATTATTGTTTGTATTGGGAATCATCTTATTGATCGTTGGTTTTATCGGTTGTATACTCCCAATTTTACCTGGCCAGGCCGTGGCTTTTCTTGCTTTGATCCTGCTTCAATTCATGAGCCCTCCCCGTATGGACGGAGACACCATCTGGGCCCTCGCCGGGATCATGGTCCTGGTAACTGTGCTTGATTATATCGTACCTATTTACGGAACTAAAAAGTTTGGAGGGACAAAACGGGGGGTCTGGGGCAGTACCATCGGCCTCATTTTCGGAATCTTCATCTTACCATCTATTGTGTTGATTGGGCCATTCGGGGTTTTCGGCATCATCCTTGGCCCATTTGTTGGCGCTTATATTGGAGAAGCCACCGGCAACCGGGATTCAAGAGAATCTTTTATTGCGGCCATCGGTTCCTTTATCGGATTTTTAACAGGCACTATGCTGAAGCTCGTGTACTCCGGAGTTTGCGCATACTACTTTTTTAAATATGCTTTCTCACAGCCAATGTGGTAATAAGATTGCGCTAGATTGTAGCTATGAACACAAAAATACCATCGGATCAGGAACTTAGGAAGATCTCACGGGAAGTCCGGGCTGAAATCATCAGGAGCCTTGCTGAGGCAGGTTCAGGGCATACCGGAGGTTCTCTCGGGCTGGCCGATATCTTCACCTGCCTTTATTTTGGTGTTATGAAACACCATTGCCAGGACCCGGGTCGCAAGGAGCGCGACCGCCTGATCCTGTCAATTGAGCATGTTTCTTCTGTACTGTATGCTGCCATGGCCCTGGCGGGATGCTTCTCTCAAGAGGAATTGAATACCCTCCAAAAGCTTGGAATGCCAGGCAACAAACATTTCTCAGGCTCAGCGGGACAAGGCTTATCCTTAGCTGTTGAAATGGCTATCACAGCAAGGAAGGATAAGAACGATTACCATATCTACTGCATACTCAGAGAAGGAGACCTGGAAGAGAGCTCAATCCGGAAAGCAGCTATGGAAGCAGTACACCACAATCTTAGTAAACTTACTATTCTTGTCGACAGGAATGGAGCAGCGATCGATGGCAAGGTCGAAGATTTACCAAAGATTGAACTAACTACCGATAAATGGAAATCTTTTGGCTGGCATGTGATCCATTGCGATGGCCATGTGCACGAAGATGTATTTTCTGCCTACGAGGAAGCCATAAACATCCATAGTAAACCCAGCGTGATCCTGGCAGATACTATTGTGGGAAAAGGTGTTTCAAGTATTGAGGGAGATAACAGATGGCATGGCAAAGCGCCTTCGAAAAAAGAAGCAGAATCTTTCCTTCGGGAACTAGAAAGGGGCGTATCATGATGCTTCAACTGAAGTATTGGAATTAAGCAATCAAATTCTTTTACATTTCATCCGGATATTCAATATCGGTCAAATATAATCCGTGAGCCGGGACTGAAAGACCTGCTTCAGAGCGGTCTTTAGCTTCTATCACAGATCTGAATTCATCCAGGTCTATCTTTCCCCTGCCGAGGTCTATCAGGGTACCCACAATAGCCCGAACCATATTTCTCAGGAAACGGTCGGCTTTAATAGTAAAGATCAGCATGTCTTCCTTTTGTTCCCAATATGCCTCCATCACATCACAATTGTTGGTTTTAACCTGTGTATGAAGCTTTGAAAAGCTCGTGAAATCGGTATAGTTGAGAAGAATGGCCGCCCCCTTATTCATGCTGTCGATATCCAATTGCCCATGCACATGCCACGCAAGTCCCTCATTGAAAGGATCTTTACGATTTGTGATCAGATACTCATATGTGCGGGAAATAGCTGAAAAACGTGCATGCATATCAGGTGCAACCTCAAGAATATCGAAGATAAAGATATCAGAAGGCAAA
>Ga0164313_10005948_pt1 | contig 10781 bp, 15 predicted proteins | sample GuaBasSedimGuay4_FD_113735 | JGI IMG/M metagenome (GOLD analysis project Ga0164313, IMG submission 113735) | Subseafloor sediment microbial communities from Guaymas Basin, Gulf of California, Mexico - Guay4, Core 4569-4, 0-3 cm | ecosystem: Environmental > Aquatic > Marine > Hydrothermal vents...
AAATATTATATAAAATACTTCTTATGGGCTCATCTTTGGGCAGTGACTAATTCACCTTTGCGTATAGTTTGTGAGATACTCTACTTACATGTTTCTGTCGTATGACAATAGATTTTTTCAATCAGTACATTTACCACTGGAGCTAAAAGCAATATCGCTAGTAACGGGCTGCAATACTCAAGTCCACTTAGTACGCCGATACTGGTAATGGTTGTAACTGCCAGATAGCATCTGTTTTGTAATGACGGTGTTTGTATCATGACATTCCTACTATTATAAAGTGCAGCGATGCGTAAATACGTGATAAAAAAATGAACATCATTGATCACATTTTAGTTAACTGTCTAAATGTGGCAATTCACCATCTGCGTTTAACCGTGCCAATTCATCATAACCACCGATACTCTTGTCGTTGATAAATATCTGCGGTACGGTACGTAAGCCACTTAGTTTCATCATTTTCTGTAAACTTTCTACATCATCACTTACATCGATTTCTTTGAAGTTAAGATTCTTGCTTTCTAGCAATGCTTTTGCACGCACACAGTAAGGGCAGCTGGGTGTTGAATAGACTTTTATGTTAGGCATCATCTGTTCCTCTTAGTTGGTTATTTGTAATCGGCGTGTGTTTAATGTTTTTTGATATATAGAATGACATTGTTATCAATTTTTACATGTTGTAATAATGTGTGGCCGACGTTGAAGCAGAACTCAGATAACAGTCTTACAGTATCAAGACTGCATGCATTTATTCTCAAAATATCACCAGGCAATAAAGTATTTAATGACTGGCCAACAGCAACCATCGGCATCGATCTTTTCAGGTTGCATACGTTTATTTCAAATGCGTAGACTATTGATTCTGTGTTCATGATTTCTTCTCATTTATGATGTCTGTTGATTAAGACTTGCGAATGAAAAAAGTTAGTTCTTCATCGTTTTTGATATGTTCAACCATCTGGTCACCTGTTCTTGCGCATAAAGCCGCCAGGTCTTTTAGAGTGCCATTACCACGCGCGCTTATTTTTAGAACGTCACCTTCAGCAAGTACCTTCATAAAGTTGCTCACTTTGATGATTGGCATAGGGCAGGCGTAAGGTCGAACATCAAGTTCATGTGTGTTATTTATCTGCGCGTGTGACATAACGTTTCTCCGGTAATGGTTTTTTGTTTGTATGTACTATTACCATTGCAACCCGCGTGCCAACAATTTATTTATCGTAAGCATTTGTTTTTAATGAGTTGTTTGAAAAAATAACTGTGGCGAGTTTTCGTGAATAACGAATTGTCGTGAGGGTGAAACGAGATCTTGAATTTAGAATAAACAGGGAAGGCTGGTGAAAGCCAGACCCATAAACCTCTGTTTATGAGTCTGGTTATATTTACGCAAATTTATTTTTAATAACCACCTCATCAAGACTAAGTTGACCTGGGCGGGGCCAGGGTTCTTTAGTGCCTTTGCCAATTGCAACGAACATGGCAATTACATGGTCATCAGGCAGGTTTATTAATTCACCAACTTTTTCATAATCGAATCCATCCATTGGGCATGAATCATATCCCAGAGATTTTGCCGCTAGAATTAGGGTTTGCGCAGCAATACCACATGAGCGCATGGCTTCATCTCTTTGTACCTGATCTTTGCCACGATAATAGTCGTTTATTGCAGGTAGCATGAAGTCCTGTACTTCTTGTGGTGCATTTACCCAGTATCGTTCAGGCTGTTTCTCCCATGATTTTAGGTCAGCACAAAGGATGATGAATAATGAGGTATCGGTTACTTGTGATTGATCCCAGGCAACTTCTCGTATCTGTTTCCTTAACTCTGGATCAGCGACAGTGACGAAGCGCCAGTTTTGTATATTGAATGCTGTCGGAGAAAGAATAGCTAAAGATAGGAGTTCATCTATTTCTTCTGCGCTCATGTTGTGATTTGCATCGTAATGTTTTACCGATCTACGCGAACGTATGGCATCAACTGTTTCCATTTTGTTTTCCTATGATTGATTGTTATTTAAGCGACTGATTTAATATCAGATTTTTTACCTATCCATGCATGTGGTGCAAAAATATTGTCCACCTCGGTATGAAAGATATGGTTAGTGTAATTACTGATGGTTTTTATTGCTATGGCGTGGATGATCTCAAGAATATCTTTTTCTTTGTATCCAGAAGATAAAAATGCATCGACATCAGATTGTGATGGTAATCCGCGTTTTGTAACCATTAATCTGGTAAAAACACTTAATGCACTTAGCTGTATTTCTGGTACTTGTTTGCCATCACGTATTGCAGCAGTAACATCAGAAGGTACGCCTGATGCAGCTTCTGCTAGAAAACTGTGTGCCGCCATGCAGTATTCACAGCCATTGACCTGACTGATGGCAAGAAAGATAACTTCTTGTTCAATCGAGCTAAAACCAGATTTTTCACGGAATGCGTCATAGCCCTGTATGTAAGTATTTAGCAGACTAGGGGAGTTGGCCATGGCGTTATACATATTGGGAACGAACCCCATTTTTTTCTGTGCAGCCTCAAGTAAGGCTTTTGCTTCCGGTTCCGCGTCGTTTATTGATTTAAGCGGTAGTGTTGTTTTGTATTCAGATATCATGATGCACCTCGTTGTGTCTACTGTTGTTTTGATTTACTTCTTTATAAAAAAGTTTATTTAATTGATTTTTTAATTAGCCGGTAATAAAGTATTTACGTAACTGCTTCAAGATATGGATAATCTGTGTAACCTTTTTCATCACCACCATAGAAGGTCTCTTGATCAGCAGTGTTTAATGGTAGGTCATGTTGCAAACGTTCGACAAGATCCGGGTTGGCCAGGAAATTGACACCAAATGAGATCATCTCTGCATGACCAGACCGAATGGCTTCGTTAGCAATCTGTTTTGTGTAACCACTGTTAGCCATATAGATTCCCTTATATATCTTGCTCAAAGATTTTATGTCGAAAGAGGTACTCTCATCTATCGGAGTCATGATAGAGCCTTCAACAACATGCAGGTAGGCCAGGTCATAAGCATTTAGCTGCTCGACGACATAACTAAATAATGCTTCGGGGTTAGAATCAGCCATAGTATTGAAAGAGTTGAGAGGTGATAAGCGCACACCCACACGGTCACTGCCCCAGACATCAGTGACGGTGTCCAGTACCTGTTTTAAAAATCGTGCGCGATTTTCCAGTGAGCCACCAAAATCATCATCTCGATGGTTGCTGCCATTACGTAGAAACTGGTCGATCAGATAACCATTGGCAGCGTGAACTTCTACACCGTCGAATCCTGCAGCTAATGCATTCTCTGCAGCATGTGTGTAATCGTTGATGATGTCTGCGATCTCACGCGTAGATAACGCATGTGGTATTACAAATGGTTGCAGACCTGTATAAGTGAAAGCGTCTCCATCGGGTTTGATTGCTGAAGGTGCAACGGGTAACTGTTCATCTATCTGCATAGAGGGGTGTGAGACTCGACCAACATGCCATAACTGTAAGAAGATGTGTCCGCCTTCACTATGAACAGCATCGGTAATCTTTTTCCAGCCAGCTACCTGCTCATCATTATAGATTCCGGGTGTCAGTGGATAACCTAATCCTTGAGGTGAAATCTGTGAACCTTCGGTTATGATGAGACCTGCTGTGGCACGTTGTTTGTAATAGGTTACATTTAAGTCTCGCGGTACATAAGTTTCAGATGAGCGATTACGTGTTAAAGGTGCCATTACTGCACGATTTTTTAGTGTATAAGGTCCGAGATTCATAGGTGTAAATAAATTAGTTTGTGACATGCGGTTTTCCTCTTTTTAGTTGTTTTAATCAGGTGTGTCACTCTGACGCTTCTATTGCTATTGAGTTCGATTTCAGCGGTAATTGGTGAAAAGCCCATGCGATGATAACTAGTATGACACTGCCAATAACGACAGGAAAAATAAGGTACTCCCAGCCGGGGCTGCTAAAAAACACCACGATTGGATCTGCGCCTGCCGGTGGATGCGTGACACGTAAAACTGCCATGACAGTGATGGCGATTCCGACTGCCATACCAAGACTCCACCAGTCTGTAGGTAAAAATGTATGTAAGCCTAAACCGATAGTTATAGATACGAGATGACCGCCGATAACATTAATAGGTTGTGATAAGGGGCTTGCCGGTAGTGAGAACAGTAGGACGCAAGTCGCTCCAAATGGTGCCATCAGTAAGGTGTTGTCAAATATCGAACCAATCAGAACCAGTGTGGCGATTGCTATCGCACCACCAACACCGGCTTTGATGGATTGTGAAATTGATTCTACAGCTTGTTTACGATTCAGAACCCTGCGTAACATCAGAAAAAATTGTACTGACATTATTTATTCCTGCTTACTGTGTTGTGAGTTATTGAGTAGTAGTACAGTTGATAAAAGTACTGCAGTGATTATTAGACCAGCTATTGTTAAGTTATCGATAATCATAATGCTTCTCCGGTTGTTACTTAAAAGAAGCGACCGAGTCCACCATTGGGCCCGGTGCTTCAACGCATGTATTTAATTACTAACACCAACTTCATACCAGGCAGTAGGGTTGATAGGGCAGCGATATCTAAAACCATTTTCTGTCAGTGTTACTCGAGCGGTTAATGACTTTCCCTCTTCTAGTGGGGACTTGAACAAAAACTCCTTTGTGACATTGTCCTGTAGCCAGAAGCCAACCAATTTTCCTGCTTTGTTATTCACAACAAAATCGTAGGTGCCGGGTTTTAAACTAACCAAAGTTTCCTGTGAGGCGAAGTAACCGTTGTATTCGTCAAGATGAATAGTGGTTACACCATTTTTTGTTGTTGGTGTTGCTGCATGGGTGATGCCTGTTGCAGTGAGTGTTAGTAGAAGTAAAAAGCCGTATATAAAATTCTTAGTGTTCATCTTTATGTCCTCAATTGATATTCATAGTGGTAACGGTCGTTCCGTTAATAGGGTTATTGCAGGAGCTGTGCCAACTTTTATAAATTAATTAAGATGCTGATATTTAAAGAAATATATGCGAATAATGTTTTTTTGGTGTCTGACGATTATTCGTGAATAACGACATTTTGAGGATTTAAAACGTTATGTCGTTTTAGAAAGGGGGCTTTGGTAACTGTAGATTACATTGAAATATACAATCTCAAATGCAGGGTGGGTATAAATATTTTTTGACTGCTGTCACCACAAAAGCGACATTGGTGGAAAACTACTGAAATCAGAAAATTCGTACGAAGGGACATTCAGTGTATTTCTTCATCGTGCTCTAATTGTGCACTAAGTATAGTGGGTACAAATAAGTTGACTTTCTTGTGATGAAAGTCAACTTACTATGTCGACAGAAGTTTATTTTTTATCTCAGCTGTAGCGTCTAATATGGGTTCCTCTTTTAGACGACTGTGCCGGAAAGATTTTATTCGTTGCGACAGATATAGCGCTTGCTATATAGACGATGTTTATCAGGGCCATGTAACCCATAATTAATGTTTTAACAGAAGCACCTGGAATTAGTGGCGGAATAATGATAATTGCTGACATGCCTAATCCGTATTTAAAATTTGACCATCGAGAGTCTGATAATATATTAGTTTTTTTATTCATTACACAAACCTTTTGATTCAATAAAATAACAACTATCAACGTTATCGGTATGACGTTTATATAAATTATAATAATAGCTTTTTAGTGCTTTCTTCAGGTGGTGGAACGCGCGTTCAATTGCAGAAAGTATATCTTCATCTACGTCATCTATATCGATACAAAGGTGGTCGCTGCCACGTACCTTTAAATGGCAGCGTTTATCAATCCCAGATTTAAATGGTCCATTAATATCTTCTAATTTGACATCGATACGTCGTATATTTTGGTAGGTACTGTTAACTTCTTGGCATAGATCGTTAACCATTTTATTAATTACATTTGACGCCATCATATGGCGTATAGATACTTGTATGTTCATAGCTTTTCTCAAATTTATAGTAATACACAGTAAACACTTATCTTAAATATACAGTCTCAAAGACTGCATATTGCAGTATGTAGTGTTGAAAATTATTAAATAAAACTACAGAGAAACAATAGGCGGTGCGCGGGGATTGTATCGATTGTATTTTGGTGATTGTGTGATTGAATTTGTAGTAGATGAAAGCGTCAGGTAGCAACGATTAGTGCCTGATTTTTTTGGTGTAGCATCAGTGAACGCTGCTTGCCATTCGTCATCAGTGTTATCAAGAAGCTCTGATGATGCTTGGATATTGCTGAGAAAAACTTGTGCTTCAGTATCACCATGTTGACTGATTTCAGACGCAAAAACACTGTGACTTATTAAGATTAAGCCTGTAGCAATAAATCTTGTCAAAGATTGATGTGTCATTAATACCCTTATGGCATATGGTTTTATGTAGCGGTGCGTATACAATAGATTCTGAAATGTAAATAAAATTCTATAAAAACGCAGTAATGTTATATAAGTTTATTCGTACAGAAGCAAGCCTTATATTAGACCGTTAAGAATTTGTTAATAAAGCGTAATGGTAATAATATTCTAGGGTCGTTTATACTAGCCGGCATACCATATTCACTTCTTCTTTACATAGCCACTACTGTTCACATATGCAGAGCCTTTAAATGAATCTTTCAACAATGTTGCCGTTTCTGATTTGGTTTAAATTAATAACAAAAGAGTCGCTTAAGGCAGACTTTCTTGCTGGATTGACTGGTGCCGTTATCGTACTACCTCAGGGTATAGCGTTTGCAACCATAGCCGGTCTACCGCCTGAATATGGTTTGTATACAGCTATGGTGACGCCCATTATTGCGGCTTTGTTTGGTTCGTCACGCCATCTTGTCTCTGGTCCGACGACAGCCATTTCTATCGTTGTGTTCTCCGCTATAAGTCATCATGCAGAGCCTGGCACCACTGAATTCGTCATGTTAGCACTGACATTAACCTTTCTTGCTGGTGTTTATCAGCTTGCCTTTGGACTAGCGAGATTGGGTTCTCTAGTAAACTTTGTTTCACATACTGTCGTAATAGGTTTTACTGCTGGTGCTGCCATCCTTATTGCGACGAGTCAGATGAAGCATATAACTTCAATAACGGTGCCTAAAGGTGAGTCTTTTCTACATACATGGGTAGATCTGTACCAAGGGTTGCCTGATTTAAATGTTGTTGTTCTTTCGATTGCGGTGGTCACACTATTAGTCGCTATCTTTACCAAGAAGATAATGTCTAAATCACCGTATCTTCTTGTTGGTATGGTTGCGGGTAGTGTTATGGCAATTCTCTTAAAAGATTCATCAGAGAGTATTAAATTAGTTGGTGAGATTCCTGCGCACCTTCCACCATTATCATCACCTGAGTTTTCGTTGGAAACAATTAAGATGCTAGCGCCTGAAGCGTTTGCTGTTGCCTTGTTAGGACTTATCGAAGCTGTATCAATTAGTCGCGCAGTAGCAACAAAGTCTAATCAACGAATCGATGCCAATCAGGAATTTATCGGACAAGGCCTTTCTAATATATTTGGTAGCTTCTTTTCAAGTTACGCTGGGTCGGGCTCATTTACACGATCAGGCATCAATTATGATGCGGGGGCAAAATCCCCATTATCAGCTATCTTTGCAGCCCTATTGTTAATGGTTATCGTATTGTTGATAGCGCCACTGACGGCATACCTGCCCATTGCAGCAATGGGTGGAATCATTCTTTTAGTTGCCTACAACCTGGTTGATTTCCACCACATAAAGCAGACCTTAACTTTCAGCAAGTCTGAATCCTCTATATTATTAACGACGTTTTTTGCTACTTTGTTTCTTGAGCTGGAGTTTGCAATCTATTTAGGCGTGCTCTTATCATTGGTATTGTTTCTGGCAAAAACATCGACACCTCGTATACCTACTATGTCATTGGACGATTCCAGCGGCAAGAAAAAATTAATTAACGTAAGGCAGCGACCTGTTAAGCAATGTCCGCAGTTAAAAATTATTCGAATTGATATGTCTGTTTATTTTGGTTCAATCAATCATATTCAAAAACGCATTGCAAAAATTGTAGAAAATGAAGGTATTCACCACATACTTATTGTGGCATCAGGTATTAATTTTATTGACCTTGCTGGGGCGGAAGCACTAGTTTCAGAAAATAATCGTTTGAAACAATTTAATGGTGGAATATATTTTGTTGGTTTGAAGTCAACGGTATATGAGTTTGCAGCAAAATCAAGTTTTATTAAAAATATTGGTAATAATCACTTCTTCGATACGAAAGGACATGCTATACATAATATATATCAGCGACTAGATAGATCGGTTTGTGAAAAATGTCATGCGCATATCTTTGAAGAGTGCCCTTAAACGTAATTTTGTGCAGTCATAATAATGATATTCCTAAATCATGTATTTAAAAGTTACTTCAGGACTATATTGTAATGACGCTTACCATAGAGACCAAAAATTTACGTCGAACCTTTGGTGATTTTGTGGCTGTTGACAGCCTTGATCTATCAATTAATTCGGGTGAGATCTTTGGTCTTCTTGGACCTAATGCCGCTGGCAAATCAACAACTATTCGATTGCTCGCCGGCATATTGCGACCTAATTCTGGTGAGGCAAGTATCTTGGGGTTCAATCTGTTTACTCAAACAGAGTTAATCAAACAGCGCATCGGTTATGTTGCGCAGCAATTTTCTTTATACCCTGATCTCACCGTGTTTGAAAACATTATGTTTTACGCTGGCCTGTATGGCGTTGATAATCAGAACCGTCTGCATGAACTGCTTGATCTTTATGATCTGATCCAGTTCAAAAATAAAAACGCTGGTTTACTCTCTGGCGGTTATAAACGCCGGCTGGCTATAGCGTGTGCGACAACACATGATCCTGAACTGCTTTTTCTTGATGAACCTACCGCAGGTATTGATCCTGTTACTCGTAAAGAATTGTGGGACCTTTTTTATTCTTTATCGACCAATGGCAAAACACTGTTTGTTACTACGCATTATATGGAAGAAGCAGAGCGATGTAATCGCCTGGCATTTTTAAGCCACGGCAAACTGGTCGCACAGGGTACACCCATTGAAATTCGTGGTTCATTAAAAGACAGGCGAATTTATTCCAGTGATATCCCACATGATCCGGTACTGACCACTGCCTTGATGAAAAGTCCAGGCATACAACTGGTTAACCAATTTGGCAGTGAGTTGCGTATTATCACCGATACCTCAGTATCGCCCGAGCAGCTTCAATATTTAATCGCTGAGAATTATAAAATACCCTTTAAACTTCAAGCGGTAACTCCGAGTATTGAAGATGCATTTATCTTATTGACAAGCAACGGTGAAAAACAATGAAACTGATTCTGGCGCTCATCAGAAAAGAGTTTATCCATTTGCGCCGTGATCCACGTCTGCTTGGTTTTATTATCGTTATGCCGATCATATTGACGACACTGTTTGGTATCGCCTTAAAGCTTGAGCCTGATAATGTAAAGATGGCTTATGTCGATAAAGATCCTTCCTTTTTTAGTAATCTGATCAAGACCAATATCTGGAGCGAAGGATACTTCGACTTGTATGAAGTTGCCGATGTTGAAGATATACGAAATGAGATCCGTTTAGGACATGCAAGAGCAGGGCTTTATATACCTAAAGATTTTTCTGCAGAGCTGATTGAAAACAATCAGCCATCAGTCTTTTTGTATATCGATGGCACCATGCCTTCACTGGCGACCGCGATGGATAATAATTCTTCCGCCATTACAGATGAAGCTGTCACCACAGACATGTATTTTTCTGATCCTGATGGTCCTGCGATTGTAATAGCGCAGGATCCATTTAACCTGGAAGTAGAAACACTGTTTAACCCGGACAAGATTGAAACCTGGTTTTTCCTGCCCGGCGTAGTGGGGATATTGATCATGCAGGTGGCGTTGATTCTGACATCGACCACAGTGGTGCGAGAACGTGAGGGTAATACGCTGGAGCAGTTACTGGTCAGTCCAATGATGCGCAGTCAGTTTATTATTGGCAAGATTATTCCTTATGTCATTATCTCGCTGATCGATTTTTATGCGATCTTAGGCTTTAGCTGGATGGTGTTTGATCTACCGGAGCCCAACTCACACGCCGTGCTTTTTTTACTAGCGGTCACTTATCTTGCGGCATTAATATCTATGGGTCTGGCAATTTCAACCATTAGTCAAACACAGCAGCAGGCGATATTTATTTCGATTTTTGTATTGATTCCATCCATTCTTCTTTCAGGCTTCATCTTTCCTGTTGAAGCTATGCCTTCGTACATACAGCCTGTGGCTTATATTATTCCGTTTACTTATTTTGTAGAAATTATCCGGGGCATCCTTCTCAAAGGAAACGACCTTATAGAATTAATGCCGTATTTTTTAGCGCTATGTGCGTTTGCGGTTTTCTTTACAGTGTTTAGCATTTTTCGTTTTCGAAAGACACTGTCATAGATAAAGTTAAATACAATCAGCACCCTGGATATTGACAAAGATCAATAATTTATTCAAATAAGCATGTTACAAATAATGGGCTAATTAAATGACTTGGGAGAATTTAAAATGCATCGTTTATATTTTTTAATGCCAAACATCGAGGTAACACACAGCCTTGTTAATGAACTACTGCTTACGCATGTAGAAGAACGTCATATTCATGTAATTGCAAAGGAAGGTACGCCTATGGAAGAACTTCCAGAGGCTTCGTTATTACAGAAAAGTGATTTTATTCCCGCGATAGAGAGAGGGCTTGCTTTAGGTGCC
>Ga0164313_10005949_pt1 | contig 10781 bp, 11 predicted proteins | sample GuaBasSedimGuay4_FD_113735 | JGI IMG/M metagenome (GOLD analysis project Ga0164313, IMG submission 113735) | Subseafloor sediment microbial communities from Guaymas Basin, Gulf of California, Mexico - Guay4, Core 4569-4, 0-3 cm | ecosystem: Environmental > Aquatic > Marine > Hydrothermal vents...
CCATCCCGATGCGGGCCAGATGGTCGAGGAGATGCCGGCGACGCCAGTTCGTGTGCCTCGTCGAGCTAGGCCTTAGCCGAGACGCGAAAGGGGCGCAGCACATCGAAATGCGCTGCGCCCCTTCGACTTCAGTTCTGGTTGATCAGCTACCGATGACCTTGGCCTTCGCTGACGCGTACTCGGCGTCGTCGAGCTTGCCGGCGGTGTGCAGGTCGGACAGTTTGGACAACTGATCGGCATCAGTGGTGCCGCCAGTGGTCTCGCGGATATACGTCTGCATTGCTGCATCGGCTTCCTTGGCATCGCTCAGCTGGCGTTCACTCATACTGCCACCACGGATGATGAGGTAGGCGAAGATCCCGATGTACGGGAAGAAGATGATTCCGCCCGCCCAGAGGGCCTTGCCCCAACCGGACAGGTCGTGGCTGCGGATGATGTCACTGAAGATGAAGATGATCAGGAAGATCCACATCACGAAGATGAAGAGCCAGAAGATCGACCAGAGAGCCTGGCCGGACCCAAATTCGGCGGCGAGAAGCATGTTTACGTGACCTTTCGTTGATGTTTGCTGCAACGTAGTTGACAGCTGATTCGTAGTTTTCGAATTGTACTCGGAAATATCCGGACAATTGTTGATCGATAGTCAATCTCGGATGCTGATCGACAGTCAATCCCGGATTATGTAAGAGGGAGCCGACGCGCTGCCCAGGAGAACCGATACCAGAATCCCCAATGGGAGCGTGCCCCAGTAGCTCAGGCCGAGCCCGAGGTTGCCCAGAAAGAGCATGAGAAGCCAGGTCGCAGGAAACGTAGCAACCAGGAAAACGATAAGTCCGACGATCAATCCCTTAATCATGTGGTTCCTCGATTCACTAGGTGAGTACCTCGAAATGTAGTCACCGCGTTAGCCTCTCGGCGTGCTTATCTTGGCGATTCTTGCAGCAGGAATGATGATCGGCGCTCTGGCGCAGATGATTCTGGGCCATCGCGGCCCCCGTATCAACTGGAGTATGGCGTTCGTCGCCGGCCTCGGCGGATCGTTCGTCGGCGGGCTGTTGTTCAGCCTTCTGAACGGCGACGGTCTCGCCCTCAAGCCGAGCGGGTTGATCGGTTCGGTCATCGGCGCGCTCATCGTGACTGGCGTGTGGCAGTTCATCGACAAGCGCAATCGTGCCACTGAGGCCGAAGAAGCGCTCGCCGCGAAGCGGTCCGGTAAACACCACTGACATCTTTGCCGGGCTGACTCCAGCCCGGCTCAAGGCGATGAGGTTGGGCGCGACTTGTGCGCGCTCAGTCTCATCGGTCCGCGTTGTGATCAGGGTGCCGGAGGTGGCGGAATGTCTGTGCTGGGTGCTGTCGTGCTCTGCGGGGCTGTGCTCTGCGGGGACGAAGTGACGACAGGAGTCGCTGGGTAAGCCTGGGCGGCGGCCACGCTGTCAGCATTGGCCTGAGCGGCGTCCCTGGCGACTTGGTCTTCGTGCTCGCTCTGAGCCTTTGCCATGCGGTAGGTCAGCCAGTCGAGGAGTGACCGCAGGGCGATTGCGATGATGCCGTAGATGACCATCGCGAAGAGGATCGAGGAATCGAGAACGGACGAGCCTTCGAACTCGATCGGTGTGAAGATCCCGCGGAACGGCTCCATCACGCGGTCGAGGCTGTTGTATGCCCATTGCGTGTATCCGGCGTTCTCGTCAGCTCCGAACAGTCGCAGTAAGAAACCCTGGAGCAGCAGTAGTTCGACGATGATGATGTAGGCGTAGATGACGTAAGCGAGGGCTCTCGCCATCCATATCGTCGTCCATTTCGCGTCATGGTCGGCCATTGTGTTCCCTCCGAAGGTCGGTGCTGAAAGCGTTTCGGGTGACGCTAACAGTCGGCCGGGGCTCGAACGGGTTTACTGCGACCGATGATGGGTCGAGGCGCTCAGGTGACGACGATTGTCGTGCCAACCGGGGCGAACGCCCACATGAAGGCGGCGTCTTCGTTGGCCTGACGTTGACAGCCGCCCGAAAGACGGGTCCCCAACTCGTCTGAGGTTTGATAGATCGAATTGTCGGAGACGTGCAGGGGGATCGCGTGGAATCCGATGTTGCCGATCTCGGTCTTCTGGTACCGGATCATCTGGGGGAGCCACGCCTGTCCATTCCATGCCGTTGACATGTCGGAACGGCTGTACACGGTATGTGTGCCGGGCTGCTCGTTGCTGTACTTGCTTCCGGAGACCAGCCATGAGCGGATGATCTCGCCGTCTTCTGCCACTGCCCAGACCCTTTGGCCGGCTCGGTCGTATACAACGCGGCGACCCGACCCTGAATTGTCGGGAAGCGGCGGCGCGTCGTCGCCTGTTGTGGCGACCACAGAAAGGGCGAACCCGAGCGAGTCGGTCGCACCCGCCGGCGGTGGCGGGGTCCGCGTGATGAGCGACTCTTCGTCGGGCCAGATGTCGAGTTCGATGGCGCTCTCACGGCCGACTATTCCGTCGACAAACAGATGTTGGTCTTCCTGGTAGGCCATGACAGCTTGGGCGAGCGAGTTGTCGAACGCGCCATCGATGGTGTCATCGTAGAAACCTTCATCAGTGAGCGCCGTTTGTAGGCAAGCGACGCCATCTCCGTCGGAACCGAGGCGCACGGACAGAGCTTCGATAGTGCAGCCGCCATCGGCGCGGAGGTCGTCATTGGCGGTGGTGGGCTCGAGCGCGTTCTGACCCAGGTCGCCCTCGAGGTCTGGAAGTACGGCTGCCTGGACGACGGCGGGCTCCAGGACAATTTCGGACACCGCAGCTGAACTGGATGCCTCAGCAGTGACGAAGGCCCCGACCGCGGCGACGCCGAGGACGCCGATCACGGCGGCACCGAGGCCGATGGCGCGTCGATTGGATGTCGAGGCAGAGTTGGGTCGGGCCGCGGGCGGCAGCGGCGAACCCGATTCTGACATGGTTCAGATGATACCCACCCCAGGGTCGCTACGCCTTCACGCGGTGCTCAGTCGGCGGTATCCAGATCGGGCGCAAGTGTGAGCATCTCATCGAGAGCCTCGCGCATGCACTCCGAAAAGAGGTCTGCATCGGTCACGGCAGCCGCGTCTGTCGTCACGCCGAGATACGCGGTGCCGTCGTATGTGAAAAGGGCGATATTCACCGAGCAGCCGGCCAACGGCCCGAAGGCGTAGAACTCGTCGACTCGAGAGCCGGCCATCCAGACCGGGAAGGGTGGGCCGGGGACGTTTGTCGTTGTGATGTCGACACCCTTCATCATCGAGCCGAGCAGCGACACCGACGCCGCCGGGCCGAGGCGGCTGATCACGCCGGATATGTCGCTGACATGAGGCAGGGCAGGTTCGTCACGGACCTCTCGTAGCAAAGCCTTGACGTCTGCCAACCGCTCGGCAGGGTCCATCTCGCCGAGGGGGAGAACCAGTCGCGCCGGTACGAACTGATTGTCGGAGTTGGTAGCTGTCTCGTCGCTGCGCACGCTGATGGGCATTGCCATACGGACCTCGGTACATGGCGTGTCGAAAGCTTGGTGATATCGATCCATAGCATCCAGTGACACGGCGACGAAGGCGTCGTTGAGTGTTGCCTCCTGAGAGTTGGCTGCTGCCTTGAAGCTGGCGAACGGCACCGACAACGAGTCGAGACGAGTGTGCGTGGAACGGCCGGTCATCAGCGGGCTCAGCGGCGTTGCGGCCGGTGTTACAACTCGGACAATTGATTCCGTAGTGCGGCGCAGTTGCTCAATCGTGCCTCGCGGGTCGCGCAACAATTCGGACGCGGTACGAAGAGATGCCTTTCCGAGCCGTACGCCCGTCTTCGCTTCACTCGAAATGCGATGAACGATCGGGCGTGTTGCGGGAACGGGCCAGGTCGCCGGCGACGTCGACGAATCCCCGATGGAGTCTGCAGACTCATTGTCGATAGGTGGCTTGGCTTCGAGATCGACCATGTGCTCGAGCATTTGCACCATTCCGAGCCCATCGGCAATCGCGTGGTGAACCTTCATGATGAAGGCGGCACGCTTGTGAGAAAGCCGTTCGACAACGGTCAATTCCCAGAGGGGTCGGTCCTTGTCGAAAGACCGCACCGCCAGATGCTGGGCGTAGTCGAGAACTTCTCGCATGCCCGGTTTATGGCCGGCCAGACGCACCCATTGGTAGTGATACTCCGGATCAAAATGAGGGTCGTCTTCCCAACGCGGAGTCGAAACGCCCGGCTGGTCGTCGATAACTCGTTGGCGCAACCTCGGGAGATTCGCGATGGTTCGCTCGATCATCGCGTCGAGTCGGTCATGATCTGGAGCGGAGTCGAGCAACCAGACGCTGGTGATGGTCGACCTGAGCATGGGGTCGCGCTCGATGTGCCAGAGCACGGCGTCGCTCTCGCTCATCCACTCGTCATACAGAATGTCGCTCATCTCCTGTCACCCATGAACCAAGAGTAGCAACCGCCACCGGCTGACGATCTGTCGATGGGCCTACCCTCAATGGTCTGACCGGGTCGGACTGCAAGGAAGGAGTTCGTCAACGCTGAGCTACGGTGTGCGACTCGGAGGAGGATGAAAATGAAGCAACTCTCAGGTCTTGATGCAAGCTTTCTGTACATGGAGACGCCGACCACGTTCGGTCATGTGAATGGCCTTGCGATCTACGAACGGCCATCGCCCGATTTTGATCCGTTCGAAGCTGCATATGACCGTTTCGGGGCGATGATCGGCCGGCTCGAACCGATGCGGCGTCGCCTCGTCGAGGTCCCGTTGCGGCTCGATCATCCGTACTGGATCGACGATCCGGATTTCGATCTCGACTACCACGTTCGCCACATCGGGCTGGCTCCCCCCGGTGCCGCCGACCAGCTCGCCGAGCAGGTGTCACGCATCGTGGGACGTCCGATGGATCGCTCGCACCCGTTGTGGGAGGTTTACGTCATCGAGGGTCTCGCCGATGGGCGCTGGGCGATGCTCACCAAGACACACCATTCGACGATCGATGGTGCAGCGGGTGTGCTCTTGCTGGGGATGCTCACAGACACTGACCCAGATGCACCTGTACCCGAAACCGTCGAGTGGCAAGGCGAACCTGTGCCGACCGACGCGGAACTGCTCCAGCTGACGGCGAAGAATCTGATGGCGAACCCGGTGAAGGGCATGCGGCTCTCTCTGCGGATGGTGCGCAACCTTGCCGAGACGGCCGGGGTCGACAGTGTCACGGCTGCAACGACGCAGGCGCGCCACGCACTGAAATCACTCGCAGGGGGCGGCTCGGAAGACGGAGACGATCATGCACAACGCATTTCGATTCCTCTTTCCGGAGCACCTGACACTCCTTGGAACAAGCCGATTACGGCGCATCGACGCTTTGCCATGCGGTCCACAGCGCTTGCGAACATCAAGCAGCTCAAGAATGCAACCGGTTGTACGGTCAACGACATCGTCATGGCGATCTGCGCCGGAGCCTTGCGCGAGTACCTGATCAAGCACGATGCGCTGCCCGACGAACCGTTGCGGGCGATGGTGCCCGTCTCGATTCGCACCGGTCTCGAGGAAGACCCGTGGACCAACCGGGTCTCCGCAATCATCGCTGACCTACCGACGAACTGTGCCGATCCGCTCGAACGAGTGCGTTTGTGCCACGAGGCGATGAACTCCGCCAAACGGCAACTCGAGCTTGTGCCTGCTGACGCGATCGCAGAGCTAGCGCAGGTTTCTCCTCCGCTGGTGGCAACCGCGGCGATGAGGCTCCAGTCGAGGCTGCGTCTCTCCGACCGGATGAATCTCCCCGTGAACGTGACCATCTCCAACGTCCCCGGCCCGCGCGAGGCGCTGTACTTCGCTGGGGCGAAGATGGACAACTACATCCCGGTGTCGATCGTCACCGACGACATGGGTCTCAACATCACGGTGCACAGCTACCTCGATCGGCTCGACTTCGGGCTGATCGCTGATCGCGATCTGGTACCCGATCTCTGGGACATGGTCGACATGCACATCGACGAGATCGGCCGACTCTTCGAGGCAACCGGGGCCGAGTGGGCCGAAGAGCAGCCTGCGCCGGCAATGCGTCGCGGGGACAAACACGTCGCCGCGAAACCCCGCGCCAAGAGTGGGCCTGCACCGAAGAAAAAGTCAGCGGCCAAGAAGAAGTCTGCGCCGAAGAAAAAGTCTGCGCCCAAAAAGAAGCCGGCGGCCAAAAAGAAGCCAGCATCCAAGAAAAAGTGAGCCGGCACAGTCCTGCGATTAGCAATAGCGCGACCTGTCCGCGCCGAAGCTAATCGCAACTTGGGTGGACGTTTCTGCGATTAGCAATAGCGCGACCTGTCCGCGCCGAAGCTAATCGCAGGCGGTTCGAGTCGGCTTTGGGTGGGGTGAGCGGCAAGAATTGACGGTGATGGATTTCGACCTGCCTCCCGACGATCACCCGCAGCGCATAGCAGTGAGGGAATGGGTCGCCGCGAACCCGAACCCGACCGGGAAGGATCTTGCCGAGGCGGGATACGTCGTGCCCCACTGGCCTGCGCCCTGGGGCCTGGGTGCAGATCCGCTGGCACAACTCGTCATCGACGACGAACTCGACAAGGCGGGAATCCGGCGACCGAGCAACCAGATCGGAATCGGCTGGGCGGCGCCGACGATCTTTCTCGCCGGTACGCCTGAACAGCACGAGCGATACCTGCCGAAGATCTTCAGCGGGGAGGAGTTCTGGTGCCAGTTGTTTTCCGAGCCCGATGCAGGTTCCGACCTGGCCAGTCTCTCAACGCGCGCCGTGCGCGACGGCGACGAATACATCGTCAACGGGTCGAAGATCTGGTCGAGCGGAGCGCACCATTCGTCATTTGGCATCCTGATCGCGAGAACAGACCCTGACCAGCCGAAACACAAGGGCATCTCGTACTTCATCTGCCCTATGGATCTGCCCGGAATCTCGATGAGTCCAATCGTCGATATGACCACCGCGCACTCGTTCAACCAGGTGTTCTTCGACGACGTTCGCATTCCAGCCTCCCTGCTCGTCGGAGCAGAGGGTGATGGTTGGCGCCTAGCGAAGGTCACTCTTTCCAACGAGCGGGTGTCGCTTTCATCTGCTGGTTCTTTGTGGGGGGCCGGGCCTTCGGCCGAGCAACTGATCGAGCTGATACGGCGAGACGGCGGGCTCCAAGATCCAACGTTGCGCGACGAGGCTGCACGGCTGTACATCGAGGCCGAACTGCTTCGGCTCAACCGGATGCGCAGCCTCAGTGCAACGCTGCAGGGCAAAACGCCCGGCCCCGAAGCTTCGATTCAGAAGATCATGGCTGACGAACATGGCCAACACGTCATGGCGCTCGCCAAGGCGGTTGCCGGAGCCGACGGGATGCTTTCAGGTTCTGGACCTGCAGGCTCGCTGCCCGAGTCGGCGCAATCCGTTCCAGTCGAGAACAGGTTCAAAGGGGCAGGCTTCTTCTCCGATGTAGACCCGGTCTGGCACTTCGGCTTCCTGTTCAACCCAGCACTCACTCTGGGCGGGGGGACATTTGCCGTCCAGCGGAACATCGTCGGCGAACACGTCCTCGGCTTGCCGAGAGAACCAAATCTGGAAAAGGGCCTCACCTGGTCTGAGGCGCGTAATCTGCGTTAGCACCTGGGACATACGTGTCCAGGATCGCAACTATTTGGCCCACAGCGGAGGCCTTGGTTGAGTACGGTGCCTAGCCGTGACGGATGAAGCGACGAATCTGGGGTTTGGTATCGATATCGGTGGCACTGGCATGAAGGCCGCAATAGTCGATCTCGACACCGGTGCATTTGTCTCCGACCGCTACCGGATAGCGACCCCGCAGCCGGCCACCCCATCGGCGATGGCCGACGTGGTGGCGGCCTTGATCGAACACCACCAGTGGAAGAAGCCGCTCGGCGTGGCTTTCCCAACCGTAGTTCGAGGTGGGATCGTGGAATCGGCCGCAAACATCGACGATTCGTGGATCGACGTCAATGCCAACCGCCTGTTCTCCGAAGCGACAGGCCTCGACGTGCGCATGGTCAACGATGCCGACGCCGCCGGCTACGCCGAGGTGCGGCTCGGAGCTGGTCGTGGCCGGTCAGGTGTGGTGATGATGTTGACGTTCGGTACCGGTATCGGGTCGGCGCTGTTCATCGACGGAACGCTCGTACCGAACACTGAGTTCGGCCATCTCGAACTCGATGGGCAAGATGCTGAGCACCAGGCGTCAGCGAGGGCGCGTCAGCGTGACGATCTCACCTGGAAGCACTGGGCCAAGCGCGTACAGCACTACCTCGAACACCTGGAGAAACTGTTCTCACCTGACCTCTTCATCGCCGGCGGTGGAGTCAGTAAGAAAGCCGAACATTGGCTTCCCCACGTCGACATCTCGACTGAGATCGTGCCAGCCGAGATGGCCAACAATGCGGGGATCGTGGGAGCGGCTCTTGTCGCTAACGCAGGCTGAATCAACAGGGGTCAGCTGAGTTCGACGTTCGGGCGCCTACGCCCGCGGAATGCAATTATCGCCAGCGTGAGCGTGGTAATCGGAACGATCAAGAAGAGCACCACGTCGCCGTACGAGTCCCGGAGACCGTTTTCGCTCGCATCCAGAACCAGCCATGTCAGATATCCGGCGTAGTAGCCGAGGAAGACGAATCCTTCCCAACGATTGAGAACGTGTCCGTCGGCAAAGATCGGCAGACAGGCGACGGCCACAGCGACCATGACCGGGATGTCGACCTGTATTGCGCTGGTTGCGACCGGTAGGGGATTGGGGGCGACCAGCGCTGTGATTCCCAACACCGCGAGCAGGTTGAAGAGGTTGGAGCCGATGGCGTTGCCGACGGCGAGATCGCGTTGACCTCGGATTGCGGCCAGAACCGACGTGGCGACCTCGGGTAGTGAGGTTCCGATTGCGACGACGGTCAGCCCGATAACGAGATCAGATACTCCGAGGCTTGTCGCTATGTCGCTGGCCGATTTGACCAGCGCCTGTGAGCTGACCACGAGTAGCAACAGTCCGAGGGTCACGAAGCCGAGGTCGGACCACACCGACCTGGCTGCAAGTTGGTCGGAGTCGAATGCCTCGTCGTATTCGGAGGTGACGGCCGGTGCGGTGCTCCGCGTCGCTACCACGACCGTCCTGGTGATGTAGACGACAAGGGCCACGGTCAGGAGCGCGCCTTCCGCCCTGCCGATTTTCCCGTTGAGTGAGAAGATCAGCATCGCCACCGACGCGCCGATCATGATTGGTACGTCGAGTCTGACGATGCGCTGAGCGACGATCAGCCCACCCCCCAACGCGGCGGCTACACCCAGGGCCAGCAGAATATTGGCGATATTGGAACCGATGACGTTGCCGATCGCGATCGATCCGGCATCTTCGCCGCCGGCCAGGACGTCACCGAGGCTGACAGCCAACTCAGGTGCGCTCGTACCGAATGCCACAACCGTGAGGCCGATCACCACGCTCGACATCCCTGTGCGAGCGGCCAACCGTGCCGCTCCGCGTACGAGTGCCTCAGCGCCGAGTACCAGCCCGGCCACCCCTCCGATCAGGAACACAATCGTGGTGGCAGTCATGGCTCGTTGAGACTACGTCGCTGCATCCTTGCTGCCACCCTCTGAGTCGTCGGCTTGATCGCTCTCCGGGTTGTCTCGGCGGTCTGCGCGGTTTCGGTCCTCGATGTCGGCTGGTTGCCCCACGTCGTCGTCGACTCCATTGGACTGTCGACGATTGTAGAGATCGCGGGCTTGATGGCGCCATGGCGTGTGGGCGCTGATGACGTCGGCTCTGTCAGCGAAGATCTCGTTGAGTTCGGCACCAGCGAGGAGGACCAGGCTGGCCAGCCACATCCATGTCAGGCCGAGCAGCGCCGCACCGGTGACTCCGACCAGTTCGTTCCCGCTACCAGCAATTCGTATGTACCAGCCGTAGCCGATCGATAGCAGGAGCCATCCAACAGCAGCGAAAGCCGCCCCGGGTAGATCGAAGCGCCAAGGAGTGTGGTGATGCGGCCCGATGTGGAACATCGTCGCGGCCCAGATGATGAGCACTACCAACGCGATGAGGAGTCGCAGGGCGACCGGGATACCGATCGCCTCAGACCGAGACCACAGAAGTGTCGAGATCGTGATCACCACGAGTGTGCCGAGGGCGAGCCCGAGTGCGGCGAGTCTGAGACGAATGAAGCTGCGTGGTTCATCGATGTCGTATGCGACGTCTAGACCCCGGATCAATCCCGCGAACGCTCCGGAGAGGGTGATGATCGCGGTCGCGAGAGCGACGCTGAACAGGCCGGCCCTGGGTTGGTCGAACAAGCCGGAAATCGCCTCGCGGACACCTTCTGACTCATCGGAGAATGTGCGGTCGACGAACTCGAGGAGGACGTCCTCCAGTTCGGCTGCGAGTTCGGGCCCGAGAAGCGACACCGATGACAACACCGCCAACAACGCTGCCGGCAGGCTGAGAAGTAGCCAGAATGCGACACTTGCGGCCGCGTCCATCAGTGAGTCTTCGCGAATCTCGCGCCACAGTTCGCGGGCTGTCTCTTTCACGGTGTCCAGCTTCGTGGTCAGCGCAGGCGTCGCGCTAGTTCGTCGCGATAGGCCTTGGCCCTGCGTAGTTTGATGTCTTCGTAACCGCGGACCTGATCGGGTAGTGATGCGATCTCGATCGACTCGGTCAAGGTGTCAGGATCGAGGTGGCGTCCTAGTTGCTGCACGGCGGCGATGTATTCGGGGATCATTGCCCGTTCGACACGTCGCACCTCTGCCCATCGGAACGGATCGGCGCGCGTGCCGCGAAG
>Ga0164313_10005950_pt1 | contig 10780 bp, 6 predicted proteins | sample GuaBasSedimGuay4_FD_113735 | JGI IMG/M metagenome (GOLD analysis project Ga0164313, IMG submission 113735) | Subseafloor sediment microbial communities from Guaymas Basin, Gulf of California, Mexico - Guay4, Core 4569-4, 0-3 cm | ecosystem: Environmental > Aquatic > Marine > Hydrothermal vents >...
ATCAACATTCCTTTTGCCCCTGCACGTGCGTTAATTGACGCAAATGCTGCTGTTGCGATTGCCTCAGATTATAATCCGGGATCGACACCTTCCGGTAAAATTCCATTTCTGCTCTCTCTGGCATGTATCAAGCTGAGAATGACTCCGTCCGAAGCAATTAATGCTGTCACGATCAATGGCGCCCATGCTATGGAGCTGCAAAATACGTGTGGAGTCATAGCCGAAGGCAGGCCCGCACGCCTTATCATCACTAAGCCCATGCGATCACCTGCATATATTCCCTATGCCTTTGGCAGCGATCACATCGAAAAAGTGGTCTTAGAGGATGAGGTGCGGGAGATACATTAAAGTTTGATCAAGCGAGGTTTGCGTTAAAGTGAAAAGAGTGATGATATTTATATTCTCCTCTGCAAAACACTTGCAATATTTGCACTCATCGCACGTTTCAATTTGATGTAATCCAACGTCTGCACCCCCGGACACTGTGGTAAAGTCATTTTAGTCTGCCCCACGCCTAAAATCGTAGAAGACGTGACATCACATTACAATTTTTCGCATATTTTTGTTGCTTTGAAAATACAGGAACAGAAAATCCATATGCCCATCTATCGCCTGATTGTTTTTTTCATTTTCGCAGCGTGTTGTTCGCAGCAAGTATTCGCGGCAGATGAGGTTGCACTGGCGGATAGCACAGTCACAATAAGTTTCGTTTGTCAGGATGCTGAGCCTGGGGAGACCATCTGTGTAGAAGTGCTGGTTAGTAATTTTATTGACATCCAGTCAGTATTGCTGTCCTTCAATTTTGATCCCTCTGTTATGCGTTTTGTAAGCATTCAAAATGAGGCACTTACCAGTGGGATATCCTCTTATCCCGGGCCTGCCGAGGTGCGATACATTTGGGTAGATCCCCTGGCAATGTCTGTCGATCTAGTTGATGGGACAACACTGTTTGAGCTTTGCTTTGAAATCGTGGGCATTCCCGGACAAAGTAGTTCAATCGATCTCTCAGCAAATTCTCTGCAGGAAATAACTAATTCAGCAAGTGAAATACTCCCGATTATCACAAATCCGTGTGTGATCAATGTGCTCAATCCAAACGCCGTCGGAGCTACTGTAACTACTTGTGGCTCACCTGACGGGATTCAGAATGGTGATTTTACGATTACAGTTTTTGGTGGAACTGCTCCATATACTTATACATGGACCGGACCAGTGAACGGCATGAGCAATATTGCAAACAGCGGTGACTCTGATACACAATCTGTGCCTATCGGCGCATACAATCTCTTGGTTACCGACAATACCGGAGCCACTACTATGCTGTCGGTGACAATTATGGACAATGCTCTTTTATCTGCCGCCACGCCTACTGATCCGACGTGCTACAACTTTACAAATGGCAGGATTTCCGTTGAGGCTACAAATGGTACTGCTCCATATGGCTTCATTTGGGAGCACACCACCAATAGTCAATATGCAGGATCTGCTTTTATCCTTATTGAAGGTGGGTCAAAACTCCTGACCAGTCTTCCTACAGGCACATACAACATTACAATAACTGACTCAGACGGTTGTTCCGCGTTTGAATCAGTTACACTTGACGTGGATGAGTTTGTATTTGATAATGTAGTTGTGACCGATGCGACCTGCATTGGATCTGCAGATGGTGGTGTGAGTATATCTGTCTCTGGCGCCACCCCGGATATAAACGGTGATTATGAATTTGAATTTAGTTGGATGGCTGGTACTTTTACCGGAAATCAAATTAATGAGGGTGGTCTCAACCCGGGATCATATGCCATTACGATTTCAGATGCAGTGGTGCAGTGTGATACGGTCTTCGAATTTACTATTGGAGCACAACTCGTTATCACGGCAACTATTGTGCTAACCGAGCCGTCTTGCCCGGGAAGTGCAGACGGTGCGGCGCTCGTCACCGGAGTTCCGGCGGGCACGTATGATTTTCAAAAGCTAGACAGTGATGGGAATCCTGACGGTCCTATCGTTCCATCATCTGCTTCAGCAAATTTTGTCGGACTCGAAGCTGGCTTGTACGGTGTCATACTGGATGATGGGGCCTGTAAGTCCGACACACTGTGGTTTACGCTGACTGACCCTGACCCCATGACCATCAGTATTTTGAATATCGAACCTCAGGGCTGTCAATTTATGGATGGAGCGATTTCCGTTCAGGCAATGGGTGGCGAGATCGGACCGTCTTCGGACTACGTGTACAGCTGGAACGGCGGTGCGCTGATGGGTAGTACGATTTCGAATCTGACTGCAGGGAGCTATTTACTCACTGTTAGTGATGACAACATGTGCATGATAGATACGACGATCGTAGTGTCTGTCGCACAGCCTCCACGTATAGACTCCATTGTCGCCACAGATCTTTCATGTACCGGGGCTCCGATTACCACTTTGGAGGTCTTTTTTACCGAAGGTTCATTTCCTGTGACCACAATCATATGGTCTAATGGAGGATCCACTAAGGTCATCACAAATCAATCATCAGGAGATACCGTATTTGTGACGATCAGAGATGATAAGTTTTGTTTTGATATCAGTGCGAGTTACATTATTCCGGGAGGCAGTGAATTCATGATTGACAGTGTGCGCCTGGAGAGTCCGACATGTCCGGGTGATGACGACGGGCAGATTACGGTGTTCAGTTCAGGAGGTGTCGAGCCCCTGACTTATATCTGGTCGACAGGAGATACGTCAACATTCAATTTACTGGCGGGCCTCACGGCTGGTGCGTACAGCGTGACCATTGTTGATGCTTCCGACGACTCGTGCGGGGTGTTAGAAATCGATGTCATGTTGGAGGATATAGAATCTCTGGATTTCTTTTTCACCAATATCGATAGTACAGGTTGCTCTCTCATGTGTACAGGCCAGGCCACATTAATTCCGTCCGGAGGTGATATCGGGTTGCCGTACAATTTCTTTTGGGCAAGCGGCCTGATGGAAACCGGCGCACAAAGTACCGCAACTGGGCTCTGTGGTGGTTGGCAGGTGGTGAATATTTCTCAGGACAATTTTTGTTTTTTCCCTGATTCTGTATTCATTCCATTTCCACCAGGGATCACGATTGACACAGTGGCTTTTAATGGAATTGTCTGCTCTGGAATGGATGATGGCTTCATTTCGTTGTCTGCGAGCGGCGGCAGCGGTGGATATCAATATGATTGGGCGGTTTTGCCTCCGGGTCCGGTCCAGACAAATCTTGGCTCTGGCACTTACTACGTCACTGTCACGGATAGTGATATGTGTGCGGCAACAGATAGTTTTACAATTATTACAGGAGCCTCTGTCTTTCTGTTTTTGGATACTCTCACAACAAAACCAATAGGGTGTGCCAGCGGCAATGATGGTGCAATAGGCCTTCAAACGGTTGGTGGTACACCAGGCTATGACTATACCTGGCTGCCGAATGTGAGTTCCGGCCCGTTGGCCCAGATGCTTGGACCGGGCACTTATGAAATCACCGTCACTGATCAGACAGGATGCACTGACTCGATATCTGTCACGCTCACTGAGCCTGAACCGATCCAAACCTATCTCGCGGAAATTGTCCCGCCGACTTGTGCAGGTGAAAATACCACGATTTCGATCGATTCTGTGACTGGTGGCAATGGGACCCACACATGGTCTATCAATGGCGGACAGCAGTATACGCTGGATGATACCGTAACAGTATCAGTTGGATTTTACAGCATTATTGTATTGGATGAGGGCAGTTGTAAAGACACAACCATGCTTGTGATCACCAGCCCGCCGCCTATTGAGCTCAGTATATTACCTGATGATGCAATCGTGAAGCTTGGCGATAGTATTCAGTTACTCCTGACGATTGACAGTACACAGGGGCTTGTTGATTCAATATCCTGGACGCACGACGTAGCAGGATCTCTTTTGAGTTGTTATGATTGCATTATGCCTTATGCCTCAAACGTGCTGCCCACGACGTATTTTGTGCAAGTGTGGGACAGCGCCGGATGTGTGGCACTCGAAAGCATTTTTGTTGATGTGGATAACAATCGCAACGTATTTATCCCTAACGTTTTTTCCCCGAATCAGGACGGCCGCAATGAAGATTTTAAAATATTTACAGGACAAGGTGTCCTCGGCATCCGCTCGGCTCGCGTGTTCAATCGGTGGGGTGAACTCATGGTCGAAATAATGAACCCGGAACTCAATCCCGATGGCACGTTTATCTGGGATGGAGATTTTAACGGTGAACTCATGCAACCCGGTGTATATGTGTATATGGCCGAAATTCTATTTCAGGATGCTCCCGATCAACCATTGATATACAGGGGTGATGTGACCCTGATTCGATAAGCCTTGTGATCGCAATAGATTAAGGCAGTCACAATAGATTCACTCTATCGCAAAAGATTAAGCCAGTCACATAGATTCACTCTATCGCAAAAGATTAAAGCTACCTGTTGATATCCGATCCTCATTATCACATCTGAACCTGACTTTATAGATATAGATGCCAGGCAAAGCATCCTCACCATTTATCGTACCATTCCATGTATCATAGGGCGTCATTCCTGTGAATAACTTTGCTCCCCATCGATCATAAATATCCATGGTCAGGAATTCTCCAAGAAAGAAATTCGCATTGCTCATACCGAAATCATCATTGAGACCATCAAGATTTGGCGTGAACGCATTTGGTAAAAACACATCATTACAGTCAAGTTCTGATGAGTCCACGACAATAATTCTGATTGTATCTACCGCTTTGCAAAAGCCATAGTCCATGAGCAATCCGTAAGTGGCTGATTCAGGTGGCGTAATAACGGGTTCAGGGTCATCGACCATATCAACCCCTGCCAGCGGTGTCCATAAATAATCATTTGCACAGCTATTGGATAATACAATCTGTACACCATCTCCCAAAAACACTACAGTATCTGCCGTGATCAATTGGTCAATCGGAATGTACAATCCTAAAATTTCCTCTGCACTCAGGACCCTCCCATATACTCGAAATTCGTCAAATGCTCCAGCATACCTCACCTCTCCACTGGCGAGGCAAGGGCTATTGGATATGGATAATTTGCCAGAATTTCGGGCGTTGATTTGGTCATCGAAGTCCTCAGAACTCACCAATAAACCATCAACATATAACCGCATTTGCTGTCCGGCCCTGACCCATGTAATATGGTACCAGCATTGACCTTCATTGAGCCGTGCGGTGATTTCTGCCCGTTCATTTATGCCCTCATTCAATTCGGCTCGAAGCGTACGTGTATCAGGCTCATACCGAATGGCAGCGGCACTATCAGGTTGGCATAACTTCCGTCTCGCAATGACATCCACGGTACCCGTTGTATTTTCCGGGGCGATATAAAAGCTGAGGGTAAAGTCCTTGGACAATACATCGTTTTCAGTGACTCCAAAACCTACCCAATCGTCAATGCCATCAAAGTACAGCGCATTTCCGACTGCACCACAACCACATGCCACCCCACCATTCAACATCCCTTCATTCCCATTACCAAGCTCATCAACAGCATCGCAATTATCAAAGGAATAATACGCGAGCAATCCATCTGTAGTCTGTGCCGATGCCAGATTTACATTGAACAAAATAATAGCGATGTAAAAAATTGATTTCAGTACTCTCATACTAGTGCTCTGCAATCTTTGTCTTCAAATCAAACATTTCCTATACTATAATACGAAGTGCGCAAAGGTATAGTATTCGTTGGTTTGGAAAAGGGTTTGAGAGTCGAAGTTCACAATCGAAAAAGTCCTCCGGGAATCCAACTCAATACCGAAGTACTTTAAATGACTGCTGTCGATTCTCACTTTCAATCACGATGACATACACACCGGGAGTCAGGGATTGCATGGAAATCTGTCGATGACCATTTTTTACATTTTTTTCAGAATACGCCAGCGCGCCTTGCATCGAATAGAAGTAAATATTAACTACTCCATCCTGAGGCCATCGAATATCAACAACGTCATTTGTCAATGTTGGTGATACGGATAGTTGCGCATCTTGATATGTCACCACTCTCAATGGTGAGTAATCAAAGCCGCCGTCTTCGTCTACCTGTTTCAACCGGTAGTAGTGCCGACCCTCCCGATTGAGCAGATGTTGAAAATCATATCTGATCAATCCACGGCTGCTATGAGCGCCATCCCTGATACCAATCTGGGTGAATACACGACCATCTGCGCTGTGCTCAATGACAAAATAAGCGTTGTGTACCTCCCAAACCGTTTCCCATGCCAACAGCACTATATCATTGTGCAACTTCACATTGAAATTGATGAGCTCCACAGGAAGCGGACTCTCATTCGTAAATCCCGGGGTCGGAGGACCTACAAACCAACTACCGCGTTGGATGGAATGTGTTGTCTGTCCACCCAGGGCATTTTCATCTACCTGGCAATCGTCACCTGTACAATCCGAATCGGTGTCGAGAACAGACAGCCCATCGTCAATTCCGTCATTGCCGGTAGAATACCGCAGGCCATCAGCCAGTCCATTGCTTTGCACCAGGGTCCCAACTGGAAAGTCTTCCGCATCGAGGTTGAAGTACAGTCCGATTCCGTCCGTGCCGTTCTGTAAGGAACCGCTCACATTGAGTGAGCAGTATGAGGATGTATTCGCTCCGAAGCATATTGTGAAAAACCCTGCATTGTCAAGTGCATGCCCATCAAGATCGTATGCAGCATACGAGTCATCACCATTCCCGTTAAACAGAACAAGCACGAAACTATCCAGGCTCTGGTTTGGCGGTCCTGACAACTCCACAAACTCCAAAGTATCAGGTCCGGACTGATCACTGTCCAATTCGTTTATATATACCGGTGGAGCTGGTGGACCACCGGTCGTATCGCCGTCATCGACGCGAATATTATCAATGCGGATGATCTCTGTGCCTGAATTATTTCTCACACAAATGATAAACCTGAGTGTATCACCCGAAACTCCCGTCTTTGTGAGCGTAGTATCGCCCCAATCTGCGTCATCCGGGACATCCCCCACAATCGTGTGCATTGAGTCTGTACCAATCCAGGCCGGAATAAACATTGAATCGTGATCGACAATAAGGTAGACGTCCACATAATCACTTGCCTCGTGATCGCCTACTTCAGAAATATCGATCGATATATCTACAAAGTCGTATGTACCGATAATGATGTCTGCCGACTCGTAGCAAAGCTCGGCACCAACGTCTCTTGCCTCTAGTCTTTCAAGGACCACAATGAACCAGTCTGTATTTGCCAACATCTGGCTGGCGTCGCCTGTTATGGTCCAACCTGTTGGTGAAGGGATAGAGTCCAGGGCACATGATTCCGGATCAGAAGCACATGGGCCGATGATTCCGTAGCCATTTTGGCCGGTGAAGGATTCTGAGTAAATCTGAGCAGAGGATGTCGCACCGGACACCAATAGGAATACTAGCAGTATGAGTCGCATATCTGTGGGTTTATGAATTGCAGGATGATGCAATTTACCCTATGATGCACTGATCTGAAAGCAAAAAATTATCGAATAACGAGACTAATACTGAAATATCATGTAGACAAAAAACACATATAGCAGGATCAGCATCCATCCTTCAGAACGGTTGATTTTTGACTCGACAAACATGAAGCAAAATAAAATGGTCACTGCAACCATAAAGGGCAAACTCAGTTGGATGAGACTATCAGGTATCGTCAGCAATGATTCATCCGTGCCCAGGTTTTGGAAATAACTGATCAACCCGGGTATTCCCATGACGATGAAGGTGTTGAAGATATTTGAGCCAAGCACATTCCCAATCGCGATATCAGACTTGCCTTTCTGAACAGCCGTAACACTTACGACCACCTCTGGAAGCGATGTGCCAAGAGCAACACCAGTCAGGGCAATCAGCTCATTACTCACCCCCATGTATTCTGAGATATACTCGAGGGACATGATTGTAAAATGTGCTCCTGCATACACAATCACAGCTCCACCGATCATCATCAGATAGCTCCGCATTGAAGCTTTGGCGTTATCACTTGTCCTGCTGCTTTTTCCCCTAATTGAACTGACGAGGAACAAGACCATTCCTGCAAGAAACAAGAGTGTCTCAAACAAATCGAGCCTTCCGTCCTGTAAAGTAAAATATAAGAGGAAGGCTGATGCCAGAAGCATTAAAACCTTGCTGTCGGTCGTGCTCTTGTCCATAATGATCTCCTTCCCGATCACAGCGCTCAAGCCAAGAACAAGGAGAATATTCGTGATATTGGATCCGACCACATTGCCGATGACAATCTCCGAACTGCCTGAAAAAACTGCTGCGATGCTCGCTGCCAATTCAGGTAAAGACGTCCCGAATGCCACGAGTGTCACACCAATAACAAAAGGAGATATACCTGCTGAACGACCCACAACCTCTGCACCACTCACAAACCAATCAGAGGCCTTCACGAGAGCAGCCATGCTCACGACAAATACTAGTATGTACCCTATAAGTATCCACATAATCCTTGCGGTCAGCAAAGGTAAACGGAAAAAAACGATACCAATCTCCAAGACACATTATTGCCGGAAAGAGTTCAGAATACTCAGTCCTTTTCTATGAAAAGGAAAAGTGCATCTACAAATGCCTCAGAAATCCTATTTGAGTGTCTATCTTTGATGTATGACCAAGACATCAGTTGCCCGGTCGACCGGTGCTGAACCTGTGCCTGAGATTGATACAAACAAGAATCCGGACGAAATGTCGTTTTTGGAGCATCTCGAAGCATTGAGATGGCATATTATTCGTGCTCTGAGTTCTGTTTTAGTAATTGGTGTCACTGCTTTCGCGTTCAAGAGTTTTATTTTTGACGACCTGCTTCTTGGCCCTACCAAGCAAACCTTTATCACTTACCGTTGGTTTTGTGATATTTCTGATACTATTTGCTTCTATCCGGAAGGACTTGAAATCATCACGCGAGATATCTCCGAACAGTTTCTGAGCCACATCAAGGTTTCAATCTGGCTCGGAATAATTGTTGCATTTCCGTATATCTTTTATGAGTTCTGGAAATTTGTAAAACCAGGGCTTTATTCTACTGAACAAAAAGCAGCTAAAGGAGTCGTCTTTATCAGTAGCACACTATTTTTGAGCGGTATCCTCTTTGGGTATTTTGTCATAGCGCCATTTGCCGTGACCTTCCTATCAAGCTATTCTGTGAGTCCTGATATCCTGAATACAACAACGCTTACATCGCTGGTAAATTCGATGACAATGTTTACTATTCCAACCGGTATTATTTTCGAACTACCGATTGTTATCTATTTTTTGGCGAAGGTGGGACTCGTCACATCTGCCACCATGAAGCAGTATCGCAAGCACGCTGTGGTCATTATACTTATTCTGTCGGCAATTATTACCCCACCCGATGTCATTACCCAATTTCTGATTGGGTTACCACTTTACCTCTTGTTTGAAGCCGGCATTGTTATTGCCAAACGCGTCGAAAAAAATCAGGCAAAAGAAAATGGAGGAAATTAGAGTTTCATCATCCTGGACGCTGTTCTACAAGATCTTTCTCCCTACCGTGTGGATTGCATTCTTTGGGGTTCTCATGATGTTTATTGTTTTCATGGACGGCATGGGGGCGGTCTCCGCACATATTCTGATTAAGCTGGGTGTGCTGCTTTTCTTCCTATCCGGTCTTGCAATATTATGGTTCACATTGATGGACTTAAAAAGAGTAGAAATGGCGGAAGACGCCTTTTACGTTACCAATTACTTTAAGACGTATAGGTACAATTACGAGAGTCTGAAGGAAGTCAAAGAAAGAGACTTACTGGTCCTGCACATTACCACATTTAAATTCACCGAAAAGACGGCCTTCGGAAGGCGAATATTTTTTATTCAGCGTCGCAAGGTGTGGACAGATTTCGTAAATGAGCATCCGCACCTTTTAGAGTAATAACTCATTCCCCAGCCCCTTCTATTGCAAAGAGAAGGGACCGGGGGATAAGTTAAAACTCCACCCTATAATTCAACACCGGAAATAATCCAGTCTGATAGTAATAATCCACAGCGCCTGTATTAGCATTGTAGAAGTCACTTTGAATATTCAGATGATTTGTCACATTCTGGATGTCTAAAGAAATTGTTTGTGAAAATTTGGGCCTGTTGACCTTGTATCGCACCCCTATATCTATCCTGTAATACGTACCGACCGATTCGCTGTATACGCGGTCTTCGTAGCGAACTGTTTCACCCTCCATGATTGACGCCTGAAGATCGATCGGTGTCGTCCTTTCTCCTCCATTCAAAACAAACTTCAAGTCGAGACCGAAGGTCTTATCCCCCGTCTTTCCCACATGCCACTCCTTGCCAGCTAGAAAATTGCCATGGTACTTACTGCTGAACCTTGTATCATACCAATCTCCAGCCAGAGTTGAATATTTAGAATCAAATATGGACCCGGTAAACAGTAAATAATAATTATGGCTGTAGTTCTTTTCCACAGTAAAGTCAATTCCAATATTGCGACCATTCCCACCATTCACAGCGGCACCGGAATTTACAGCATCCCAAATATCGCGGACATTTATCATTGACCCTGTCTTAGTGATATCCCTTTGGACCGGCACATCATACAGATATTGATAATACGCCTCGATGTTAATTCTCAGAACGTTGCTAAAACGCACCTCGTACCCTACGACAGTGTGCAGAGATTTCGTGTAGTCCAGGTTAAGGTTCGGTGCGACGGGCTGACCTCCCACTTCTTCAATTCCCGTATAGTAAAACGAAGG
>Ga0164313_10005951_pt1 | contig 10780 bp, 10 predicted proteins | sample GuaBasSedimGuay4_FD_113735 | JGI IMG/M metagenome (GOLD analysis project Ga0164313, IMG submission 113735) | Subseafloor sediment microbial communities from Guaymas Basin, Gulf of California, Mexico - Guay4, Core 4569-4, 0-3 cm | ecosystem: Environmental > Aquatic > Marine > Hydrothermal vents...
GATTGTTAGTTCCCTTGTTCTCTTTTAATGTGGGAATTGAAGTGGGACAAATCCTGATTGTAGTTATCATTATGGTGCTTACAAAGCTGGTGGTGGATCTGTTGAAGTTCCCCAGAAGGGAATGGCATGTGTTGCTTTCCGGAGCTGGTTTGGGTATTTCACTTGTACTGATGATAGAAAGATTTCCATTTTGATGGATAGGAAGCGGACACTGAAAGATTATGAAGGATTCCTTAAACTGGAAAAGGGATTATCCTCCAACTCCATTGATGCCTACCTCACGGATATTGATAAACTATTTCAGTTTCTGGAACTGGAGCAGATCGAGACCGATCCATCAGAACTAGAACATAACCAACTTCACAGTTACCTGGTATGGATCAGTGAATTGGGCCTTTCAGCAAGAAGCCAGGCCCGGATTCTATCAGGTCTTAAATCGTTCTATCGCTATTTGTTAATGGAGGAACAGATCGGCAAAGATCCCACAGCACTATTGGAGGGACCCCGTCTTGGCAGGAAATTGCCAGAGGTCCTAACGGTTGAGGAGATTAATCAATTGCTTGGTACGATCGATCTGAGTAAACCGGAGGGACGGAGAAACAAGGCCATGCTGGAAACATTGTACAGCTGCGGGCTCAGAGTCAGTGAGCTGGTAGGATTGAAGATTTCAAATATTTTCAGGGCAGAAGGTTTTATCCGGATCATAGGCAAGGGGGATAAGGAACGCCTGGTGCCAGTCAGTCAGCTAGCCCTAAATGAGATAGATTTCTATATGCCTGATCGAAATTCACTTAACATCCAGCCTGGTTTTGAAGACATACTCTTTCTGAACCGGCGAGGAAAGATGCTGTCACGGGTGATGGTCTTTACCATCATTAAGGAGCTTGCTGTGGCTGCCGGCATTAAAAAGACGGTGAGTCCTCACACCTTCCGACACTCCTTTGCGACGCATCTTGTGAATGGAGGAGCTGACCTGAGGGCGGTTCAGGAGATGCTCGGACATGAGTCTATTACAACCACTGAGATTTATACCCATCTTGACCGGGAGTACCTAAGGGAAGCCATTATCAGTTTTCATCCCAGGGCAGGGGCGAAGCCCCGTGATAAGGGGGCATAGCCCCCGTGATATGTTGCTTCGCAACTGTGATAAGGGGGCTTCGCCCCGTGATATAGTTGCTTCGCAACTGTGATAAGGGGGCTTCGCCCCGTGATATAGTTGCTTCGCAACTGTGATAGAAAAGTGATGTAATTATTAGTGGGGGTAGACTTTGAGGAGGTGGTCCATGAATTTGATGGTGGCGTCGTCGACCCATGTTCTGGTTGGATCGGCATCAAACCACTCCACAGTTCTTTTAATCCCTTCCCTGAAGGGAATGGTGGCTACAAATCCGGGTACAAAATCCTTAATTTTAGTATTGTCAAAGATGGCACTGTTTGCCTTATCTCCTAATAGGTTCCCCCGCATCCAGGATTGGTCCATTTTATCGGCCTCCCTACAAATAAAATCTGAGGCCATATGAACTGCTTTAAGCTCAACCCCTGCGGCTTCAGCCATGGCCTGGTAAATCTGATTCCAGGATAACACCTCGTCAGAGGTGATGTGAAAGCTGTGCCCGATGGAGTGCTGGTTCCCCACTAGTCCTAAAAACCCTTTGGCGAAATCCCGAGAATGGGTCATGACCCACAGTGAAGAACCATCACCGTGAATAATTACCTCTTTTCCCTTTCTCATCCATTCGATCAGGGTAAAGTCCTCCCAACTTCCAACAGCCGCAGGAATAACTGTTTCATAAGTATGGGAGGGTCTTACAATAGTGGCAGGAAAGCCAAAATCCCTGTATGCTTTCATCAATAGATCCTCGCAGGCGATTTTATCCCTGGAGTAATCCCAGAAAGGGTTGGCCAGCGGTGTGGATTCGGTGATTAGTTGATGGGTGAGGGGCTTTTGATACGCTGAAGCCGAACTGATAAATATATACTGTTTGCAGATGTCCGAGAATAATGAAATATCCCGTTCAATTTCGGCAGGTGTGAAGGCAATGAAATTGACGACCACATCAAACATGTGATTTCTCAGAAGGGATTTGATCTGATTTTTGTCATTGATATCACCTTTGAGAATAACAGCCTCCTTCAATTCAGGGCGGTCACGGTTTCCCCTGTTCAGAATATAAAGCTCGGTTCCATTTTCTAGAGCCAGCTCTGAGCAGGCGGTTGAAATATTGCCGGTACCCCCGATAAACAGCGCTTTCATTTTTTTTGGTTATTTTTAGTCCTTATCAAGTAATATGCGAAGGTAATGAAAGCAATGAAGCTAACAGGTGTCCGGCAGATGGAAATGATGGAAGTCCCCACTCCGGCTATACTCAATAAGAATGATGTATTGATCAGGATGAAAACCCTTGGAGTATGCGGTTCAGATATTCACTATTATGTTTCTGGTAAAATTGGGAGCCAGGTGGTTCAGTATCCTTTTACGGTTGGTCATGAAGGAGCCGGGGAGGTAGAGGCCATTGGGAATGGAGTAACCATGGTAAAACCCGGGGACCGCATTGCTATTGAACCGGCCATGCCCTGTTGGGAATGCAATCAGTGTAAAGCTGGGAGACCCCATACCTGTAGAAATCTTAAGTTCCTGGGTTGCCCTGGCCAGGCTGAAGGCTCTTTGTCAGAGTACATTGTCATGCCCGAAACCAGTTGTTTTAAGATTCCCGAAAAGATGACATATGATGAGGCTGCCATCTCAGAACCCCTGGCCATCGGGGTTTATGCGGTAAAGCAATCGATTCCCATGAAGGGAGCAAAGGTGGGAATCCTGGGATTTGGTCCCATTGGAATGAGTGTATTACTTCCAGCCCTGGCTCTGGGGGCTGAAGAGGTTTATGTCACTGATAAAATTGACGATCGATTGCGGATTGCAAAGAAGAGTGGGGCTGTGTTGACCGCAAATCCGGTACATGAGAATGTAGTGGAGAAAATTACAGGAAAAGTGCCAGAATTGCTGGATGTGGTTTTTGAGTGTTGCGGGCAGCAGGATGCCATTGATAATGCAGTAGACCTGTTAAAGCCCGGGGGTAAACTAATGGTCATCGGAATTCCTGAATTCGACAGGTGGTCCTTCCCGGTTGATAAATCCAGGCATAAGGAGCTCTGTATCCAGAATGTTCGCAGGCAGAATGAAGCATTACAACCAGCCCTGGATATGATGGAACATGGGAAAGTTGCTGTGAATGCCATGGCCACACACCGCTTTAACTTTAAGGATACCAAAGCAGCCTTTGATCTGGTGGCTGAGTACAGGGATGGGGTGATGAAGGCCATGATTGACTTCTGAGAATGAGAGGGACTGTAAATACCAATACCTTTTTAAGGAAGCTTCATGTATATGGAGGTCTTTTCCTGTCATTTTATGTAATAATCCTGGGTATAAGTTCGCTACAATTTCAGCATCACTTTTTAGAATTTCAACCGGGCAGCAAAAGTGTTTCCTGGGAGCAACATATCCAAATACCTGAAGTTGAGGATAATAACGAGTTAAAATCAGCCATCAGGGATTCCCTGGATTTGAATGGATATCTGCCCTGGTGGAGGGAATATACAGATAGTCTGGGGATCTACCATTTTTTGATATCAAGGCCGGGGAAACAATACTGGGTGACCGTAACCGGTGAAGACGATCTTATACGTATTGACGAAAGCAGAATGTCGATCATGAGTGTGGTGTTTGCGCTTCATCCCCTGACAGCCGGATTTGAAGGTCCTGGTTTTGCGAAAATTTGGCGGATTATCTCTGAAATAATGTCAATTCTGTTGCTGGTAATCATCGTGCTAACCTTGCAAATGTGGCTTGCAAAATCTTTTACGAAAGCCTGGAGCTGGGTTATTGTTGGATCGGTGGCCTCTTTTTCAATACTCTTAATAATACTGGTATGGCTGGTCGGATAAATATCACCAGAACCATCAGGGTAATCCATCTGGTCTCCAGTATGGTTCTGCTGGTTTTTTTAATGATGTACACCATTACCGGGATCCTGATTACACACAAGAACCTTGCCCACGGTGAGCCGCGAGTAATTCATTCGAAAGTATTGATGGAGAAGCCTTTCGATAATTCGTCACAGGAATATGCCAGGTACCTTAAGAAGGAGTATGGCTTTAAAGGTAAGTATGGGTATCGGGAATATGAAAATGGGAACCGTGAGTTTAGTTTTAATTTCCCCGGCGAGTGGGTAAAAGTTAATTTGACACCATCAATGGATACCCTTCATATTCAATACACCGAAACCGAAAGAACATTGAGAACCGTAGCTCATAACCTGCATGGAATGAGAGGATTCAAAGGAGGGTGGGTGTATGTATGTTGGGCAATTTTCTATGACCTTTCCGCTGCAGCACTAATATTGTTTGGAATTACTGGAATCCTGATGTGGCTTCGTGCGAAGAAGCGATTCCCCTTTGGCTGGTGGTTCCTGGCTGCAGGGATACTGGTACCCCTGGCCATTGTTCTGGCATTCCTGTTTTCCCGTTAAGATTGATTTAGAATTGTGGTTCAAACCACGTACATTTGATAAAGCTATCAACTAAAACTAAAACTATCTGTTATGAAAACACTGACACTTGCAACAGCTCTGTTATTCACTGTTACTGTAGTGATCTGTCAACCAGAAGTGCCCATAGAGGAGTGGAAAGGAAAAACCATTCTTCTGATCGGTGCCCATCCCGATGATGATTCATATTCCATGGCAACGCTTGGAATGTTAAATGCCAATGGTAATGATGTTCATATTGCCATTCTGACAACCGGCAATGTTGGTACCCTGGATCCCAAACTGGGAATGATGGACCTGGCTCTGATCCGCAAACAGGAGGAGCAGGCCGCACTGGCCACTATGGGGATTCCCACCGACCATTATATCAACCTGGGGTATGACGATGGCATGCTTGAATATGAAGATAAAAAGGAAGTGGTCATGAAGCTTGTGCGTTTGATCCGTACCATAAAACCCGATGTTTTGTTTGCATTTGATCCGGGTAAAGGCGGACAGAGGTGGCACAAGGCCGATCACCGGGCATCGGCATACCTTTCTGCAGATGCTGCCAGGGCTGCCATGTGGCCCCTTATGTTCCAGGGTCAGATCACTATGGAAGGGCTTGAGGCACATATGGTTGAGGAATATATCCTTTATGATTCAGCCGATAAGGATAAGGATACCTGGGTGGACATTACTGGGTGGGAGGATCGCAAAGTTGATGCAATGTCAAAATATGTAAGTCAGTTTAGCTCAGGATGGTCCGATTATAAGGGCCCGGAGCTTTCAGAGGAGGAAGAGAAAGAGGTGAAGGCCCAACTGCGCAAATGGATTGAATACAAGAATGGCATTCCTGTGGAAGGATTCAGGTATTACAAAGGATTGCCTGATGACATTGGCCGCTAAATTAATTTTAATTAAACCATATAAGATTTATTTCATGAGAGCCCTGACAATTTTATTACTTGCTGTAGTTTTATTTACATTCAATGCATGCAACCAGACAACGGTTGGTGTGGGAGTGAAAGCTCCTGCAGACGCAGAGGTGCTTTTTGATGGCAGCCGCGAGATGCTTGATAACAACTGGACATACTGGGAAGGCCCCAGGTTTGCTTCTGAACTGCCCATTAAATGGGAGGTAGTGGACGATCCGGTTGAGAAGGGTACAGTGATGAACAGCAATGATCCAACTGCAGTGGGAGGGAAGTATGGAACAGCTGATGTTGTAACCAAGAAAGCCTACCGCGATTTCAGACTACATGTTGAATTTTTGATTGCAGCTGAAGGTGGCAATTCGGGTGTATATCTGCAAAACCGTTATGAGATCCAGGTACTGGATGGTGATTCTACTCAGCACGGAATGGCTGCAGTAATCAATGAGATTGATTCGCCCTATTATGCGTATAAAGGAGTTGGGAAATGGAATTCCTATGATATTACTTTCCGTGCTGCCCGGTTCGAGGATGGCAAGCGCATCGAAAAGGCACTGGTAACCAACTATTTTAATGGTATAAAGGTTTATTCAAATATTGGTATCAACCAGGTCTGGGGTGGCCCTAATTCCGGAATTGACGGAGGGAATGATGGTGGCAAAGGGATCACTGATACACCCGGTGGATTGAAACTTCAGGCTGAAGGTCACCCGGTGCTCTATCGCAACATCTGGATCAAGGAACTTGATCTGATAGAAGCGGATACGGATTTCTAAATCAGGTCCAGAGTTTCTCGATCTCTTCAAGCGATTTACCCTTGGTCTCTTTCAGGTAGAACCAGGCCACCAGAAGTTGAATGAATGACATCACCGCAAGGAACAGGAAGGTTACCGAACCGCCCAGTGCATCCAGTACATAAGGAAATAGAAGGACCACCAGGAAATTGAAGACCCACTGTGTAAAAGAGGCTAGTGCAACGGCTTGTCCCCGGATCTGATTTGGAAACATCTCTGTGATCATAGTCCAGAATGCAGGTCCGATGCAGGAGGCAAAAAATGCAATAAACGCCATGATGCAGATAGTGGTGAAAATTGGATCCATCTCAAAGTGGAATGCAGCGGCCAGCATCAACAGGGTGATGGCCATACCTGTGGAACCAATGATATAAAAGGTCTTTCTTCCCAGTTTGTCAATAAGCCATACCGCAAAAAAAGTGAATGCGAAGTTGACAATCCCAATAAGGGAGGTTTGAAGTAGGGCATTCTTAATTTCTAATCCGGCTGTCATCAGGATTTTTGGAGCATAGTCCACCACCGTATTGATTCCCGAAACCTGAACAAGTACAGATAGCAGGAGACCGACGTACAGTACCTTTCGGTACTTCGGGGCAAACAACATTTTGAAACTCGAGGAACTCCCCTGATCCTTAAGGCTGTTTTCAATCTCTTTGAGTTCAGTACTTGCAAATTCCTTTCCGCCGATTCGCGCCAGAACAGTGGAAGCCTGATCTCTGAATCCGGCCTTTGCCAGCCAGCGTGGACTCTCGGGAATAAAAAACAATCCGACAAAGAAGAGGATAGATGGAAGCAAGCCCGTAGCAAACATCCAGCGCCAATTGTTATCTACTTCATGCAAGCCGTAGTTGACCAGGTAGGAGATCAATATTCCCAGTGTGATGGCAAGTTGGTATATGGTGACCAGCGTACCCCTTATTTTTGGAGGAGCAACCTCGGCCACATACATTGGAGACAATACAGAAACCGCTCCAACTGCCAGTCCGCCCAACACTCGGAATGAGATGAAAAACGTGGCCGTTTTGGCCAGGGCCATTCCTGCACAGGAGACTGCAAAGAAAAGAGCTACTGAAATCAGCAATCGTTTTCGGCCATACTTTTCAGTAAGCGTTCCAGTTCCAAAGGCACCTACAATGCACCCCAGCAGGATGGAACTAACTCCCCATCCAAGTTGTAGCTCATCCCAGCCAAAATAGGGTTGAATAAAGGGAATGGCACCTGATATAATTCCCACGTCGAATCCGAACATCAGTCCACCAAGGGTGGCGACCAGGCTGATGAAATATAAATATGCCCGGCCCTTCACTATAGCTCCTTGATTTTAATATTCCGGAAATGAATTTTGCTTCCATGGTCCTGAAGGCAGATCTTTCCGGTTTTGGCAAAACCATAATCCGGAAAGGCATCCCATTTGCCGCTGTTGCGACGTTCGTTCCAGTCCTCACTCCAGGGAACAAATTCCAACACCTTCTTTCCATTCAGCCAGTACTCGGCTTTTTCGGGGCTGAATACGATTTTTGAACTGTTCCAGTCCCTTAGATTCACTTTCTTCTGATCATTAGGAACATACATGGCATAGTCGGCTGCTGTTTTCTGCCAATCTTCTATGGGGTAGGGTTCTCCATGTTCATCCCTGAAATCGTCATCCTCAATCATCTGATACTCCGGTCCGGTTTCATATGCTGCTTTGTATTTTGCATCTTCTACCACATGATACATCACTCCGCTGTTGCCATGGGCACCGAGTTTCCATTCCCATTTCAGTATAAAATTGTTATACTCTTTTACCGAAACAATATCGCCTCCAATATCTCCTCCCAGACCCTGTCCCACAAGGCTACCATCTTCCACCTGCCAACCGGAGATTTTGTCCTCATTAAAATTCTTCCAACCCTCGGTGGTTTTACCATCGAAGAGGAGTACCCAGCCATCACTTTTTTCTCCAGCAGTAAGGGCATTCATTGCTGGTTCGTTCGATGTTGCTGTTTTTTCTGTTTTAGGCTTTGTTTGTTGTGTGCAGGCGCACATGGTTGCCATGGTGATTACGGCAACAGCTAGGGTGATCATTTTCATTTCTATAGATTTTGATGGTTTTAGTTTCTTTTATTCAGTGAGGGTCCAGCCTTCGCGATAGTTGTGTTTGATATACTCTTTGACAGTCTCTTCCGCGTTCAGGGTCACATACTGGGTATTAAAGTGGGGATGCCCGTCAATCACATTAAAATCATCCGAGGAAACAACCCTCAGGTTATCAGTGCTGGATATATTGGTAAAACGCATATTTTCTCCATCCCATTGTAATTCCCGGTCCAGGCTCTGCATACGAACTGCCAGTACGCCCATCACGATCATTTCATTGAAGGGGCCGGCCATATCAAAGTTGGACATGGGTTGTATGCGGTTTCTGGGATCTTCCTTACAGGCGCGGATCCAGTCTTGCTCGTGTGGACCATCCTGGATTCCACCCACCGGGTAATTATTTACACGGCGCAATGTTTCGGGTACGTTGGGTTTCCGGCCGGAAAGTAGCCTGGGATTAATCCCTCCCAGGTTGCATATCAGTTTATCCCTGGAGCCCACAAATAAGCATCCACCCATGCCGTCTTCCATAATAGGTGCACCATCTGCCAGTTCAGCAGGTCTGGAGGGCATCATGCCTCCATCATACCAGAAAGCCTTTACTTCGGGCATATTAACTTTTACATCGGAAGAGAGTTTTTTTCTTTCGGGAAAGGTGTATTCCACCACTTCGGCCTGAGGTGCAGATTCAGTATTAACCAGGGTGGATGATCCCTGGACTTTTGTGGGATATCCCAGCTGGAGGCCTGAAAATACGGGGTTTAAGATGTGGCATGCCATATCTCCCAGTGCCCCGGTTCCAAAGTCCCACCATCCCCTCCAGTTCCACGGGGTATAGATTTCATGAAACGGACGCATGGGCGCAGGACCAATAAAGAGATCCCAGTTCATGGTGTCAGGAGCGGTCATTTTCTCTTTGGGACGCTCAAGTCCCTGGGGCCAGATAGGTCTGTTGGTCCATGCATGGACCTCGGTAACTTCCCCGATCTCACCTGACCATATCCACTCTTCTACGGTGCGGGCTTCAGGTGAAGAGTTCCCCTGGTTACCCATCTGGGTAGCAACTTTATATTCCCTGGCCAATCGTGTAAGCAGCCTTGATTCGTAGACTGAATGGGTGAGGGGTTTCTGACAATAGACGTGTTTACCCATGGTGATGGCCCGGGCTGCAATGGCCGCGTGGGTATGGTCGGAAGTGGCGATCATAATGGCATCAATATCATTGCCCATCTCATCAAACATAACCCGCCAGTCCCAGTACCTTTTGGCCCTGGGGAAATCATCAAAACATGCCTGGGCATATTTCCAGTCCACATCACAGAGGGCCACAATATTTTCGCCCCCCATGGCTCTCAGGTTCACTCGTCCTTTGCCTCCAACACCAATGCCTGCAATGTTCAGCTTGTCACTTGGCGCTATATGACCAAGGGCTTTTCCCATCACATGGCTGGGGATGATCGTTATTCCGGCTGCAGTGGCAGCTGTAGTTTTGAGAAATGATCGTCTTGGAACTGGATTTGTTTTCATAGCTGTGTTGTATAACAATAAAACAAGGCTTAAGATATACATATTATGACAGATACTATATAGGATATATAAGTAGATTTTCTACCTGCCAAACTTTTTTTGTTCAAGGTAAAGATTTAATTTAACAGGAAATAAACCATCTCCTATGAACAGAAGAAAATTTGTATTGAAAAGTGCAGCTGGTGCTGCAGGCTTGTCAGTCGCACCTTCCTTTTTGTCGGGGTGCATGTCAACCCATGATCCACTTCACGATTTTGGTCTGATTACCAATGTGGTACAGGAAATGATTCAGGAAGATCACAGGGAAACCCTTTCCATGTTGGCAAAAATGGGATATAAGTACCTGGAATTTGGAGGGACCTGGAACGAGAAGCCTGCAGATCTCAAAAGCTTTATGAACGAGATTGGTTTGATTCCGCTGGCCGGGGGTGCCAGCATTGCTGCGATGCAGGGCGAAAATCTGAAGGTGATTATGGAGGATTGCCTGGTTATGGATAAAAAGTACCTGGTTTGTTACTGGCCATGGATGGATGGGGGAGAGCACCCCACCTGGGACCAGGTGAAATTTGCTGTTGAGGATTTTCACCGGATAGGGGAGCAGGCCCGGAAAAGTGGGTTGCGATTCGCGTTCCATAACCATGAGAAGGAGTTTATTAAATTAGGAGACCAGGTCATCTATGATTACATGCTTGAGAATACTGATCCTGAGCTGGTTTGCATGCAGGTGGATCTATACTGGGCCCATAAAGGAGGTGTCGACATCAGGGACTATTTCGAGAAATATCCCGGCCGGTTTGAGCTGGTACATGTGAAGGATACCTATGATTCGCCCGACTTGAGAAGCTTTGCCTGTGTTGGCTCAGGAATGATCGATTTCCAGGATCTCTTCGAATACAGGGACGTGGGAGGCTTTAAATAC
>Ga0164313_10005952_pt1 | contig 10779 bp, 9 predicted proteins | sample GuaBasSedimGuay4_FD_113735 | JGI IMG/M metagenome (GOLD analysis project Ga0164313, IMG submission 113735) | Subseafloor sediment microbial communities from Guaymas Basin, Gulf of California, Mexico - Guay4, Core 4569-4, 0-3 cm | ecosystem: Environmental > Aquatic > Marine > Hydrothermal vents >...
GATAAATTCACCTAATGGCCTATCACCATAACTGTTAATATAATCTTGTTTAGTACCAATAGTTTTTCCATCAAACAAAATCTTTTCCAGTGCGTTAATTTCACGCTCTGTGATGGCTTTATTGGTTTTTAATTTTCTAATCACCAGATGATCTTTATGTTGTCTGATATAGGATTCAACCCGATCTTTATAGCCTTGTAAGTTAGTGTAACCCGGTATGAGGTCCGTTTCAGACACGCCAAATTGATCAAGCTCATCTTCAAACGTTGTCACCACCTGTACCTGGCTTTCTTTATCCAGATATTTCAATAAATCACGTAATGACAAACGGACTTCATCTAATCGGTTAACATTAATTCCTTTCCAGAATATCTCTGTTTGTATTTCTTTTAACAGACTGACTTGCAATCCGATTGCCGGAATATTTTGTTTTTTTAATAAATCTCTGGCAATGCCATTAATTTTATTAACATAACGGTCTGTACTATAGGCATTGGTTAATAAGGCAATTTGATAATTTAACAGTAAAATATCAAAGCGTCTGGCAAATTCATCATCGTCTTTTACAGGTAAAATCAGTTTAGACAGACGTGTATTAACATCCAGCATGTCACTCTTATTAATATCTATCCAACGTTTAATATGACTATATTCAATTACTGTACGCAATTCAGCTTTAACCACAAATCGGTCTGTATCCAATCCTGCAACTGCAGCGTTCAGCTCTCTAATATAAGATTCTGATAAGGATCGCTGTTCTTCAGTAGCAGCGCTATCTGCTCTGATTAATAGTGCAATTTCCAGTTTAGCCTCAAATATCTTTTGCGTGAGGCTTTTAACAATAGTGCCCTCAATACCATCAGGATTCACATCAAAGAAGTCAAAATTCTGGCAATAATCAAATATGACAAATTCCATCTTATCAAGTCCGATGCCAAGCAAGTCAGGACATAAGCGTGTTCCCCGCCCAATCATTTGCCAGAATTTAGTGGATGATTTAACCTGCTTGAAAAAGACTAAATTGACCACTCTGGGTGCGTCAACACCGGTATCCATCATATCTACTGAAACCGCTATTTGCGGATTATTTTCTTCGTAGTGATCGACAAAGACTTCCAATAAATCCTGTGCTTTCGTTTCATAATTATCAATAACCCGCAGAAACTTTCCTGCATATTCAGGATAATTTTTATTAAAACGATCTTCTATAAAGACAGCGTGATCATGGTTTTTGGCAAAGATAATGGTCTTACCCAGCTTATCACCACCTGAGACTTTGATCCCTTGCATCATTAAATGATTGAGCACTTTATCAACTGTATCGGTATTAAATAACCACTTGTTAATAGCTGCACTTGATATCTCATCGGGGACTTCATCCGTTGTCGGATCACCAAATTTTTCTTCATACTGCTGCTGCTCTTGTTCTGACAGATCATGGTATTTGACCCCTTCCCTGACAAATTTAAGCGGCACGGAGATTCCTTTAGGCGGCACCAGAAAACCCTGTTTTACCGCATCATTTAATTCATAGGCAAAGGTCGGATTACCATCTTCAATACCAAATAAACCATAGGTATCATGCCCTACTTCTGATTTTGGTGTGGCCGTTAGTCCAATTAACATGGCATCAAAGTAATCAAAAATGGACTTGTATTTCTGATAAACCGAGCGATGTGCCTCATCTATGATGATCAAATCAAAATGACCAATACCATAAAAGCGCTGGTCATTGGTTCGAGTGCCATCAATACGGTTCAAAATGGTTGGATAAGTTGAGAAAACAAGTCTTGTGCCTTGATTTTCTCCACCAAAGTCTTCTTTTTCTTTGCTTAAATCAATGGCGGATAAATGCGGTAAATATTCATTAAAGGCGTTTTTAGCCTGGCTGACCAGTGCCTTTCGATCTGCCAGAAATAATACTCGTTTTGCCCAATTGCACCTGGTAAACATATCAACAATGGCAGCGGATGTTCTGGTCTTACCACTGCCTGTTGCCATAACCAATAAACTTTGTCTGGCCCTGCCCCGAAGTTCACTTTTTTGTGTCTTGGAATTGGTAACAAAGCTGACACTGTTTTCAGCCACACGAGCAATAGCTTCTAATTGATAGGCACGGCCAGAAATCTCTTTATTGACCTTAAAATCACGGATATCCGTTCGGCCAGTTTTAGCATCACGTCGGTCAATTAATCGCTGTAATTCATCTTTATTGTAAAAACCCTGAACCTCACGTTCAGGATAAAACTGATCATCCCACAAGTAAGTCTCAAAACCATTACTATAAAAGATAACAGGACGCTGGCCATGCATTTGTTGTAAACAATTAGCATAGAGTTCTGCCTGATGTTTTCCCTGCTTTGGATTGACCATGGTTTTCTTGGCTTCAATAACCGCCAATGGCAAACCATCATCACCCCATAAAACATAGTCTGCATAACCAATACCACTGGGATTGGTACTGACTGGCATGCCGTTTACTTCATATTCAAGCTCACGCCCTTCCCTCAGATTATCCCAGCCACATTCTTTTAGAGATAAATCAATATAGCGTCGTCTGGTTTCGGCTTCTGAGACTAAGAGTGGAATAGCGGTATCAATATTGACCGTTTTTTCACGTTCAACTTTTCGTGCCAGGAGTTCAGAGTTTTGTTTTTCGAGTTGCTTTTTGAGTTCCAGGTTTTCTTTAGCCTGTTCAACAATTTTTTGCTCAGCCAGTCGGGCTTGTTTATTTTTGTATTCTAAATTATCAAGTAGTTTTTTGAGCTTTTTGGTATCGTCTGATGTAACAACAGGTTTTTGCTGCTTGTTTTCTTGTGGGAAATTGGAATGAGTCTGACCGGCCTTTGGAATAAGGTCTTCATCAAATACCTGCGTTTCAGGGGTTGTTTTGCCATAGTAGATAGCTAAAAAACGTAAGAAGCGAAAGAGGTATTTTAGTGTAGCTAATGCATCCTGTGAATTAACACGACCACCATGAGCCGCAATATTGCCTGTTTTACGAATGAGATTGAGTTCACCGAACAGGTTTTTATTAAACAATGACTGAAAATCATGTTCATGCATTAAGGTACTTAAGGTGGATTTCCAGGGACGTTTGAGTTTTCTATCATGCTCATACAACCAATTAACCGAGTTTTCTAACACACTGCGCATTAAAACGGCTGAGGCTTTTGGGGAAATAAAAATTAATTGTTCAGCTTCAATAGCATCATTAAACAGCTCAGGAAAATCAGCTTTAATGAAGGTGAAGTTAGTCATGTAGGTGTTTTCCTGAACCTATGTGCATATTTTTGTTAGCTGAACTTATCGACAAGTTGTTTCTCTGTTTTATTTTTTGATAAATTCCAGCATATAAAATCAATGAATCTATATCGGAAAATAAAGAGTCAAAGAAATAATCACCTAAATTTTCTGACTGTGCTTCATAGAAAATTCTGCCATTTTTTAAGTCATCAAATGCAGAAGTTAATAGTTTGATTTTCATTTAAAGTTATTTCTAAGTAACTCCTTAGCTTTATTCCAATCAATAACTTTTTCCTTGCCTTCAGTAACTCGAATTTCAGTTTCTCTAAGTTCATTTTCATGCCACTTTGGTGAAGAAAATGTATCTTTTTCAAGTGTTAACTCTTCCCATAAAAATTCCATTACTTTAATTTTTTCAATATTTGGAAGGTCATGAATTTTTTCTAACAGGCTCATAGTTTTCTCATTTATTATATTTAAACAATTAAAGGGGAAAAATATTAAATTATGGGTTGCATAACTTAAGATTTTTAAGCGAACATCAGACAGGCGTTGATATCTTCTTTTTCTAAATCCTCATAATCCTTAAGTATTTCATCAATTTCCATTTCACTGCTTAATAATTCTAAAATCATCTCAACAGGATAACGAAGTCCACGAATGCAGGACTTGCCATGACAAATATCGGGATCAATAGTAATTCTTTGCAGTAATTTATTCATGAATGGTATCCCTGATTAGTGCTATTTCTTTAATGACATGAAACAAGTTTTTCAGTTAGTGTCTATATTCAATAATAAGAATGAATATCATTAATGCCAAACATTGCAATCAATCTTTGCTATCATTTTTTAATATTTTTCGACTAACTGTCCGGTAATGTACTTATGTAAAATAGAGTTAATCAATGTTTGGTAAGGCATACCTTCGGATAAGGCTTTTGCTTTAAAGCGTTCAATGTCGCTTTCTAGCACTTTTATATTTATTGCTTTTCTTTTGCTGTATTTTGCTTTAGTCGCTGATTTTAATTGCTGAATTTTTTGCTCAACGTTATCTATACTTTGGGGTTTATCTGATTCAATATAATCGACAATAGCAAGTTCATCTTTTGTATACATAATTTATGACTCCTTAGTTTTATATGTTTTATGATGCTTCCTGCTCGGTATAATATTTTTTAAAAAAATTTGCTCTTCATCCATAATAAATGGTACATAATAAGTATAATCATTCAGTGAGATAATCATTATCTCTTGATTAGGGTATTTCTGTTTATTGTGATGGGGAATAATGTCTAAAATACCATTATTCATCATTGCATACTCAATTTCTTCAAAACAGACACCTCTGCTTTGCTTTAATAATTCATTTTTATCTTCATTCCAATTAACTGGCATTTATTTTCTCTTGAGTATACATAAAGTGTACACTATAGATAGGTAGTAATATATAGTTTTTCTTGTTTCTCAGGTTTTTTTATGGGTTAGCTCACCTTTAAAGGCTTTTTGTAACAGGCTGTTAAACAGGTCTTCTGATTTTTGTAAGCTGGCTTGGGCTTGTTGTTTTTGTTTCTCTAAGGACTGAATATGTTTGGCAAATTGGTTTTGCAAAGAAACAGGAGGAACATTAATTAAAAACTTTTTACAGTCAGGTACGGACAAATGCTTTACAGTTGATCCTGAACTTAATCGACGTATTTGTCTCTTAACATTATTACCCATTAGTTCATATAATAAATAATACGGGTTTGCATGAATATTATCTGCACGGTATTCCATTATACGTTGACCTAAGAAAACTTTATCATTAGACTCTAAGATACCTGCTTCACCGACAGGAGCCTCTCTAGTAAAAATAATGTCTCCTATTTGAGGGGTTAACCGACGAACCCACTTCACATATGTTCCCTTCTCAACATATCTTACATTTGAAGTATCCACTTTATAAAAACGTACATTTGTAGTTCTAATCATTTTATATTTAGTTTCATAAGCTACTACTTTTGCAGTCTTATTCACACAATCAACAATATCAGAACAAACATTTCCTATCAATTGTTTTTCCCACCCCATAGGATTAGTAACAGGATCACCAAACATATCCAAAAACAGGGATTGGCTGAGGGTATTGTAGTGGTCAATCAATTGCTGGTCTTTTTGTCTCAGACTATCCGCAGCATCTAAAATTTCAGCAATCTTTTTTTGTTCTGGTAGGGGTGGTAATGGAATTTTAATTTTAAGTAAATCAGCCTTTGTTAAACTTGGTAAAGTTGTTGCCTTATTATGCTTTAAGAAATTATAAGTAAGGCAAAAATAAAAAAAGAACCTATTGTCCAACCTTTCACCTGGACATAACCCAAATGCTGTATCAACATTCCAAAATTTTGTTCTAACATAAATAGGGTTATTAATAGATCCCTTTCTACCAATAATCGTTGTTTCTTCTTCACACAAATAATCATCAGCAAAGCCCATAACACCGCCACTACCGTAAATTGGATATGCTCCGTTAGGATTTAGAACCTTTTTTTGATTTTTTCCATTTTTAATGGTTAAAACTTCATCCCAAACTTCTGTATTCCAATTCTTCAAGTCAACAACCCCTTCAATAAACTCAAAGCCACTCCTATTGACCTATAAATTACTTTCATTAAACACAGGTATGTTTTGATTAAAAATGGTAATAATATCAATGTTATTTTCCCTGATTATATAAACTATGGTATAGCCTTTAAAGGTCATATCTCTTACTTTTTTATCATTAATATATATTGAAGGTCTGTATTTATAAGGTTGTTCAGGGATTTCTTTAATTCTATGAATCAGCTCTTTTTTAAAATTCTTCGCTGCAGTTAATTTGTCTTGGGCAATATATTCGAGTATTTTTTTTAGTTCAAGATTAAATTTGTCATGCAGATTAATTGTCATACTTTTTTTCTAATATTTTTTCAAAATCATCCATTTCACTCTCAAATTGGTCAAAGTTATTAGTTTTTAATTGCCCATTGTCCATATCATTTAAACGTTGCTGGATCATTGTTTTTCGTTGTAAAAAATAAGGATCATTAGCGGTCTCGTCATTAATCTCTTCAATAACCACACTGCCTTTGGGAAGGGTATCAACCAGTTCCATAAATTGCTTCAACATATTATCCGCGATATTCAGTTTAATTACTTGCATTGGATTTCTCCGCCATTGGTCTCATGGAAAGTATAACACACATTAAATTTTAGCTATTTAAACAGTAACTCCTTCAACAATCCCAAGGCTTTGCCACGCTCAATGTCCAATTGTTCAATATCAGTAATAATTTTAGCAGGTGGATCATATTTTACTTCTTCGTAAACAATTTCCTTATAGCGATTAATACTCAAATCCCAGTCATTTTCTTTAATTTCATCAAAGGGTACTAAAAAACTTTGTTCGGTTCTGCTTCTGGATCGTTCCCATTCTGATTCAGTATTTCGCTTAGAGTAGCGTTCAATAATATCAGGAATATCATTAGTACCCTCCCCTTCGCCAAGAGGGCTGCGCTTATCATCCAGACTATAACCATCGGCCTGCATATCGTAAAACCAGACCTCTTTTGTATCAGAACTGGCGCGGCCGCTTGTACCGCCACTGTTTGTTTTTGTGAAAATTAATATAGCGGTACTCACACCGGCATAGGGTTTAAATACACCACTGGGCATGGAAATAACCGCTTCTAATTTTTGCCCTTCTACAATAGTTTGTCGTAATTTCTTATGGGCATTAGAGGAACCAAATAAAACACCATCAGGAATAATCACCGCACAACGACCACCGACTTTAAGCATCCTTAACATCAAAGCCAGAAACAGCAGTTCTGTTTTTTTCGTTTTAACGGTTTTAAGCAGTGAGCTTTCAACACTGTCGTAATCTAATGAACCTTTAAAGGGAGGATTAGCCAGAATAAGATTAAATTTTTCACGATAATCTGCATTGGTTTCACTTAAAGCATCACGGCCAATTAATTGAGGGCTGTCAATGCCGTGCAATTGCAAATTCATCGCACCAATACGTAACATAGTGCTGTCAAATTCAATACCTGTGAACATATTACTATTATAATGTTCTCTAAACTCTTTCTCATGAAACCAGTCATCATGGTGCTGGTGAACATACTCACCCGAAGCCACCAGAAACCCCGCCGTACCACAGGCCGGATCGCAAATAGTATCGTCTTTTTCAGGCTCCATCATTTCCACCATCATTTTGATAATATGGCGAGGGGTACGGAACTGACCATTCATTCCGGCAGTGGCTATTTTTGAAAGTAAGTATTCGTAAAGATCACCTTTAGTATCACGATCATCCATCTGGATCTTATCGATCATCTGAATCACCTGATCCAGCAATTTAGGTGTGGGGATCATAAAGGTGGCACCCTTCATATATTGAGCAAACACCCCTGCATTTTTTTCAATAGCTGTCTCATCTACAGTCCCCAGTTGTTTCATATGCTCAAACACAGTGAGATTGTCTGCATCGGTCTGTGGTTTGGTGAACAGGTCAAAGATCGTTTCAGGATCATTGTTCTTAAAAACATTCCACCGGAATTGCTTATGCTTATCATCATAAAGAGGATTAGTCACCGTGCTGCCGATCATATTGGCTTTCTTTTCTTCCAGTAATTGACGTTCATCAATACGGCGCAAAAAAAGTAAGAAGGTAAATTGTTCAATCACAGTAAGAGGATTACTGATCCCTCCAGTCCAGAAGGCTTCCCAAATTTTGTCAACCTGGCTTTTTAGTTCACCCGTTATCATAGTTTCCCCATTGATAGATTTATAAGTAATTCTAATAAATTAAAGTTTATAATTCAACTAGATAGTTGATCTTCTTCAAGTTTTCTCAAGGTTAAACTTTACTCTGCCTTAACGCAGAATCAAAGTCTTTCACTGGAACTGGTTTAGCAAACATATAGCCTTGAAACTGACGGCAACCTTCATTTTTAAGGACTCTTAGCTGTTCTTCTGTTTCTACTCCTTCGGCAATAAGATCCAGTTTCAGACTTTTTGCCATCGCAATGATGGTGCGAACAATGGTTCTATCGTTATTATTGTTGGCAATATCACGCACAAATGACTGATCAATTTTAAGTTGATCAAGCGGCAATAGTTTGAGGTATTGCAATGAAGAGTAGCCCGTTCCAAAATCATCAATAGAAAAATTTACCCCTATTTCCTTCAGCTGGTTCATTTTTATGATAATGTCCTCTAGATTATCTAATAATATGCTTTCTGTGAGCTCAAGCTTGAGTTTTTCAGGGTTAATTCCTGAACTATCAATCAATGCCAACACCTCATTGACAAAGCTGGGGACTCGAATTTGTTTTGCACTGATATTGACTGACAGAGTCAGATGAGAGAATTCTGGGTGTTTCGCCCAATATGCCAGCTGCTGACAGGCAGAGGATATTATCCAGTGCCCTAGTGGTAAAATCAGCCCGGATTCTTCGGCGACTGTAATGAATTTATTGGGAGTAATAAGACCACGAGGAGAATTCCAGCGTACTAATGCTTCAGCACCGATAACATGGTTAGAGGAATCTATCTGCGCTTGATAATAAAGTTGGAACTGCTCTTTCTTGTTAATGGCGTGGCGTAGTTCCGCTTCCAAATGAACTCGTTCCATAATGCTTTTTTGCATGTCCGGATCAAAAAAACACAAAGTATTGCCACCAGCATTTTTTGCCTGATACATTGCTATATCAGCCTGTTTCAACAATTCTTCGACGTTTTGATGTGTGCTATCGAATAATATGGCACCAATACTTGGGTAAATATTATAGCTGTGTGTGGAAAGCTGAAAAGTCTGGCTAAGAGATGCTAAAATTTTCGTGCCTATTACTTCTACCTGGGTTGCAACAAGTAAAGCGTCATCACCTAAATTTTGCAGTATAATCACAAACTCATCACCACTAAAACGGGATACTGTATCACTTTCACGCACACAGTCAGTTAAACGTTGTGCTACCTGTTGCAATAGTTTATCACCCATATCATGCCCTAAAGAGTCATTCAGAGCTTTGAATTTATCCAGATCTAAAAACAGTAATGCTGATCCCTTACAACTATGTGCCATAGATGCGACAGCCTGATTGAACCGGTCCAGGAACAGGCGTCGATTGGGTAGCTGCGTTAGATGATCGTAAAAAGCAAGTCTATTGATTTCTTTTTCGGTATTTTTGTGTTCAATAGCGATGCTGGCGAGACGGGCAGATTGTTCAATGATTTCTATATCAGAATCTGTAGGTGAGCTGATTTCATGTTGATAGATGGCAAAGGTGCCCAGAACATGTCCTGATGATGAAAAAACAGGTTGAGACCAACATGAAGTTAAGCCTGCACTGGAAGCAAGCGTTTTGAAGTCAGCCCAGTATGGATGTGTCTGAATGTTTTCAACTATAACACGCTGCGCGGTAAAGGCAGCCGTTCCACAGGAACCTATGGATGCTCCAATTTCAACACCATCAATTGCAGCGTTATAAAAATCCGGCAAGCTAGGGGCTACTCCCTGCCCCAGGTGCTTACTTTCTTCATCTAAGAGTAAAATACTACAGAGCATTTTAGGATTGAGTTGTTCAACACCTGTCACTATAGCTTCAAGAATGCTTTCTAATTTTTCATCTTTGGTCAGTAACTCTAACACATGATTGCGAAACTTTTCATAAGTGTCGTATTGCTCAAGCTTAGAGATTTGCTGATTTAATATTTGGTTTTGGTCATTGAGGTTATTCAGCTGAGTTAGAATATGTACCTGCATTTTTTCGATACTATGTGCCAATAAACCAAGTTCATCGTTACTCTTGACAGACACTGGAGTGAGTTGTTGAGTATAAGAAAATTGTTGTACCGATCTGACTAATTGAGTCAGTGGGTGAACAAATATTTTGGCTAAAAGCGCAGAGATTATAATAGCAATAAGACTAAAAGATAATACGATCAGTTTACCATTTGAATACACAGTTTCAGTTTCAGCCAGGACAAAATTAAGTGGTGCTGTCAGGCCGAATACAACGAATCGTTTATCCTTTTCATCACCAAAAAAAATACGAGTAAAACCACCGATGACTTTTTCGTTAAAATCAGGAGTTACACCCTTTACCGAGACCATTTCAGACTGTTTGTTAATGATTTCAGAGGTGGATTTGAAATCATTTTGAACTTGATAATGCCGACCAAAATTAAATCCAAAAGTCTTTGATTTGTTGGGATGAATAAGATAATCGCCATCCTGATTAGTTAGATAGAGTCGATATTCATGAGCTAAATCGGACTTAAGTATGCCAAACATGCGATCTAAATCAACATTAATAACGATCACACCTAAAGTGGTACCATCATTTATGATTATTGGTGTTGCCACTTGCAATGTTGGTTGACCGTAACCTGCGTGTGTTCCCTTTTCACGATTAAGGAATATTTTGGAAAAATAAGTTTGCCCTTTTTTTAGTTTTAGAGTTTCGTAGACATAAGGGTAATGATGTTTTTCCTGTAAATTCCTTCC
>Ga0164313_10005953_pt1 | contig 10778 bp, 5 predicted proteins | sample GuaBasSedimGuay4_FD_113735 | JGI IMG/M metagenome (GOLD analysis project Ga0164313, IMG submission 113735) | Subseafloor sediment microbial communities from Guaymas Basin, Gulf of California, Mexico - Guay4, Core 4569-4, 0-3 cm | ecosystem: Environmental > Aquatic > Marine > Hydrothermal vents >...
CACGCCTTCCATGGTTAAGCCACCACATGTAGCCATAGCCCTCAGCTGCAGATGAGCCTTGCTGAATTGCATCTATCCACTCTTCAGAAATAATGCGATCGTCTTGCCATTTGCCATTGTTCAGAAATAGCAAACCATATCGCGCATGATCCCGGGCGCTTATAAAGATGCCACCACCAGAGTGTCCTCCACCACTTACAGATTGCATTTTTATGCCGTCTACATTGACCCATGAATTTTCATATCCATACCAGCGCCAGGTGGTAGAAGCACCAATCGGATGCATTACGTATTCCTTCAGGACCACGGGGAGGGGCTTTCGCCAAACCTGCAGAAGCGCATATGCAAGGACATTGACCCGCACATCATTATACTCAAAAACTGTCCCTGGCTCCTGCAACTCGCGATACTTCCAGTCATCTATTCCGCCTTCTGCGGGTGGGCGGTCCGCCCAGTCTTTAGTCCCGAATAATTCACCACTCCAGTCAGATGATTGGGTAAGGAGATGATCCCATGTGATCTTTCCATTATGCTCGCCCTGAAAGGTGCCATCCCAGACATAATCTCCAGTCAATTCATCCATATTATCAATCAACCCCTTGTCCATAGCCAGACCCGCGATGGTTGACAAGTAGCTTTTTGTCACACTGAATGTCATATCCACTCGATCTATGTCACCCCATTTGGCAACAATGAAGCCATCCTTCAGAATCATCCCTGCCGGTCCACCGCGCTTTCTTGTTGGCCCGAGGATCTTGTGATACGGTTCACGCTCAAATCCTTTCAGAATCGCCAACCGCAAATCCCTGGCACCGGAATACTCATGGGCCAAAGCAAATTGCACTGCACTGTCTACTAATGCGACGTTTAGCCCTAAGGACTCGGGACTCCTTGTCTCCCATTCCATACCACGAGGTGGAAAATAGACATCTTGAGATATCGCAGAAGATGATAGGACAAGGGCAAAAGTGACTATCAGGGCGTAATGCATTCTTTTGTGAATTGTCATTATAGAGTGTAGTTGCTCTTAAAACCGATATCCGATCTGAAGCATAAACCTCAGCCCGATAGCAGATGTATTTAGTTTGCCACTTCCGTCAAGCTCTCCCGTATCTATCAGTTCATCAAATCCGGGTATTTTCTCTACTAATTTCTCTATGATCCGATCCAGAATCTCGGTCTCTCCTATTTCTCCATCGGACTCAAGCGAAACACTAAATGAATATCGGGCAAAGCCAGCTCCAACCAGGACGAGATCTATTGTAAAATGTTCACCTATCAAAAACTGATACCCAAATTCAGCCCCTATCGCATAAATCCCAAACTTACCTTTTGTCTTCACATTTATATAGTCGCCATTGCTATTTAACGCATTGAGCTCGTTATCAAAATAGGTCTGATGATAAGAGGTCCACACGCCCCAGTACGCGCCATCCGGAGCCCATCTCGTGTTTCTTTTAGCAAAGTACCTGCGGTAGTCGAATGCAACCGAAAACCCATTTCTTGATTTGTCATTTGTAACATCTACAGAATCTAAATTCAAACTCGCAAACTCAGGTAAACGAAAATATCCCGCATTTACGGAAACTGAGCTATGTGAGCGCAAAATACGTTCGTAGGAAAAATTGAAATTTGCTTTGTCCCACAAAAGAAAAGGAGTCAGATTCCATTTTATCACATTTCGTCCCTTGTTCCCCAGTGAATCTACCGGCCAAGGGACTCTTTCTGTGTCCACCCTGAGAATGCTACTTGTCTGAGCTGATACATCGTTAGGGAGCATGCAAGCTGTAGCGAGTGCCACAACTAAAACGATGAGCATATTCTTCATAGAACGTTCAAGTTAGTCGTGTAAAATAATTGGTCTTAAAAAAGCATCGATGATTATCTGGTACATAGATAAGCTTCGTGAGCATGAATTTCGTGTTAATTTACAACTAATTTGGCCAAATACTCGACCCCTCCATCAACGATCTTTATCCAATATACCCCAGTCATAAGGGAAGAAATATTCAACCCATCAGTAGTTGAAATTGACTCACTTAAAACACTAATACCTAGCGTATTAAATACAGTTATTTCAAGTACTTCATCACTGGATTCAAATTGCCGTTTAAAAAAGACCTTGTCACTTGCCGGATTGGGGTACAAAATCAATTTATCCACAACGATTGATTCTTTCGTCGCAGTAAGGGTTTGCTCAATTTTAAAAATATCCCCCGTCGCTGCAGCGACATACAATTCTCCGGCAGAATCTTCACCAAATGTTGTAAATGACCGCTCCTCACCCTCAAGAATAATCTCAACCACCGAATCCAGGGATGACCAGCTGCGAAATTTTCCTGTACAATAATCCGTAAAAATGTACTTGCCATACAAATCGGGATTTGCAGCTCCCCGATACATATAGCCACCTGTGATTGACCCCGAGCAATTGAACCCCTCATGTGGATAAGCATAGATTGGAAACGTGTACGTGCCCTCCTCTTCACATCCTGAGGTATTGTGCTCAGCATCACCCTGATAACATCGCCATCCATAGTTTTGACCGCCGGGTGACATCGCTTTCTGAAGATTTACCTCCTCCCAGTCGCTTTGCCCTACATCAGCGATATACAGGTCGCCGGTTTCTCTGTCGAAACTGTATCTCCATGGATTCCTCAGGCCCAAAGCCCAAATTTCATCCAGGGTGAAATCATCTTCAGCAAATGGATTGTCGGCTGGTATGGCGTACGGATCTCCATGATCAACGTCGATTCTCAGCATTTTCCCCAGTAGTTCCTGGCGATTCTGAGACCTGTTTTGAGGATCATTTCCACTACCCCCATCACCAAATCCAATATACAGGTAGCCATCTGGTCCAAATTCCAGATCACCAGCATTGTGATTTTCATATGGCTGGCCCACGACGAGCAGGACTTTCTCCGAATTAGGATCTCCCTTGTCAGCATCAGTAGAATCGACCGAGTACCTGGCAATGACGGTACTTCCATCACTTGTTCTGGTATAGTTCACGAAAAAGTATCCGGTGTTTGTATAATCCGGGTGAAAACACATGCCCAACAGCCCTCTTTCGCTTGCACTACCGGACACACGGTCGGTGATATCAAGAAATGGATCCTCCAGTTTTTGGCCAGTGGTATCCACTATTTTCACAATTCCTCGCTTCTCGACGACAAAAAGACGATCATCTCCTGAGTGAACGATATCGACCGGAAGTGTAAAACCCTCGGTAAACGCAGTGAGCTGGATGATATCTTGGCTCATTGTTTGCATGTAAAATGCTGAACAACAAAGGAAAAGTAGGAGAAATCTTCTGTGCATAGGGCCAAGCTAGTGTAAATTTCCCACACCAGACAAGGGAATTTGCCTTACCTGACTGTTGAGCATGGACTTGCTTTTAGCATGTATTTCGCCTATTTTTTATTTTGCTTTGACGTAGATAATAACAATGGTATGATCACACAGACCAAAAAGACTTGCCTGAAGTTCTTTACGATTACAGCTTTTGCAATGATGGCTTCAATGCCCTTGTCAGGTCAATATGCTGTTCAGCGCTCTGAAACGATTGGTGGGAATGCGCACGACTTTGGCAACGCAATCGATATTTCAGAAGAAGGATTTTTTGCAATAGGCGCGAGCTCCTATTCCAGTGATCTTTGGGTGCCTTCAAATCAGGGGGGAACTGACTTTTGGATTGTCCAATTGACGCCCTCAGGAGATACAGTCTGGAGCAAGACTTATGGGGGATTTCACAATGATGACCTCTTCGCGATCCAACACAATGCCGATGGCGGGATAGCTGCTTTCGGTACAACCAGATCTGATGGTGGTGATGTAGGCAACAACCCGGGTGTCATCGGTGCATGGTTAATGACTACAGATATCAATGGCAATCAATTGTCCTCCAGAGTGTATGCCGGTGAGCTTGGAGAACAGGGCATCGACATGCAGGCACTTTCAGATGGATATGCTCTCCTCGTACAATCTACTTCGCCAGAACTTGAGGGTGCGATTAACAATGGTAATTTTGATTACTGGGTTGCACGGGTCAACAATTCCGGTGCAGTATCGTGGGCTAATTTTTATGGTGGCACAGATGCCGACATCCCTATGCGCATTCGCCGGATTTCCGGCGGTTTTATCATTGCGGGATCTTCTAATTCGACAGATGGCCAGGTCATTGGCAACAAAGGTGGGTTTGACTACTGGATAGTACGCCTTGACATTGATGGGAATATCGTATGGGCAAAGACATACGGCGGATCAGACGATGATCAGGCAAATGATATTGTGCCTTTGGATGATGGGTCGTTTCTTGTCATTGGTGAATCTGAGTCATTTGACGGGGACAAAACAGTATCCCTTGGAAAGTCTGATCTCTGGATCGTAAAACTTGATGCAGACGGAAATATCCTCTGGGAAAAAACATATGGTGGTTCTGATACAGATATTGGCTTGAGAGGCGAATTGTTGTCGAATGGATTAGTGACTGTTACGGCGATAACCCGCTCTACCGATGGTCATTTGAATGGGAATAAAGGTGCTGAAGATGCCTGGGTTTTATTTATTGATCAGGACGGAGATATCGAACAGGCCATGAACTATGGTGGCACAGCTAATGATGTATTAAACGCGATTGCTGTTACGGTTGATGATGTTCCATGGTACGTGGGCACATCGCCTTCCAGAGGCAATAACCTCCCCGCTTCACCACCTGATGGAAATAATGTCTGGCTTTTTGAGCTCAATCAGGATACCGTGCCTTGTGTAGAAAATTCTACTTGCTTTCTCAATGAGATTAGCACAGCAACTTTAAATGTGGGTACAAATGATCCTATGCTCTGCACCAATTCATGTAATCGCGGTTCGGCATTTGGTCCTTCAACGATACCTGGCTGTCACAATTTCTTTGGAAAACCTACGACGTGGTTCAAGATAGTGACGGATTCCGATGCGGAGCAACTCAGCATAACGGTCTCGTCCAATGATTTCAATAGTCCACAGGTCGCAGTCATGCAGACTTTGGACTGTCAGAATTTTTTGAAATTAAACTGTGAAGTGGGTGAAAACGGGCTCACGCACATTGTAAATATTGATGTACAACCTGACACTACCTATTTCATTGCAGTCGCGGATGTGCAGGGCTTAACCGGTGACTTTATGCTCTGTGCGACAGTCATTGATCTGAATTTCTGCAACAATGCACCTTTGCTCTATGCCACCAGCACATCACAAGGATCTGCGCTTACAGGTCCTTTTCTGCCTGGTGAAGATGTGCAGTTTTGCTATGAAATACCCGTCTGGGACAAGTTGGATTGCAATGGACTGCAAGGTGTACAACCGAGTTTTGGTCCGGGTTGGGATCCTGACAATTTCCTGGTCAATGGGAAACCAAAGCAGATTGATACTCTGCTCACTCCTATCGCCGATGGTGTATGGGAATGGAAGAATCTAGGCGACGTGAATTATAATTTTACAAATCCATCACAAGGATATGAGGGCGGTCAGGGGCTTCCACCTGGTTGGTATTTTACAAACCAAGGCGACCCACCCCCAAATGATAATCCAAACCAGACGACGGGGGACATCACGACGTGCCTCAACGATGACTCGGCCTGGAAGGTCTGTTTCACACTTACTACCAAATCAGCCTGTCTCACTGATCTCGATTGCCACGTGACGGTAAAATCATTTGCTGATGGTGAAATTGGCTCGATTATCAATCAATCATGTCAGTACGATGGTCCGAAAGTATTTGATGCGATATTAAAGTGCTGTATCAATCCTCATGTGACTCCGATACCAAACTTCACGATATGTAGCGGTGATACTATCATACGTGCGCTTGATTCCAATGTTGAACCGCCGGTGCTCTACGTTTGGACAGTAGAAACATTTGGCAATGTCGTCGGCGCTGAAGATGGTACTGGCCCGTTGTTAATGCAAGAGCTCTTTAATTTTGGCTCTGAACCTGCGTCGGCTACATACACCGTAATCGCGAAAGGTCTGGGCTGTGAATCTCCGCCTGAAACATTTACTGTAGTCATAAGGACGACTCCGAGTGCACAAATGTCACAGGTCGACGATATCGTATGTGCCGGTAAAGATGTCACGTTGCACTTTAGTTTTCAAGGCACTCCGCCCTTCAGAGGTCAGTACGCAATTGATGACGTATTGCAGGATGAATTTGTGTCAACTGAAGGAGAATTTGACCTTGTTGTCGCCCTGGACGAGGGAGGATTTTTCACATTTCCTGTATTCCGGGATGGGCAATGCAGAGGAACGACAACGGGTTCGTTTCCAATTGAAGTCCTCGATAATTCAGAAAAAGATACAACGTCGTTTATTTGCTTTGGCGATACCCTCAAGGTTGGCGATGACAAGTATTTTGTCACCGGTAGCTATACGAGTATCATTGAAAATGCTACGGCAAACGGATGTGACAGTATTGTCAATGTGCAATTATTTGTTCGCTCAAAGTCAGGCACTAATCTCGACCTCATCATTTGTGAAGGGGACTCTGTTGTGGTTGGTTCAAATGTTTATAATGAGACTGGATTCTATTCGGATACTTTGACCAACTCTAAAGGATGTGACAGTACGGTCAATCTCACCTTATTTGTAACCACTGAAATTTTAACTGAGCAAAGCGTTATTCTCTGCCCTGGAGAATCGGTGGACTTCCGAGGTGAAGTGTTGACAGAAAGCGGCATATACTCTGATACTGTGGCGGCGAGCCAGGTCTGTGATAGTATTTTTGTGATGCAGGTGACATCGATACCAAGTATGTTTTTACAACAGACGGTCATTGTGCCCGATACAGGGGGGCAATCGGGGTCTATCAATATCCAGATCGGAGGTGGACTCCAACCCTATCGTTATTTATGGAGCACTGGCGATACGACCCGAAGTATTTCTGATCTTGAAGTTGGCGGATATTCGGTCACTGTCACTGACCTTGCAGATTGCGTAGCAGAATTTAACTTCTTTGTTACTACCGCGACTACAGATCCAATTCGTGGACTGAATGATTTAAAGCTATTTCCAAATCCAATAGCATCCGGTGCACCTGTCTATCTCCAATTTGACAATGAGCGCACGGACTTAAAGTTAATTGTCATACGTCTTATTGATATTACCGGCAAGTCAATTGCGAGATGGGAAACAAATCTGGTTCAGGGAAAAAATACAATTGAAATTGACACAAAAGGGCGGCATTCAGAAATGCTCATGATAGTTATACAAGACCCCGCCTCAAATACATTGAGTACGCTAAGATTACTTATTGAGTAAATCTGGTATATCTATAAAACAGAAAAGGGGCTGAAGCATTGCTGTTTCAGTCCCTGTTTCTTTGCGCCTTTATCTCAGGATGGTTAATGGTTGTTTCCAACATGAACCTTCGACGTGAGTCTCCAATTCTCATTTCACCAGTGACTCCGGCACTGCACATTTCTTTTCCCACCTCTTTGCACGCTGTACATTCAGTGCTCTTGTCCATGTGCGCGAATCTCACCGATACTTCCGAAGAAATTCCGATTCGACCCATTCCGTTTTTCACATCTTTCTCTTTTTACGTTTGATACCAATTCCTGCGGCTAGTTCCCTTTCCTAAAAAAGGGACCTCAGTATGATTTCCAAAACTCAACCCAATCCGAGGATTTGGTCTGATCAAATCCGAAAATCTGACCGGAACTTTGCGTCTGTTAGGTTGACGAATCAACCTCCCAACCGTCGTCACCGAAGTGGCTAGAAACCTATGACATAAACAAAGAAAAAGCTGACAAAGAACGAAGTTTTACTACCCTCTCAAAGGGTTATCCAATATATGGTATGCGCGACGTATTTGCAAATTTAATATAAGTTATTATTGTATATATTTAATTGACATATACATTTCACTGTATTCAAGCATATTGCATTTGACAGGAAAAAGGAATCACTATTGTGTGAATCAGGACCGAATTCCAATTTGTTCGAAAACATTCCCTTTATAGGATTTTGAAATCTTAAAGCTCGCACCGTCATCCATTTTCGCATTAAAATCACTCGCTCCCTGGCGTGTTATTTCCTTTAAGTATTTCAAGCTTATGATTACTGAACGATGAATTCGCAGAAATTTTTTCTCGTCCAACCTCTGTATGATACCTCTCAATGATTGTCTCAGAAGGTGCTTTTTCCCGTTGGCATATATTTCAATATAATAGCCTGAAGCCACTATGTATTGTACATCCTCCTCCCGGATAAAATAAATCCTGCCACCCATTTTCACGGGTAAAAGACTTGATCCGTTAGCTGTGGACTTTTCAGGTATCGCAGGTTGTGATTCACTCACATAGCGAAATAAAGCGTTGAGTTTTTCTTGTAATTGTTCACCTGATTTATTGTAGAAATCCTCCTTTACCTTCATGAGTGTCAAATGCAACCTCTCAGGTGTGAACGGTTTGACGAGATAATCAAATGCGAAATACTCGAATGCTTTAACAGCAAAGTGTTTACTTTTTGTAACGAACACAAATTGTGGAGTGCTTACCGGAAAAATACGTTGCATCAGGTCGAAACCGGTCATATCCACCAATTCCGTCTCCAGAAACACGAGATTGGGATGTTGCCCTTGTATACGCTCAATCGCTTCTATTCCAGATGCGCATGTCTCTATCCAGTCAAACTCTTTGTATCCTGAAAGGACATCGGTGATTTGTTTAATTACAGCTTCATCCTCATCTACAATAAGGGTCCTGATTGACAGAGGCTCACCTGACATCAACATTCCATTTTAAAGTGACGATGAGAACTTGAAGTTGATGGCTGATCGCAGGGGCATCGATGTAATCGTAAAACTTGTCGTGTGTACAAGTACAGACGCCGAGGTAGTTTTTCATAACGTGCTATTAGAGTTACTTAATGGCCTTTACAGGAATTGCGATCCTAAAAAGAGTCTTCGGACACTGATAAAACGATATATGCCACTTAAACGACGCATGTCACATGGCTTTATCGACTGGATGTACCATTCTTTCGATCAGATGGGAATCTCAACGGATAATTCATGAAATCACGCAAAACTGACCATATAAGTGGCTTTATGGCGCAAATAGGTCCATATACTGCATCAAACAGCTAACCCGTTGAAATAGACTGGTTTATGCGCTGACTTGCACCTATATTAGATATGTAATTCGATAAAACTGAAAACTTTTTGAGAGTTTTTTCATAATAGTCTGGTAACAGCCCCTTAAAGAAGGGGCTTTTTTTTGTGCTTATACTTACGGTCTTATTACTGTCTTAATTCTCTCCAGCTCATTGCCATCGCCATCCACCAGTATAATCTCTTTAAAGCCCAGCTCCTGAAGACCGGGTAGTATCTTTGACTTGTCCCCTACGATAAACCAGTTTAACTCACCTGGCTTGACGAGCTCCTGGCTCAACTCATGCACATCGTCAAGAGTCAAATCTCTCACGATCTGATCATACTTTTTGAAATAATCATCACTCAAACCGTATGTCACAATCTCTGCGATGGAACCGGCTACTGCAGAATTGGTCTCCCAGCTCCCCGGCAACTGCATGATCGAATTACTCTGATCTTTCTCAAACTCTTCTTCTGTAATCGGCTTGTCGCCTACAAACAGATTGTATTCCTTGCGAATCTCCTCGACTGACTCTTTTGTCTTGTCCGTTTGCACAGGAGCGTACGCCAGGTATGGGCGCTGGCCTTTTGCATTTGGAATGAAGGTGCCTGCTCCATATGCCCAATGTTTGTCCTCCCGCAGATTCATATTGAGCCTGGAAATGAAGCTTCCACCTAGCACGTTGTTCATGGCGTCCATCCCGACCTCCGAAACCGCACCGTATGGTTCAGTCAGGTAGCCCGCGATGATAATAGATTGTTGCGACTCCGGACGATCGAGGAGGTAAAGGGTATTGCCTTCCTTCACATCGACAGTCGCAATCGTCTTTGTGGGGACTGTGCCCTTGCCCCATTCACTAAAGCGTGCTTCAAGCTTCTCCATTAACTCATCCATTTCAAACTCGCCCACAACGATGAGTGTGGCATTATTAGGGCGTATCCAATCCTCGTAAAAACCAACAAGATCCTCACGTGTGAGCTGCTCAACAGTTTCCTCATAACCTGATCCGGTCAAAGGCAGGCCATACGCATGGTCTTCACCATAGAGGAACATGGGCATGACCCGTAATGCCATCTGAATTGGCGTTGCTTTCTCACGTTGAATGCCCGCAATTTGCTGATCCCGAAGTCTTTCAAATTCATTTTCGGGAAACGCAGGATGCATGATCACATCGGCGTACAGATCAAGGCTCGCGTCAAAAGTAGGCTTCAACGTCGTCATACTGACTGATGAGTTGTCAAGACTGGAGCCACTTCCGAGAGACGCCCCCAGCAACTGTAGTTGTTCATTGATCTCTAGTGAAGACATATTCTTCGTTCCTTCGTCCAGCATCCCCATCGCAAGGGCAGCTCTTCCTGCGGTATTGCCATAGTCAGATGCATAACCTGCATCAAACAGCATATTCATGACTACGGTAGGCACCCCCTCTCTCTTCGCAAAAACGACATGCATCCCATTCTTGAGCTTACCTCTTTCAAGTGTCGGAAACTCACTTGGCTTGGTTTCAGTCAGCTCCGGTATCCTCGTGCGATCCACAGTCGAAGGAGTTGTAGAGTACTCGGGAAATGGTGTACATATCAATGTGAATTTCCCCTCTGTCAGCCATTTCTGACACACCTTACGGATATCATCGGCAGTGGCATCTGC
>Ga0164313_10005954_pt1 | contig 10777 bp, 11 predicted proteins | sample GuaBasSedimGuay4_FD_113735 | JGI IMG/M metagenome (GOLD analysis project Ga0164313, IMG submission 113735) | Subseafloor sediment microbial communities from Guaymas Basin, Gulf of California, Mexico - Guay4, Core 4569-4, 0-3 cm | ecosystem: Environmental > Aquatic > Marine > Hydrothermal vents...
GCGTCTCGTTGCCGCCGACCACGGACGGCGGCCGCCGGTCCGCGTCCGTATACTGGGAGCGTGATCCCCTCAAGTGGGATTCGTCCCAGGTCGGCTCGGTACGGATCCCGCGACGTGCCCGCTCCTCAAGCTGGAGCTCGAGAACCCATGGTCTACGAGTCGGTATGGATCGAGATCCCAACTCTGCTCGACGATCTCGCAGTGGCCCTGGCCCGGCGGGCGCTGACGGACGCCGGCGTGGCCAACGACAGCAAGACCCAGATGACGGGCGTGCATCCCTGGGGCGGTAGCCACGGGTACGTGCTCCTGGTGGCTGTCGATCAGGCCCGCCCGGCAGCCAGGATCCTCCGGGAACTGTGGGAGATCGACGACCCCGCGGACGACCAGCCCTATACGGGGGACTGTCCGGCCTGCGGTTCCCCCGTCGACGCCGCTTGGGCCTGCCCGTCCTGCGAGCTGGGCTTCCGCAGCCCCGGGGATACGGATGACCCGCTGATCGTGTTCCTCCGCGAACAAGGAGCGTTCCGGGAGAGGTGACGAGCCGTGGGCGACCGAGCCCGGCAGGGGCCCGGCGTGCCCAGGCCGGTCGTCGCCGTGGATCGGTGCCGGCGGCGACCCGCAACACGGGCAATATCGATCACGACGACACCATCGAGGCCGACGACCTCGAGCGCGCCTGAGGGCCGACCATGACCGCCCTTCCCCCGCCGAGCGTGATCTCGCGGCGCTCCGATCTGCCCGATGACTTCGATGTCGCGACGCTACCCGCGGCACCTGCGCCCGACGGCGTGCTCCTCTGCGCGCCGGACGAGTTCGACATCGTCGACGTGAAGAACCCGCACATGGCCGAGCACGTCGGGTCCGTCGACCGCGAGCTTGCGACGGAGCAGTGGGACGCTCTGAAACGCGCCTTCACCGACGCGGGACTGCGCGTCGAGGTGATCCCGCCGCTTCCCGGCTGTGAGGACATGGTCTTCACGGCGAACCAGACCCTGACGGGAGTCGCCGCCGACGGACGCCCGACGACGTTGATCGGGCGCATGCGTCACGCGTCGCGTCAGCGCGAGGTGGCCGCGTTCGTGGACTGGTTCGCCGGGCGCGGGTGGCACGTCGTGGACATGCTGCCCGAGGGTGGTGCGTTCGAGGGTGCCGGCGACGTCGTCTGGCATCCCGGGCGGCAGCTCGCATGGGCGGGTCACGGGTTCCGCAGCGATGTCGGCTCCCACGGAGTGGTGTCGGCCGTGTTCGGCGTGCCCGTGATCTCGCTGGCGCTGCGCGACGAGCGCTTCTACCACCTCGATACGTGTCTGTGCCCACTGGACGAGCGGCGTGCGCTGGCCGTCCGGGACGCGTTCGACGACGACGGCTGGGCGCTGCTCGGCGTCGGGTTCGAAGAACTCATCGAGTGCGACCCTGGCGAGGCGGAGTTCGCGCTGGCGTGCAACGCCGCCGTCGTCCCGGGCACGGCCGTCATCGACCGCCGCGCCGCGCAGACGGCCGCAGCCCTTCGACGTCACGTGGCGAACGTGATCAGCGTCGACACAGGCGAGTTCCTGAAGTCCGGTGGAAGCGTCTTCTGCCTCAAGCAGTGGCTGTATCCGCCGGCGCGTTGAAGCGCCGACGGACTTCGCCGCGGCCCAGCTGGAAGGGCGCGGCCTTGACCGTCCGATGCGTCGTTGCGCTGCTCGACACGAACCAGCGCCCGGCGCGGACGCGTTCGAACGCAAAGTGCCCGTCGGCGTCCGTCAGGGTGCAGAGGGACTGTCCCAGGGGCTCTTGTCCCAGATAGAGCGGAGCTGTCCGGCGGGCAGGCTCCCTGACCCTCATTCCACGCGAAGTCGACCGGGCACGGGAGCCCACAGAATCAGGGGCACGAAAGGGGGGGGAGCTCCCACGCAAAGGAGGTATTCTCGCCCATTCAATACCCCCATTCGGCCATTCGCGTGCGTTCGCTCCAGCCCAGCTTCCTCGACCATCTGAGGTTCAGTCCCGAGCAGGTGAGGACCCTGCGCCAGCTCGGCGAGTCCCGCGGGCGCCAGGAGCTGTTCTCGCGGCAGATGCCTGAGGTGCTCTCCGCCCTGCGCAAGCTGGCCACGGTCGAATCCGCTGAGTCGTCCAACCGCCTGGAGGGCATCACGGCCTCCCTGCCTCGCATCGAGGACATCGTCCTCAAGGATGCCAAGCCGCAGAACCGCTCCGAGCAGGAGATCGCTGGCTACCGCGATGTGCTGGGGCTGCTCCACGAGTCGGCGCGAGACATACCGTTCAGCGCCCCGGTGATGCTCCAGCTCCACTCGACGTTGTACCGCTACATGCCCGCACAGGGTGGTGTGTGGAAAGCGACGGACAACGAGATCGTCGACAAGGACGCGCAGGGACGTGTGATCCGCGTGCGCTTCCGAGCCGTGTCGGCGGTCGAAACGCCCCAGGCGATGAACGACCTGGTGACCCTCTTCTCATCTGCTCTCACATCCGGGCGCCACGATCCGCTGGTGCTGGTCCCGCTCGCCATTCTCGACCTGCTCTGCATCCATCCGTTCTCTGATGGCAACGGACGCACAGCGCGCCTGGTCACGCTCCAACTCCTGTACCAAGCAGGGTACGAGGTGGGCCGCTACATCAGCCTGGAACGGCTCTTCGAGCAAGTGAAGCAGAGCTACTACGAGACACTGGAGGCCAGCTCACAGGGCTGGCACGAGGGTCGCCATGACCCCCATCCCTGGATGAACCTGTTCTGGGGAGTACTCCTGGCGGCCTACACCGAGTTCGAGGAACGCGTCGGCAAGCTGGGCACGGGCCGCGGCTCCAAGTCGGCTCAGGTGCGTGCGGTCGTCGCCCGGCGCGTCGCTCCGTTTGCAATCTCTGAGCTCGAACGGGACTGCCCTGGCATCGGCCGCGACACGATCCGAGCGGTGCTGCGACAACTGCGCGATGAAGGCGCCCTGCGCGTCGAAGGGCAGGGGCGGGGAGCGCGGTGGTGCCCGGTTGAGCCGGGTTGAGCCGGGGGCGTAGATCCCGTCGCGAGGCCGTGCTGCCGCCCCGCTACGATGGGCGCCGCAAGTCGATGCCGAAGCGCATCGGCCGCCCCGCCATCGGCTGGGTGCTGGTGCATCTCCTCAAGCGACTGTCACAAGAGAACCCGCTCTGGGGCGCACCGCGGATCGATGAGGAACTGGCCCTGCTCGGGCACGAGGTCGGCGAGGCGACCGTGGCCAAGTACATGGTCAAGCACCGGCCCCCCGAGCGCGGCCAGAGTTGGCGCACGTTCCTCGCGAACCACAGGGACACGACCATCGCCTGTGACTTCCTCACGGTGCCGACGGTGACGTTCAGAAACCTGTTCGTGTTCGTCGTGCTGCAGCATGGGTCGCGGCGGATCCTTCACGTCGGCGTCACCGAGCATCCCACCGCCGAGTGGGCTGCGCTGCAACTGGTCGAGGCCGTCAGCGGCGAGGACGCGCCCGACGTCACCCACCTCATCCGCGACCGGGACTCGACCTTCGGCGACGTGTTCCAGCGCAGGATCGCTGCGCTCGGCATCGACGATGTCGTCACGCCCAAGGCCAGCCCCTGGTGCAACGGGTTTGCGGAGCGAGTGATCGGCACGCTCCGCCGCGAGTGCACCGACCACATCATCCCGCTGGGCGAGCGTCACCTGGGGCGTGTGCTGAAGGAGTACGTCGCGTACTACAACGCCGGGCGTTGCCATCAGGCGCTGGACGGGGATGCGCCCGTGCCGCGACGCCAATGGGCCGTCGAGGACGACAACGTGCAGGCCACGCCGGTACTCGGCGGACTGCACCACGTCTACTCGCGCGCTGCGTGACGGCATGTTTCGAAGCACGTTGTGGCTCAGGGTCCGTACCTCGATTCCAACTCTGTCATGACGGCTGTCGATACCTGCCGATGCGGCGCTCGCGCGGGCTCGCCGCGGTCACCAGTTCGTGGTAGCGTTGGTCAAGTTGCATGATCGATAGGGCGGACCGACGATGCGGGAGGCACAGGGGTGCCCATGGCGCAGCACCAGCGGCTGATCGAGGTCGAGACCAGCGGCCGCGGGCTGACGGAGCTCACGGCGGAGGTGGCCGCCGTGGTGGCGGACTCGGGCGTGGTCACCGGCCTGGCCCTGGTCTTCTGCCAGCACACCTCGTGCAGCCTGGTCATCCAGGAGAACGCCGACCCGTCGGCGCGCGCCGATCTGCTGGCGTGGCTGGGCCGCCTGGCCCCCGACGGCGACCCGGCCCACACGCACACCGCCGAGGGGCCCGACGACATGCCGGCCCACCTGCGCGCCGCGGTCACCTCTACCAGCGAGACCATCCCCGTGGTCGACGGGCGCCTGGCGCTCGGCACCTGGCAGGGCCTGTTCCTGGCCGAACACCGCCACGCGCCGCACCGCCGCCGGCTGGTGCTGCACGTCAGCGGGGAGTGAGCGCCGCAGACCGCGGGTCGGGTCGGCGCCGCGTCGGGCGGCATGTGCAGGCGGTCATCCGTCGCGGAGCGCGTCTGCCGCGGGCCGCTCGCCGCGCGGCTGCAGCCACGCCCTGACGCTGGCCGCCATCTCGGGCGTGATCACGTGACCCGCGTCGAAGAGCTGCAGCGTGCCTGGGTCGGACCCGCGCGGTCAGCCTCCCGCCGTCAACTCCCCGACCACCTCGACGGCGTGGCTGTTGTCAGGGTTGAGCTCGAGCGAGCGGGTGTAGCTCTGAAGCGCCTGTTCGCGCTCGCCCTGGAGCAGTTGGATCTCGCCCAGGCTGTCCCAGGTGTTGGCCGCGTCCGGGAAGACCTCGCAGTTCTTGGCGAGCAGGGCCAGCGCGATGTCCAGCTCGCCTGACTGCGCGTACTCGTAGCCCAGCGTGTTGAGCTGCTCCTCGCTGAGATCGTAGCGCTCCGCCTCTGACTGGCGGATCACGTCGTAGCGTGCCAACGCGGCCTCGACTCCCTGCGTCGAGATCAGCGTCCGCAGCTCGCCCGCCACGGGGATGTCGGGGAGAGCCGGCTGCACGCCCGCGAGCAAGGCGCCGATCGCTTCGGCGAAGTCGAACATGCCCAGGCTCGCGGCGCGCTGGTTGCACAGCACGATCAGCGTGTCACCCGAGCTGCGATCGCGGAACAGCATGGTGCCGAAGCCGTTGAGCCCGCCCGAATGCCAGACGCGCCGGCCGTCGTCGTGTACGAACCAGCCGAAGCCGTACTGCGTTCTCGACCCGTCTTCGAGCAGCGCCTGGGTGAACGCGAGCTGCATCAGCCGCTCGCTCACCAGCTCGCCAGACGCCAGGGCATCGTCCCACCTGGAGAGGTCGCCCACGGTGGTGTACATGCCGCCCGCGCCGGTCGTGAACAGTTCGTAGTCGTCGAGCGCCCCGTCCGCACCGAAGCCGAGGGCCCGGTTGGTCAGCGCCGGTGACGAGCTGTCCACGACCTGCGTACGCGTCATGCCGAGCGGCGTGAAGATGCGCTCCTGCATGAAGTCGCGGAAGCTCTGCCCGGCCGCGCGCGCGACCAGCATGGACAACAGGACGTAGCCGCCGTTGCTGTACGCCCACTGCGTACCGGGCGCGAAGTCCAAGGCGCCGTGCTCGACCAGGACCTCGAGCACGCGCTCGTTGGTGAGCCCCGCGGGCGCAGCCTGGAGCAGCTGGTAGTGGTCGGGGATGCCCGAGGTGTGCGTCATCAGGTGTCGGACCAGCACGCCCTCACCGAAGCCCGCAAACTCAGGAAAGGTGTCGGTCAGCGGTGAGTCCAACGAGAGCTTTTCCTCGTCGACGAGCATCATCGCGGCCATGCTCGTGAACTGCTTGCTCACCGACGCCAGATAGAAGGCCGAGTCCAGGTCGAGCGCGCGACCATCGCGCAGATCGGCTGCGCCCAGCGCCCGCTCGTACACGACCTCGCCGCCCTGCTTCACCAGCACGGTGCCGTTGAACAGCCCGTACTCGTGGCAGTGCGCGAAGTACGTCTCGAGCCCCTCTTCCAGCTCCGACGTCGTGTTCGCCGCGAAGACCGGGGCGCACACGACACACAGCATCAACCACGAAGCAAAGCGCATGACGGGTGTCCTTGGGGAGAGCGTCCGATCCTAGACAGACTCACCGCGCGCGTTGTGGCGTGGCTGCGGCAGGACGGACCAGCGGATCGGCGGCCTGCCCCTCGTCATCCCCGAAGAGCGAGGGCACGTTGCCGGTCCGCGTGATCGCTCCCTGCCGTATGAGTCGCCATGGCCATTCGAGCCATGCGGGCGTATATTCAGACTTGCAAGTCGTTATCAATCACAAGTGGCACCCGGAGAACGCCATGCTCCCCCACGCCCGCTGGTTCCGATTGACCTCCTGCCTCGCCGCCACCTGTCTTCTCGGCGCGGCTCTCTCCGCCAGCGAAGTGCAGCTCGCACAGAGCGGGGGTGACGTCTCCGATGGGTTCGCGGGCGGTGGCATGTTCTTTGGCGCCGACGGCGGGCCGGCGGTGGCCAGGGACGGCGACGTGATCGTGGTCGGGAACAGCGGTGACGATCTGCCGGGTCAGGGCAACCAGGGCTCGGCCAGCGTCTTCCGCTGGAACGGCTCGGCCTGGATCGAGGAGCAGACGCTGATCGCCAGCGGCGGCGACGGCAACGACAACTTCGGATGGTCGGTCGCGATCTGCGGTCCCGTGATCGCGGTGAGCGCGCCCTTCGCCGAAGTGCTCGGAGTGAGCGAGCAGGGTTCGGTCACCGTCTTCCGCTGGAACGGCTCGCTGTGGGTCGAGGAGCAGACGCTCAGCGCCAGCGGCGGCGTCGCGTTCGACGGCTTCGGGTGGTCGATCTCGATGAACGGCGACGTGATCGTCGTCGGCGCCAAGGAAGACGACGTGGGCCTGCCCTTCCCGCTGGGCAGCCTCAACCAGGGCACGGCCACGGTCTTCCGCTGGAACGGCACGACCTGGGACGAGGAGCAGACCCTGGTGGCCAGCGCCGGCGTGGCCAATGACCGTTTCGGTTGTGCGGTCTCGGTGAGCGGACAGACGATCGTGGTCGGCGCCAGCGAGGCGTCACCGGGTGGTCTCAGCGTGGCGGGGACGGCCACCGTGTTCCGCTACGACGGCAGCATCTGGATTGAGGAGCAGACCCTGACCCCCGCCGCCGCCGCGGCCGGTGACTCCTTCGGCAACGCCGTGGCGGTGAGCGGTGACGTGATCGTCTGCGGCTCGCCGTACCATGCGACAACGGGCACGGCCACCGTCTACCGCTGGGACGGCGCCAGCTGGAACGAGGAGCAGACCCTCGTCTCCAGCACGGGCAGCTCCAGCACGACCTGGGCACGCTTTGGCGCGTCGTTGGCCATCCGCGGCCACACCATCGCGGTGGGCGCCTTCTTCAACGATGTCTCGTGGAAGCTCGCGCAGGGCACAGTGACGATCTTCCGCTGGGACAGCACGAGCTGGGCCGGCGAGCCGGACTTCACCAGCCTCTTCGGCGCGGCGCACGACGGCTTCGGCGCCTGCGTGGCGCTGTACGGCGACGACGTGCTGGTCGGCTCACCACACCACCCCATGAGCGGCCACTTCAACCAGGGGGCGGCCTACCTGTTCGACAAGCCCGGACCCACCTGGAGCGATCAGGGCTCGGCGCTACGCGGCGTGTTCGGCGATCCGCTGCTGGCCGGCTCGGGCGACCTGTCCGTGGGCAGCGACAACGTGGTCGAGCTGATGCAGGCGGCGCCCGACGCGACCGCCGGTCTGTTCCTGGCCCTCAGCAGCACGCCGGTCCCGTTCAAGGGCGGCACGCTCATGCCCTTCCCGTTCTTCCCGATCGAGCTGCTCACCACGAGCGACAGCGGCACGCTTCCGATCGCGTTCAGCATGCCGACGGGCGCGCCTGCGGGCACCGAGCTGTGGGTGCAATGGGCCATCCAGGACGCCGCCGCGATCCACGGCGTGGCGCTCTCCAACGCGCTGCGCGGCATCACGCCTTGAGCACAGCTGTGCATCGCGGAGGCTACGTCCGCCTTGCCCAGACCATCCCCGTGGTCGCTGGACGCTTGGTGCTCGGCACCTGGCAGGGCCTGTTCCTGGCGGAGCATCGCCGCGCGCCGCACCGCCGCCAGCTGGTGCTGCACGTCAGCGGCGAGTGAGGGCAGCGAGCTGCGTCGAGCTCAAGCGCGCTGCTCCAGCCACGCCCTGACGCTGGCCGCCATCTCGGGCGTGATTACGTGGCCCGCGTCGAAGAGCTGCAGCGTGACGTCGGCGCCCGCCGCCTCCAGCAGCTGCGCGTTGGTGCGTCCGGTCTCGGGGCCGACGGCCTCGTCGCGCTCGCCGTGCTGCAGCAGCACCGGGCAGCCCTCCAGGTCGGGCAGGCCCCCGGGGATGTAGTCCTCGCGGAAGCTGCCGGCCTGCAGCACGAAGCCCGCGACGCGCTTGGGCTGGCGCAGGGCCGCCACCGCCGCCAGGTACGCGCCTTGTGAGAAGCCCGCCAGCCAGACCGCACCCGGGTCGGCGCCCAGTTCGTCGAGCGCGGCGTCCACGGTCAGCCACAGGGCCGCGACCGCGCCGTCGAGGCTGGCCAGGAAGCCCTGCCGGTCCACGGTCGAGTAGTGGTACCAGGCTCGGCCGATGCGCGCGCCACGATCGGGGCGGCGCACCTCCATCGGGTAGAAGCCATCGGGGAAGCAGGCGGCGAAGCGCGCGGGCACGGCCGGCCCCATCCAGCGTTGCTGCCGCGCGCCGCTCTGGCCCTGGCCGTGCAGGCACACCAGCAGCGACGGGGGGCCGTCACCCGGCTTGGTCGGCGGGCACAGCAGGCTCTCGACCTGCGTGCTGAACGCACGACGCATGCTGCGCACGCCGCCGGAACTGATCGCGTCACCCGCGTCACCCGCGTCACCCGCGGCACCCGCGGCACCCGCGGCACCCGCGGCACCCGCGGCACCCGCGGCACCCGCGGCACCCGCGGCACCCGCGGCACGCCCGTCGGCGGGGCCGCTCGCGTCGCTTCGGTCGGTCACGTCGCCGGCTGCGCGCCTGTGGCCTGCGTCACCCGGCTCACTCACGAGATGGGGTACCGCCCGGTGAGGAACGGGTTGCCGCGACGCTCCTTGCCGATGGTGGTGCCGGGGCCGTGGCCCGTGACCACCTGCACCTCGTCGTCGAGGGCCATCAGCTTGCCCTGCAGGCTGGACATGATCTCCGCGCTGTCGCCACCCCACAGATCGGTGCGCCCGATGCCGCCGGCAAACAGCGTGTCGCCCGCGAACAGGATCTGGCGCCCGTCGGCCTCCAGCACGAACGAGCAGCTGCCCGGCGTGTGGCCCGGCGTGTGCAACACCTCCAGCTTGGTGTCGCCCAGGCTGAAGCGGTCGCCCTCCTCGATGTGCCCGTCCAGCGCCACGGCCTCGGTGCTGCTCAGGCCCAGCATGCGGCCCTGCATGTCGAGGTGCTCCAGCAGCCAGGTGTCGCCGCGGTGCAGCCGGTGGTCGCCGCCGCACAGCCGCTTGAAGGCCGCGCTGCCGCCGATGTGATCGAGGTGCGCGTGGGTGTGCAGCACGTGGGTGACCGTCAGGCCGTCCTCGGCCAGCAGCTCGGCGATGCGGTCGGCCTCGTCGCCGGGGTCGATCACGAGGGCCTGGCCCGAGGCGGGGTCTCCCAGGATGGAGCAGTTGCACCCGAACGAGCCCACGGCGATGGTCTTGAGGATCATGGGGCCATCATCCCGGCGGCGGCGCGTCGGGGCAACGGCGGCTTCGTTCGCAGGCGCTCGTCGTCCCTCGCCACCCGGAGCTCAGCTCGTCATGCGCGTGGCCATCACGGGTGTCACCGGCTTCGTGGGCACGGCCCTCGCGCGCCGCCTGGTGAAGCAGGGACACGAGGTGACCGGGCTGTGCCGCGCGCGCTCGTCGCCGGCCACCGTGGCCTGGCTGCGACGCCTGGGCGTGACCCTGGTGCAGGGCGAGATCGAGCGCCCGGCCAGCCTGCCCGCGCTGATGGCTGGCGCCGAGCTGGTGCTGCACTGCGCGGCGGTGATCGGCTACCGGCGCCGGCTGGCGGGGCTCATGCAGCGCGTCAACGTGCTGGGCACGCGGCACGTGGTCGAGGCGGCCCTGGCGGCGCGGGTGGGGCGGCTGGTGCACGTCTCCAGCATCGCGGCCCTGGGCATCGCGCCCATGCCGCAGGTGCGCGACGAGCGCTCGCCTTTCATGGGGGGCGAGCTGGACGCGCCCTACTTCGAGACCAAGGCCCTGGCCGAGGACGAGGTGCAGCGCGCCTGCGCCGCGGGGCTCGACGCGGTGATCGTGAACCCCTCGGCCATCTACGGTCCCTCGGAGGCCGCGAGCAACTCCAGCAACGTGATCGCCAGCATCCTGCGCTCCGGCGTGCGCTTCGTGCCCAGCGGCGGCATCAACGTGGTGCCGCTGGAGACGGTGGTGCAGGGCGTCCTGGCCGCGGCCCGTCGCGGGCGCAGCGGGCGTCGCTACCTGCTGGTGGGCGAGAACCTGACCCTGGCCCAGCTCATGCAGCGCGTGGGCAAGGCCGCGGGCGTGGCGCTGGAGCCGCGCGAGCTGCCGGATCTTCCGTGGGGGCTGGTGCGGGCGTTGCTCGAGCTGATCGAACCCTGCGTGCCGGACCGCGTGTGGTTCACGCCCGACATGCTGGCGGCATTCGGGCGCAGCCTGTGGTTCGACGGCGCGCGCGCGCGGGACGAGCTGGGTCTCGTGGCGACCGACCTGGACGCCTGCCTGGCCGCGACCGTGGCGCAACTCCGTCGCGACGGTCGCGTGAGCTGACGCTGCACGCGCGCCTCAGCGCC
>Ga0164313_10005955_pt1 | contig 10777 bp, 10 predicted proteins | sample GuaBasSedimGuay4_FD_113735 | JGI IMG/M metagenome (GOLD analysis project Ga0164313, IMG submission 113735) | Subseafloor sediment microbial communities from Guaymas Basin, Gulf of California, Mexico - Guay4, Core 4569-4, 0-3 cm | ecosystem: Environmental > Aquatic > Marine > Hydrothermal vents...
AGAAAACTAATGATTTCTCAAATCTTTGACCTGTCTGCCGAACAGGCAGGTAAGAAAACGTCAAGGGCAAGCCTGCCTGCCGGCAAAGGCAGGGCTTTCGATTTTTGAAAATCAAGGAGTTCACTTTCGTGAATGACTGTTTTCAAAACGAGAGTAACGAAGTATTTGGCTTTTTCTTGCAAAGACAAATTACAATGGTTAATTGAACTGTCCTTGGTATTGGGGAAGTGTATGCTTTTCTTATCTTGATTGAAAGTAAACCTGCAGCGGGGTTATCCTATTGATTGAATAATCTTTTTCAAATAAAAAAGAACAAAAAAAAACGGAAATACAGTTAGTATTTCCGTTCCTGATAACCTTTGATCTTTTTACTCTATAAGCCTAAAAAGGATTCTCCTAAATCAAACTTATATTCTGCTGCTGATATTCCATCAACAAATACTTGAATTCCGTATTCACCATTTTCATATTTGTCTCCTTTTCTTTCAATTAACATAATGACATCCAAATCAGCATTTTCATAATTAATAATAGTGTGATCGGTATACTTTAATTCCGATTCATCCTCTAAAAGGAAAGTACCTTTTGCATTGATAACTTGTCCCTTAGGATTTGTTAAAACTATATAAGCTTCTTTATCTCCGGGAGTTGCAATTTCGTTTTCAGATAATCTGAACTCAACTTTTATAGCATCAGTTTTTTGAGCTTTATTAGTTTCCGTTAATTTTCCATTTGATCTTTGCTTGAGCGCAGTTACTTTGACGTTCTCAACATTTATAGCTCCTCCAATTTCTACTTTCTCGGCTAATTCAATATTCTGAACCAATAATGAATCATTATAAGTGGTTTGAATGTCAAGCTGACTGCTAATACTGTCTTTCTCTTCAGTCAACAAATTATTTACTAATCTTAACGAATCAACTTCCACCAATAACCTTTCATTTGTTGCTTCCATTTTTGCCAGCTGATTGCGATAACGACGTAAAGTGCTGGAATTTATCTTTTTTAATTGTTGAACAGAATCTTTAAAGGCGATAATTATATCTTTTTCAATGGCTAATGAATCGGATAAACTTGTGTTTTGCGCTATTGCAATGTCATACTTGTCTTCCATTGCAGTCAGGTTACTGATGATCTGTTCCTTCTCATCCTGTAAAAATTTCACTGCCTCTTTGTGGTCATTGTTGTTATAAAAAGTATAACCAATTAAAGCAAATAATAATACCGTTAGCGCTATTATTAAAACTTTGTTATTCGAAGATTTGTTTTTTTCCTCCATAATTTCTTAATTAGTGTTTTAGAGTTTAGATTAATCTTAAAGTATTGAACGCAGAAAATTGAAAAAATTGTGTATCGTTTAATATTCTTTTAAAAAAAACTTTACTTTTATTGTAATTAACAGATTATAATACTTTAAATGCAATCCGCAATACAAAATTTACTTGGTTTATTTTATCCTAAAATCTGTTCAACGTGCGCAAAAGTACTACTGAAATATGAAGAAATTCTGTGTTTTTCATGTAGATCAGATTTGCCTTTTACCGATTATACGAAATTCAATAATAATGAAACAGAAAAAATATTCTATGGGAGAGTAGTGATAGAAGCGGCAACATCATTACTTCATTATAACAAGAACGGTAATGTTCAAAAACTAATTCATCTCTTAAAATATAAGAAACAACAAAAAATTGGTTTTTTTTTGGGGGAATTATTGGGAGATGAAATGTTATTTAGTGATCGCTTTGAAACAATTGATTGTATAATACCGGTGCCTTTACATCCATCAAAATTAAAGATTAGAGGATATAATCAAGTTACCATGTTTGGGCAAAGCTTATCTGATAAATTAACCATTCCGTATTATGAGGACATTCTTATTGGAAGAGCAAAGGCCAAAACACAAACGCACAAAAACAGATTTGATAGATTGAAGAATCTGGAAAATAATTTTAAATTGACTAATAAAGGATTATTAGAAAATAAACATGTGCTATTAATTGATGACGTTGTAACCACCGGAGCAACACTGGAAGCCTGCTGTTTACAATTGCGTCAAATAAAAAATATAAAAATAAGTATTGCAACCATGGCAATAACGGATTAAACTTCACAAAAAAACCTAATTTTAGGGAAAATAAATTGTTAATTTGCAACAAATTATTTTTAATGAATTATCGCCTATTAATTTTCTTTAGCGTATTGATTTTAATGAGCTGCGCCAGAAGAGGCAGACCGGAAGGCGGTCCTAAAGATTTTGACAAACCCATTATGGTCAAAGCGGATCCGGCTTTTGAAAGTTTACATTTTGAAGGAAACGAAATAAAAATTTATTTCGACGAATACATCAAATTAAAAAATGTTAATTCTCAATTAATTATATCACCACCTCTAAAAAATATTCCACTTATTAGCCCTTTGGGAACACCGAGTAAACGAATAACTATAAAAATTTCCGATACTTTGCAAGAAAACACAACATATACTTTCAACTTTGGGCAAAGTGTTGAAGACAATACAGAGAGAAATATTTTGGAAAATTTTAAGTATGTTTTTTCCACAGGAGATTATATAGATTCTTTACAGGTAAATGGAGTGATCAAAGATGCCTTTCTGTTAGAAATGAAAGCGACTCCTACACTAATGCTCTATCAGGTCGATGAAAATTATAATGATTCTATTATATTTCACGAAAAACCAATGTATGTTGGAAGTTTGTTAGACAGTGTTAATTGGGACATAACAAATATTAAGGCGGGTAAATATCTACTAATTGCGCTGGACGATGTAAGTAAAAACTATAAATATAATCCAAAAGAAGACCAGATTGCTTTCGTTAAAAATTATATTACAGTTCCGACGGACACAATTTACAATCTCTCCATATTTAAAGAAATATTGGAATTCGATGTAAACACAAAACCGATAGAAGTTGATAAAGGTCACATTATGTTTGGTTTTGAGGGAGATGGAAGAGACTTTAAAGTGAGTTTGATGTCTGATACCTCCGCTACTTATAGATCAATGTCAATATTTGATAAAAAAACGGACACCCTTCATTATTGGTTTAAAAATTATGAAAAGGACACCTTGATTTTTTCACTTTCCAATAAGGTGGTTTTTGATACCGTAAAAGTCGTTTTGCGATCCGAGGTGGTAGATTCTTTAAAATTGAGCAGTTTAGTTCGTGGAACTCTGGAACTAAGGGATACTTTTAAAATAAAGTCTAATGTTCCTATTGCCGTCATTGATACTTCTAAAATCTCTTTTAGAGACACAGATTCCCTAAAAATTACCTACCAGACGGTTCTCTCCAAACAAAAAAATATTATAACTTTCAATTTCGAAAAAGATTATCAAAACAGATATGATATTTTAATGTTACCGGGAGCTGTTACAGATTATTTCGGTATAATCAACGATTCATTGAATATTCATTTTACCACTAAAAAACCGACAGATTATACTTCAATTTATTTAAAGTTGCGAAATATCAAGAAATATCCGATAATAATTGAGCTTATCGGTAGTCGGGGGGCTGTGATGGCAAGAGCGTATGCTACAAGTGAAAAGGAACATAAATTTATAAATTTACCACCATCAAAATATATGGTGAGAATAACCTATGACACCAATAAAAACGGAAAATGGGATACCGGGAACTTTTTAACCAGACAACAGCCCGAAGTCATTTACTATTTTAAAAACATCATCAATGCTAAGGCAAATTGGCAAGTAGAAGAATCATTTATTATGGAATGATTTTGTTAAGGTGGGTTCTGAAAATTCATTTCTTTCAAAAAACAAAGAGAATAAATGAGGTGCAAGGCACTATTTTTTTTGAATAGCCTTAGTTATTGAAAAAAAATACAACGAAGTAGATTGTTTGTTATCTTTGTTCCCATAAGGGTTTCCATAGTTTTCCATATACTTCCTAAAATTTTCTTGTATTATCTCGATAGTACTTCAAAAATTTTAGTTGCCTCTGAAAAATTATGAAAATTTTGATGCGAATGAATTTTCAGAACCCACCTTAAGATCTACTTGAATTTTGAATTATGTATACCTCTGTGGCACCCTGCCCGTACTTTCGAAAGGAGGCTTCGTATGATTTAACGGCGTATTTCTTAAATAAAAAATGGAGTTCACTTTTTAAAACGCCAGCACCAACACCATGAATAAATACAATTTTTTGGATCTTATTATCTATAGCAAATTCAAGTTTTCTTTTGGCAGTACTAATTTGAAGATCTAACATATCAAAATTTGACATCCCTGTTGAATTATTAACCAACTGGTTTATATGTAAATCAACTTCCATTGGAGGCAATGTTCTCTTTTTTGAATACTTCTTCGGGATCGCTTTTTTATTATCCTGCAAGTTATCTTTTAAAAATTCATCGTGGTTTTCATTTTTTAATAATTCATGTAGATTACCCTGTTTAACAATGTCCTTCGCCTCACAGTTATAGGTAAACCCATCTTCACTCTGTATGACAATCCTGTTTTTACTAACTTCGATCACCATACCTGAAATTGTATCACTGATCCCGGACACTTTATCACCGATTTTAAATATTTTTGCTGACATTATGTAAAAATAAAGCTTTTAAATAAAATAGCTCAGGCAGTCCCAAAGTCATTCAAGGTAACAATCCTAATATATTTCGAATTAAGCCCGCCTGCTCGGTCACCTGACTTTGGGGTATTAAACCCAATGCTGTGAATAAACGAATATCTGGTATATAGATAAATTATTCTATCACAGCGATTTACTGGTATATGGTAAGGTCGGTTTGAATATTATCGAATATGCTATTAACATTTCCACTTATTTTTATTGAAAATAGTTTAGTTGTCCGCAACTATCGCAATTTTCTTCCCATCGGGACTAATGGTGAGGCGTGTAATATTTTTAATAGGAAATTCACTTTCAATCAGTATCGCTTTCCAAGAATTATCTTTTCCGGGGTGAAACTTATAAATAACTTCGTCCTTCGCCATTAAAATAGCACCATCAATGGTCCAGGTCAAATCTTCAGATCCCACAACAGGATCTATGAGATAGGTAGATTCACTGTTTAGAGGGTCAATTTCGTAAATTTCCGGATTCCCATAACTATTACTAATAAAACTTATTTTATCCTTGCCAATAGAAAAAGGATTTGGAATTTTATTGAGTGATCTCCCTATGTCTTGTGCTATGGGATATTTAATTTTATATTTAAAATTTGAAACCTGAATTGATTCAATATCTCCTAAAACATAGGTGATTACAATATTTTTATTAAACCAAACATAATAACCCACATTCAAATTTGGTATTAATACTACGGGCGCATTTTTTTTATATGAATATTTATAGAGATATTGTTCGTCGTTCTCAGATCTCACACAAGTAAAATATTTTTTCTTTCCATAGTAGGGTGAAGGGGAGTACTCATTAACCGGAGTATCAGTAATCCACATTCTAATTCCATTCGCAATATCATATCTGGCAATATCGGTCTGACCATCTCTCATAGAAGTAAACAAAATGGAAGTCCCATCTTCCGTGAAACTCGGCTGATTGTCATATCCTTCATTATTTGAAATATTGATTGGATTGGATATTATATAGTTGTTTTCGGCTTTCTTTATATCAAAAAGATAGATTTCTGTTTCTTTCTGTGAAAAAATATTCACGAGAAAAAAAAGCATAAAAACCGAGGGGAATAATTTTATATGCATTGAAAAAAGTTTAATGGTAAATATGGAACTAATGTAAACTTAAAATATTGTATAAAAAAACAAATCATTCTTTAGTTTATTTGTAATAAAAAAGAAGGGTTACCCATTTAAGCCGTTGAATTTAGAAGAATGATGGTTTTTACTTCTCCTACAAGGTTTCTAAAACCTTGTAGGTGTTAATTTTGATAATACAACTGTATTGTTTTAGTTGGACACACAATGTTTTTTGTTTGTTCTGAAAAACAGCATTTTGAGAACTAAACGGGGTACCCTATAAAAAAGTTTATAAACCAAGTATACCAAATCACCATTGAAAATAATCATGATTATTTACTTATCGTTTCCCGGAAAAGGTTTTCCGGAAAATAATTGAACCGAGCGTCTCCGATTACTGATGAATGGTTTATTCTAATTCGACTTGTTACATCTTCATTAAACCCGCAAAATGAAGATATCGTGAGAGAAGATTTTTTTGACCTGCTTATTTATCATCTGCAACATGATGGTAGAGGTCATTGTTAAGCTCATAAATAATCAATAAATCATGTTTTCAGTTATAGATTGTCCATCCATTATATCGCTTTGATAAATATATTGATACTTTCGGACGATAATTCCTGCCCTTCGTCCTTTTCTTCCATCGATTTAGAGATAAGATTGTTATTTTTAATCACTGTTGGATATTAAAAGAAATATTATAAACTAAAATTCAATTAATTATGAAGAAATTTGTACTACTACTCGGTATCATTCTAATCAGTTTTAATTCATTCGCTCAAGATAAATTATACCTGATATTTGAATTTATGAAAGTGGATAATGAGCAAGTAGGAGATTATAGGGAAATAGAATCATTTTGGGAAAAAATTCACGAACAACGTGTTAAAAATGGAGATATCATTGGTTGGGATCTATGGGTATTACAACCCGGCGGAGAAGATCAGGGATTTCAGTATTTAACAGTAAATTTATATAATGACCCGGTAAAAATGTTTGAAGGATCTGGTAATTTTATGAAAGCGGTAAAAGATGCGTACCCTGATATGTCAGAGGAAGCACTTACAAAGAAACTTAGCAGTACATCGAAGAGTAGAGATTTGGCAGTGAGAATATATCTTGAACAGTTAGCAGTGACAAAAGGTGATTTTGAAATGGCTATTGGAACCATTGCTTCTATCGATATGATGAAGGTAAGCTTTGAAAATTACAGTGCATATGAAAAGGCAGAGATGGAAGTATTTCAACCGTTGCATCAAAAGCAGGTTGATGCTGGTGCAAAAGGAAGTTGGGGCTTATTGAAATATATGTCGCCTATTGGAAGTGAAACTTTTGCATCGCATATTACAGTAAATATGTTCAAAGACTATGATCACTTTTTTGGTGAAAATATGGCTTACGATGGTCCGACACTAACTGCAGAACAAAATAAAGCCGTTCAAGAAGGAATTGCAACCCGAGATATGAAGTATGTTTATACGGCCAAACTCATTAAAATGGCTCGTTAACTTATATAATTTTTATAGAAACTAATTATAATTAATCTTTAATCTTTGCTAAAATTTAAAATCCCAAAACGGATGTTTTGGGATTTTTACAATTAGTTGCTTCGAGAATTTGATCGGATCCTTACTTTAGGCAACCTCTATTAATTCATTTCTTTTAAAAAACGAAGATAGTGAATAAAATGCGAGGCATATTTTTTTTGGAATAGCTTTAGCTATTTCAAAATAAAATTAACGAAGTAGGTTGTTTACTATCTTCATTCCTAAAGGGTTTTCAGCGGTTTTCCAATACACCTTCAAATTTTTTCGCATTATCCCAATAGGGCTTCAAAAACTTTCATTGTCTTGAAAAAACGCTGAAAATTTTAATGCGAATGAATTAATAGAGGTTGCCTTTATAACAATATATTTTTTGGAATAAAAACAAGATTATATAATTACTCTTTGGTAGATTCCAGAAGCCAATTGTAAATATCTTCCCCACCATATACACGTTTCCAGGTATCATGACCCATATCCTCATGAATGGTAAACCTCACCTTGTCATTGCCTAATTCCACTAACTTGTTGATTCCTTCAAAGAAATATTGTACTTGAACCGTATTATCTCTTCCACCTGCAAATGCCCAAACCGGAATTTTATGACTAGCTAAAGATTCCATCAGTCTGGGATCTCCCCATCCAACTATGGGGTTTATGGCAGCAAAACTTTCCGGATATTTACTGGCAATATACCATGTGCCAAATCCACCGTAGCTCAATCCACTCAAATATACTCTTTTGGCATCCGTATTATAATCTTTTAAAGTCTTATCTATCATTGCCATCAGATCTTCTTCCAAATTATCCCAACCCGCGTCAGTATGGGTACTACCCGGGATAGAGTCAGCTGGAACAGCCCCATGCATTGGCTGATCAGAAGTAAAAATATCTGGTCTGTCAGGAATACCTTTTGACTGTCGATTTGGAATCATATCTGATCTTCTATTGTCTATATAACCTATTCCAAGAGTATCCCTCCCAAACATATGTAATTGAGGAACGATCATTATAAAAGGGAGGTCTCTTTTTTGTATCCATGCTTCATACAGTGGACCGTGTATTAAAGTATAGTCTAATTCTTCTTTCCCATTACCTCGTTCCCCATCTCCATGTAAGAACATTAATACCGGCCATTTTTTATCAGAATTTTCATCATAACCCCTCGGTAGATAAACAAAATAATCCCGTTCAGTATTGTCCGTTTTACTGGTATAGGATATACGCAATAATTGCTCCTCGAATGTTGATTGGTCATTAATTGAACAAGAGAGGGAGACAATTCCAACAGTTAGAACTAGAAAGTATATGAAGGATTTCATAAAATTAATTTTAGAAATAATAATAAGCTCGACCTAATACAGGTTTTCGTAAAAATAATAATTATTTTTTTATTCCAGTATTCATGCTCTTGGTAAATATAAACTATCATTCAGACAAGTTTTATGTGCTTTCATCCTGATAAAACAAAAACGAAATACTAAAATTAAATATTAACAATGATTTATATTTGCATCAATAAATGTCAACTTTTTTCAGGACGGGGCAGCAATTTGGATCATTAAATTGGAATCCGGTACGGAATGGGTCTTACCTGGGTCAAATTCGGAAGTCAATCGGATATTATATTATTATAAGGGGAATTCGTTATTTATTGATCAAGAGTATATTGCACCCGATCATTCTATCCAAATATTATCTAATCAAGATTGTACTCAAAGCAGGAGAGAGCGATTGTTATTTGTTAATGCTTCAGGGTAAATCCATTAACGAACCGGTTGTTCAATATGGTCCCTTCGTAATGAATACCCAAAAAGAAATTGAGGAAGCTTTTGAAGATTATATAAAAACACAATTCGGAGGATGGCCTTGGCCCACAAGAAATCAAATTCACAGCAGAGAAAAGGGGAGATTTGCTCTGTATGCGGACGGAACTGAAGAATCTGCTTAGCGGAATAACATCTTCGCAATTTTCCAAGATTCATTCCTAAAAGGCAGAAGTCTTTACAGATTATCTGAAGGTTTATTAATTGTTCTCAATAAACAACTGTAAATAACAGATCTTAAGACATATAAAAAAATAAAACAAATAATATCGCAATGCTTTTTAATCAAATATAATGATCCATTAAATTTTTTTTTGGATTTCAGGAAAGATGATTTTTATCATACTCAGATAAATTTTAAAGAACTAATTTTAAGAACAATTACGTACTTCTAAACTCTTATTTTCCTTTTTTGGTCATAGAAATAAGGGCATAAGAAATTAACTTTAAAAATTTAATTATGAGAAAAAATAATATTTCATTAGTTGATTTAAGGCTAAAACCCGCTACAATGATCATAGTCCTCTTTATATTTTTATTTAGTTGGTCTACAAATTTGTTGTCTCAAACAGATAAAAATGAAAGTATTTCGAAAGAGAATATAGAGATTGTTTGGCATATAAAAGCGATACACCCAAATGGTTATTTTATCAATATTAAAGCTCTGGACAATGCAGGGAATATTTATGATGTTAAGGCAATTCAAAATTCTGTTCAAACATCAATTTTGGATATTAAAGCCTTGGTTAATGGTAAAAAAGTTCCTATAAAGATACTTGTGAGTGATGATAATTATAGTCCTGTAAAGGCAATTATGGAAGATGGTTCCCTTTTGGATATTAAGGCCATCACAGCACAAGGTGACAAGTTGGATGTAAAGGGAGTTGGAAGGTCAGGGAACATAACGGATATAAAAGCCATTACTGAAAATGGAGAATTTTATGGTGTTAAAGCTATTTCTCCTAAAGGGGATCTAAACGATGTGAAAGGGGTTAAAATGTTTAATAAAGAACTGGAAATGAACTTAAACGGTGTTAAAGTTCATTCACATGTTAAAGCCTTAACTCAGGTTGGATGCATGGGAGATAATTTTATGTGGCATATAATAGCCATACATCCTGAGGGTAGAACAATAGATGTTATGGCTGTTGATAAGGATGGAAACACATTCCCTGTTAAAGCTATCAAAAATACAAAACAACGCAGTGTAATAGATGTAAAAGTTTATGTAGATGGTGGGAAACAATTAGCTGTCAAAATCTTAGTAAGTGACGAGAAATTTGCTCCGGTTAAAGCAATTGGAGAAGATGGTTCCATTTATGATATAAAGGCTGTTACTCCTGAAGGAGATAAATTAGATATTAAGGGTGTTAACAGATCGGGGAGTATCATTAATATAAAAGCGATTGCAAAAAATGGCGATTTTTATGGCGTTAAAGCTATTTCACCTGAAGGAGAATTAAACGATGTTAAAGGTGTGAAAATGTCATCTGATGATGTGGAATATAAAATAAATGGTATTGAGGTATCTGCCCATGTGAAAGCACTTCCACAAATGAAGTAGAGCAAGTCGAAATTCTTATCAAAGACTAGGTAGTGTTTGTCCATAATGTCCGATTTCTTCGTTATACTCGCATTTAATATTAGTCATTTACAAAAGTAAACTCCTAATCTTAAATG
>Ga0164313_10005956_pt1 | contig 10776 bp, 7 predicted proteins | sample GuaBasSedimGuay4_FD_113735 | JGI IMG/M metagenome (GOLD analysis project Ga0164313, IMG submission 113735) | Subseafloor sediment microbial communities from Guaymas Basin, Gulf of California, Mexico - Guay4, Core 4569-4, 0-3 cm | ecosystem: Environmental > Aquatic > Marine > Hydrothermal vents >...
AATCGAGATCTCGTTGCAATTTTGTCCCGTGCCCCTGGCCCCAACCTCTTCTTGTTTGAACTGCTTGGATTACTCGGGGCTTACTACCCCCCCAAAACCGACCAATCCGGATGGGAACTAATTGGTTGTGCGCACCGGGTCAGCAAACGGTCGATGGGAGCTCGATCGGGAACGGTTCGCTAGAAATGAGGGCGCCGGGGTTGGAAGCCTGGACCTGGTCGGCTAGTTCGGCGAGGGTGCGGCCGGTGGTTGGGTGGAGCCAGGCGGGAGCGACTTCGGCAGCGGGCACCAGGGCGAAGGCGCGCTCATGGAACCGCGGGTGGGGAAGTTCGAGTTCCGGGCTCCGCCACACAAGATCGCGAACGATGAGCAGATCGAGATCGAGGATCCTTGGCCCCCACCGATCTTCAACCTCCCGATTCCTTCCGGCCGACGCTTCGATCTCACGGCACCGCCGGAGCAGACCATGGGGATCGCCCCGCCACCGAAGAAGGATGGCGGCGTTCGTGTAGTCGGGTTGCTCAGGTCCCACAGGCCGGGTTCTCCACAGGTGGGAAACCCCAACCAACTCTGATTCACGACCCAAGCGGTTGAGGGCCGCCGCAAAGACGGTGGGTGGATCATCCAGATTGGCGCCGAGACCGACGATGACATCAAGCATGGGTTCAAATGATACAGATCACCATCGTGAGCGCTGTCTCTTCTTATTCTGGTATGGGGGGCAGTCCGTTCAAGGAGTGAACGATGAATATGTATCGCTGGATATCTGTCGCCTTTTTGTTGGTTGTTGTGTTCGCATTTTCGGGGGCGGCCGTCTCGGGGGCCGATGCTCCGATCGGTGCTCGGTGGTCTGAGGGCACTCTTCTCATAGCCTGGGGCACCGCCCAGCCAAACGAAACGGCGTTTACCGCAGTTGCCGCCGGTTTGCGGCATGACGACGGCTCCGCCACGAACTTGGATCTCTCACCCGAACAGATGACCGAGTTGGGGGGACCGATGGTGGCGAGCGGCGCGCGCGTTCGCGCGTTGCTGGTGGACGGCGAGGATGTCGATGGACAGCCCGTTCGCCCACTGGAGATCCAGTTGGTCGGCCGGAAGACTGACGGGATGGATGCATCGGGTTCCTACCCCTATGTCTCGCTCATGTGCGCCTTTTCCGACATCGCGTTGCCCCCGGAGGGGCTGCCCTACTTCCAGAACATGTACGCCAACAGCTGGCCGGGACTCGATCACTACTGGCGCCGTCAGTCCTATGGCATGGTCGATGTGATCGGCTCCGCCGCCGCCGGGTGGTTCACCCTGCCACACACACGGAGCCACTACACCGACATGATCAGTGGCAGCAACTACAGCACCATGCTCAATGCGCTTTACAACGACTGCACGGCTGTGGCTTCGAGCAGCGTCAACCTGTCGGACTATGTCGGCACCAATCTCATGTTCAACGAAACCTTCGGCCCTTATGCCTGGGGAGGTTGGGGTGGTGTGACTTGGGAACCGCCCTGGGGTTGGCACAACATCGCGGTGATTGGCCACGAAATGGGGCATGCCTTCGGGCTTCCCCACTCCAACAATGCAGATGGCGACGGCAGCCCGTACGACAACCCATGGGATGTCATGAGCAACTCCTGGGGCTCCGCCTTGAGTGATCCCACCTACGGAACGGTGGGCAAGCACACCATCACCTACCACAAGAACATCCTCGGCTGGATCCCGGCCGCTCGTCGGGCGGAGGTCTCAACCGGGGGGTTCTACACCTTCGACATCGACCACCTGACCTACGCCGGCACCGGCAATCTTCACATGGTCCAGGTCCAGATTCCGGGATCGTCCCGCTTCTACACCATCGAGGTGCGTGATCGGGTCGGCTATGACGGCAACCTCCAGGGCTTTGCGGTCATTCTGCACGAGGTCGACCAGGGACGGCAGGAACCGGCCTGGTTGGTGGATCCGGATTTCACCGACAATGGCAGCGGTCCGGCGGTCATGTGGCTTCCCGGCGAGTGTTTCGATGACGAGGGTCACGAGATTCTCATCTGCGTCGACTCCGTCACCACCGAAGGCTATCGTGTCGAGGTCGCGTATGGCAGTGGCTACTCTGTTTTCAAGGATGATTTCGAGTCGGGTGGAACGGGGTCCTGGACATTGGTCGTTCAGTAGACGTTCCAGTTCCTCGAAGACACCGGTCATGAGTCAGTTCCCCGGGTCGCCGCCCGAGGCTGGCCCCCTGTCCGCCACACAATTGCCCCATCTCCTCTGCTAACCTACGGCCATGCGCGAGAAACTTCTTCGCCTGCTCAAGTTCGTCACCATCGGGATCGTCGCCGGGGTTCTGGTCGGCGCCTTGGCCGGATGGATCGTCGCTCAGTTTCTCCATGTGCCGCAGGTCGATACGTTGAAGGACTTCCGACCCGCTACCGCGACCCACGTCTATGACTCGGAGGGGACCGAGCTGGCGACCTGGGCCGTTGAACAGAGGGTCGAGCTCGAACCGGAAGAAATTCCTGACCAGCTGAAACAGGCCATCGTCGCCATCGAGGATGCCGAGTTCTACGAACACGGCGGGGTCGATCCGAAGGCCATCATGCGGGCCGCGTGGTACAGCATTCGTGACCGGAAGATCGGATCGCGGGGCGGAGCGTCCACCCTGACCCAGCAGCTCGCGCTCAATCTCTTCCTCAAACGGGAACGAACCATCAGCCGGAAGGCCAAGGAAGCGCTGCTCGCCATCGACATCGAAAAACGCTATTCCAAAGGCCAGATCCTCACCATGTACGCCAACCAGGTCTTCTTTGGTCACGGCGCCTATGGAGTCGAGGCGGCATCTCTGCTCTACTTCGACAAACCGGCCTTGGAAACCACCCTGGCCGAGGCGGCGCTCCTCGCCGGGATGATTCCCAGCGCCAACAACCGCTACAACCCAATCAAACGACCCGACAACGCCATCGCGAGGCGAAACAAGGTCCTCGATCGGATGCTCGAGCAGGGTTTCATCGACGGCGAGGCCCATGCCGAGGCCGTGGCCGAACCCCTCGTGGTCGCACTCCACCGTGATCGGGTCGACTCGGGGGCCTATTTCCTCGAAGATGCGCGCAAGAAAATCGAACAACGCTACGGCACCAAGGAGCTCTACACCAGCGGTCTCCAGGTCCACCTGACGATGGATTCCTATCTCCAGCGGCTCGCCGAAGATGCGATCCGCGATGGCTTGATGAAGCTCGAGATGCTCTACATCGGTTGGCGAGCGCCACCCAATGTGCTCAAAGATGAGGAGCTCGAGAACCTGGACGGCTATGAACACCCGTCGTGGCGGACCCTCGAGCTGAAACCCCGTGGTCTGGAGAAGGCCGTGGTGACGGAGGTCGGTCGACGCGAGGCGCAGCTCATCCTCGGTGAGCATCGGGCCCGGCTCGACATGGAGGCCGTCAAGTGGACCGGCGCCGTGTCCATGCGTCGATTGCTCAAGGTCGGCGATCTCGTGCTGGTAAGGTTGCCGGAAGAGCTGCCGGAGGAAGCCGAGGCGGTGATTCCCGTTGCTCTACGACAGGAGCCCGAGGTCGAAGGCGCCCTCATCGCCATGGACAACCAGACCGGCGCCATCCGAGCCATGGTGGGCGGTTTCGATTTTGAACGATCGGAGTTCAACCGGTCGGTTCAGTCGACCCTCCAATGCGGTTCGGCCTTCAAGCCCTTTGTCTATCTCACCGCCTTTCAGCAGGGCTACACCCCGGCCGACACGATCTTCGACGGACCGTTCCTGCTGCCCGATGGAACGGGCGAGCTGACCTACTGCCCCAAGAACTACTACAACATGTACTACGGCATCACGACGCTGAGGCGTGCCCTCGAACTGAGCTACAACGCATCTGCGGTCAAATTGCAGCAGCTCGTCGGCTCCGAACAGGTGGTGGAGACCGCACGTCGGTTCGGCATCTCCACGGAGCTCCATCCCTATCCGTCGCTCGCGTTGGGATCGCTCGGCGTGCGGCTCATCGATCTGGTCCGTGCGTACTCGGCCATCGCCAATCTCGGCGAGCTGCCGGAACCCTATTTCATCTCCGAGGTCTACGACCGTGACGGACGGCCCCTCGAGCGGTTCTACCCTCGAGTCGAGCCCATCATGTCCGCGCCGGTGACCTATCTCGCGCTCTACATGTTGCGCGGTGTCGTGGAACACGGGACAGGGATGAGCGCGAAATGGCTCGACGCCAACCTCGGGGGCAAGACCGGTACCACCGATGACTACTCGGACGCATGGTTTGTCGGATTTTCTCCGCGGATGACCGTTGGAGTCTGGGTAGGCAGAGACCGCAAGATGCCGATCGGCAAGAAGATGACCGGCGCCAAGGCGGCTCAGCCGATCTGGAACGAGTTCATGAAGGGGTATCTCGACACCCTTGACGAGGCGACGCGAGCCGAGGACTTTTCGGTGCCCGCCGGTGTGGTCTTCACCCCGGTAGACGCTTTTACCGGAGAGCGGGCCGTCCCGCCTTGCAGCCACCAGACCAAAGTGGTGCTCGAAGCGTTCCTCGACGGCACCGAACCGTCAGAGCCGTGCCGTGAGCAGGAGGTTCCGCTGAAGGATCTGCCGTGGCCCTTCCAGTTGGCGTTCTACGAGCCCAAGCCGGGCGAGCCCATGCCCGACAGCATGGCCCTCGCCGTCGCCGACGAGCGTCTCAAGCCGACGCCCACTCCCGAAGAGGCGGCCGCCTTGGCTGCCGCCGAAGCCAGGGGTGAAACCGAGGCCGGGACAAGGTAATCAACCGCAAAGACGCAAAGAATGCCAAGACCATCGCAGAAACCACAAAGACACAAAGGCACGAAGAATTCACCAAGAGAACATGAAGTGGTTCGGCCCGCCCTAGGCATCCCGGATCACCGGCCTTCTGGGCCGCCCTTGGCGTCCCAGCGTCGCCTCATCAGCGTGGTCGCGAGGGAGATGATTGAAGGGCTGCGCCAACCGGCTCTCTGTTGCTTGGGAGAATCGTAGGGTGGGGTTCACCCCACCTTCAGAGTCCTCCACATTCCATTGGCGTTGCCGGACGATCTAGGGTTCTGAAGGTGGGGCCAGCCCCACCCTACAAGTCGCGAGAACTGAGAGAGAGATCGAAACACCCCCTACATGTCACCCTGAGCGAGGGAGTCCGACGACCGAGTCGAATGGGTCTCCACCGGATCGGAGGAAGCCCGGGTCAAACGAATGCTTTGCGGATTCTCAGCGCCTCCGCGTCTCCGCGGTTGAATTCCGATGAAGCGTCAGGATCCTCCGACTTCGCGGCACCGTGCCTCGAGCATCGAGCATCGAGCAACCAGTATCCGATGGGACGAAGCGACAGCTAGTTCCGTCGAAGCTTCCGCATCTCCACCATCCGCTGCTCCTGCCTCACCTTGACCAGCGTCCCCGGCGGGTAGTAACCACCCCTGAGACTCGCGTTGGTGTAGGTCACCGATCCGGGCCCCATGAGCACGCCGGGGTTGAGCACGGTGTTGCACCCGGTCTTGGCGTCGTCTCCGAGTACCGCTCCGAACTTTCGCAGTCCGGTCTTGACGACCTCGTCGCCGGCCCTGAAAGTCACTTCGCGACCGATGTTCTTGACGTTGGAGCAGATCGTTCCGGCGCCCAGATTGACGTTACGACCGAGGATCGAGTCGCCGACATAGGCCTGGTGCGGCGCCTTGGCGCCGGGAAAAAGGATCGAGCCCTTGACCTCGGAGTGGGCGCCCACCATGGAACCCTCGCCGAGGATGACGTTCTGTCTCACATATGCGCCTGTGCGGATGGACACCCCCGGACCGATGATTGCGGGTCCGACGATGACGGCGCCGGGCTCCACCGAACAGTCCGGCGCCATGAAGATCCGATCGCCGAGAAGATGGACGCCCGCGTGCAGATCGACGGCGATGGTCCAGTCGGTCCACGCATCGAGATAGGCGTTGAGTTTCTCTCCGAGGGCGGCCCAGACGGGCTCGTCATCGGCGAAGATGCTGCGGTGCGGGAATCCCTCGAGATCAAAAAATGCTGATGCTGAGAAGTCGATCATGCCGGAGCCTGATCGAGCTCACCGAGCCGGCGTTTGATGACAACCACGGTTTGATCGTCCTCGGGTGGTGTCTGTTGTGAGAATTCGGCGACATCGGTGAAGATCCGATCGACGATGGCGGCCGGATCCCGGTGGCGAACAGTGCGCACCGCGTGGATCAGCCGATCCGGGCCGTACTCCTCGTCCCCGTCCTGGGTCGCCTCAGTGAGGCCGTCGGTGAACATCACCATCAGATCCCCGGGAGCCATGCACTGGATTCCGATGGAGTATCTCGCATTTGGGATGGGGCCGAGGATGGGGCCACCCTGGTCGAGTCGATTCACTGAACCGTCGGCGTGCATCAATACCGGTCTCGGGTGACCCGCGTTGGAGTAGATCACGGTGCCATTGAGATCGAATTCGACAAGCACCAGCGAGACGAACTTGGTTGCCAACCGGCTGTGGTGGATGATCGTATTGAGCCGTTGCAGAGTGCGGGTGAGCTTGTATTCGCGGGACAGAGCCATTCGCAGGCCCGTGAAGACATCCCGTACCTGGAGGGCGGCCGGCAGCCCGTGGCCCGTGGCGTCGGCGATGACGACATCGAAGACCTCTTCGTCGAGCACGATGACATCGTAGAAATCGCCGCCGACGGTCTCCGCCGCCACCGCCCGTGCGGCGATCTCGTAGTCTCCGGGTTTGGGAAGGTGGCGGGGCAGGATCGAGTTCTGGATCTGCCGCGCCTCCTCCATGATGGCGACCATCCGCTCTTCGCGGACTTTCTGATTGACGGCGAGTCTGATGATGTTGAGGGTCCGGTGCAGCTCCTCGTGGTCGCCGCCGGGTGTCTCGACGTCGAACGAGAGGACGTACTGACCGTCCGAAACCGCGATGGCCGCAAAACACTCCCGGGTGCCGAGTTCGCGCTCGAGATTCTGATCCAGACGCTCGTCGTCCCGACTCATGATGACGACCCCGGTGTCGAGCATCTGCTCGAACGGAGGGTAGGTCTTCCACACCCGCAGTCCGATGGGGGCATCGTTGGCCTCGCCAAAGCCCTGGACCAGCTCGTAGCTGCCATCGGTATGGGCATAGATCCGTCCGCCCTTGATCCCGAGATCATCGGCGAAGTTGGCGGCCAGGTACTCCGAGGTGTCGTGGATGATCTCGAGTGCATTCGAGCCGAGCGCGATGGTCTCCAGCGCATTCTCGACACGGTGAAAGAGTGAAAGTGTTCTGCTCGCCATGGGCGGATGATCTCACCATGAGCGCCGGTGCGCAAGACAATTACCTGGTTTGTGTTACCAAAGGCCGCCAGCCACCATACTGTATAGCCAACCGGTGATACAATCACCGCCGCCGATGGGAGGCGCCATGCTGCAAGCTCGATGGAAAACCTGTGTGATGGTCTTCGCGATGATGATGATGGGTGCGCTGACCGCGTGTGGCGCGGGTCCTGCTGAAGAGGGCCTCACGCTTGCGTCCATCGATACCGTGTCGACCCACGGGACCGTCAGTTTGGATTGGGAGAAGAGCTGGGACAGCGCATTCTCTCGCGCCAAATCCGAAGGCAAGCCCGTGCTCGTGACCTTTGAAGCCGAGTGGTGCGTGTGGTGCAAGAAGCTCGAGTCGACCACTTATCGTGACTCGGCCGTCATGTCTCTCATCAGCGGATCCATGGTGGCGGTAACGCTTGATGTCGACAGCGAGGGTCGAGAACTCTCCGATGTCCACGGTGTCGAGAGCCTCCCGACGGTCCTCGTCTTCTCACCCGACGGCGAAGAACGGGGTAGGATCAACGGCTATCTCCCCCCCGGGAAGTTTGTCAAGGTCATGAACGGTATTCTCCAAGAAGGATAGTCCGAAACACCAAAATTCATGAGCAATTCTCAGCATCAGAACGGCCGCCGTTCTGATGCTGAGAATTGCTTGGCACGCGCGTTGCAATCTCTCCCGGCGACTGGGAGGTCAGATATGAAAACGCTCGCGATGGCAGCACTCATCCTCGTGGTGACGGCCCCGATGTTGGCCTCTCAAGAGGACGATGTGACCTCGCTGAGTTACATCTCCTACCTCGAGCGCTACGCCACCATCCAACCCGCCAGCGACGACGAGAGCATCGAAGCCGTGATCAACATGCCGCTGGTCGTCGGCGACCGGGTCGACACTGCCAGAGAGGCGAGGATGGAAGTCATCCTTGCGGACGGCAGCATTCTCTGGCTCGATCAGTACACGACGGTGAGCCTCGATGCGGTGGCCTTCAGCCGTGACATGGGTGGGGATCGCACGGTTCTTTACCTCGTCGATGGCAAGATCATGCTGCAGGTCCCGGAATACGTCCTCTCCGCAGAACCCCTGCGCATCGACAGTTCCGGCGCGACCGTCTATCTCAACCAACCTGGGATCTACCGGATCGAGGTTCTCCGATCCGGAGGTCTCCGTGTGGAGGTCTGGGAGGGTCTGGCCGAGGCTGCGACCACCGGTGGTGGCGTACTCGTCCAGCCATCCACCGCTGCCGAGGTTCGCGATGGCGAGGTCATGGGCGTCGAGCCCCACCTCACCTGGGGTGACGACCTCGCCCGGTGGGTCGAGCAACGACGGCTGACGTACGAGAACGAGAGCGCGCAGTATGTTGACGAACGCTATGCCCGCGAGGCCGGCATCCTGGACGGCTATGGTTCCTGGGTCTACGTCGACTCCACCCAGAGCTGGGGCTGGCAGCCCGCTGTCGATCCCGATTGGCAGCCCTACACCGCGGGACGTTGGCAGTGGACCTCCACCGGTTGGGTCTGGGTCTCATACGAACCGTGGGGTTGGCTGCCCTACCACTACGGCTCGTGGTCCCACTCGGTCGGATTCGGTTGGACCTGGGGCTGGGGATCGGTTTGGAGCCCGGCCTGGGTCAGTTGGTGCTGGTGGCCGGGCTATGTCAGCTGGTGCCCTTGGGGCTACTACAACTCATGGTGCTGGGGTCGCTATCCCGGCTGGGGTTACTACCCATCGTATCCTTCGCACCCCATCGCCGGTCAACCGCGAACGCCGCGAGGCGATGTGATTCCTCCGCGAGACGGTGTCGTGCCGGGCGAAAGCGGTCGACGACAGACACCGGACCCGAGCGTCCGCTCCGGGGCCGATGCAAACGGAGGCAGCGGTCGGGTGACCCCATCCGACGGCAGCGTCCGCTCCACCTCGGATCGACGGGCAGCCGCTGATTTCACCGGTCGTGTCCAGGTTGCTGAGATGGACCGCAGAGGATGGAACGTGGTTTCCACCGACGATTTTGCCAGCGAACACCTCTCCAGGGTCGTGCAGCCCGGCTCACGGGTCATGCCCGATCAGGGTGATGCATCCGGTGTTGTTGTCACGGGTCCGCTGACCACTCGTTCTCCCGGTCGTGCGAGCACCGCCGATGAGATCGCCCGCACCTTCTCGGATGTGGGCGCCCGAACCGATCGCGACATCACCAGGGTGATGGCTCGGGACAATTCTCTTCAACGCGAGGATATCGATCGACTGGTCCAGCCGAGTTCGCTGACCGACATCGGACGCAACTCGGCCCAATCGGTGGTCTCGAAGAGACCGGCGAGTTCGAACGAGTCGAGCTCCAATGCCGGTGCAGGATCCGGCGCCGGCTCGGAACTCAGTGTCAGTAACCGTTCGCCATTCGCCCCGCCGTCGAGATCCGGCTCTTCCCTGGGTCGCTACTCGACAGCCAATATCTACCGACCGGGCAGGACTGTTGGTGGCAGTGGCTCCGGTTCCAGCGCCGGCAGCGGGGGTGGAACACGCACCCTCGTCGACCCGAGCACCAGCCCGTTGGTTCGCCGCAACTCATCGCCGCCCGCGAGTTCGGGCAACGTTTCACCCAGTGGCCGCAATCTCCCGAGCACGCAGAGTCCGTCCCGGATGCCGACCACCCGAGGCTCATCGTCGGGAACAACAACGCCACGATATGCACCGACCCTCCCGAGGACCCGGAGTTCATCATCCCTTTCCGGGCCTCGAACATCCTCCCCCTTCGTGCGACAGCCGGTTTCGCCTTATGTCGGCGGTGGTCGTGCGGGCTCAACGAGCTCGTCACGACCGGTCATCGTCCCCCGCACCTCGCCGTCACGACCGAGCCGGAGCATGGGATCGAGTTCCCCCTACAGGCGTTCCCCGTCAACTCGGGGCGCGCCGTCCGGGGGTTCCTCGAGATCTTCATCATCGGCGCGGGCGCCGTCCCGATCGTCTTCCGGTTCCTCCGGAGCGCGGTCTTCAGGGGCGAGCCGTCCGAGCGCTGGGTCTTCCTCCGCATCTGGATCCTCCGCGTCGTCGGGTGGTACGAAGTCCCGTCTGCGCTGAGCGCAGATCCTCGTTCCTGTGGTGTCGCAACGGCCGCTCCTGCGGCCGTTTTCTTATTCTGGACTTGAGGCTTGATCGACTCCCTGTGGGCGAAGTGTGATGCGCGCGTCTCGCGCAGGCGGAAGTTGGACCACGGATGGGTGGCTGAAACGAACAATCAGACCGCAGAGACGCAGAGCCGCGGAGTCTACGCAGAGAATGAAAATTGACCCGAACTCCTTCCGGACTTGGAGTTAAGAGCTGGCCTGCGATGGGTCATATGTATTTCTCCGCGGTATCTCAGCGTCTCTGGTGCGCCAGGGTAAGCCTGGTCAATCTTGCTGAATGAAAGGAGTCAGCCATGTGAATTGCTTGTTCGCACATGTAGCCGAGGGAGCAGCATCGTAGGAGCAATCCGGTTGTTGAAGCCTTC
>Ga0164313_10005958_pt1 | contig 10776 bp, 7 predicted proteins | sample GuaBasSedimGuay4_FD_113735 | JGI IMG/M metagenome (GOLD analysis project Ga0164313, IMG submission 113735) | Subseafloor sediment microbial communities from Guaymas Basin, Gulf of California, Mexico - Guay4, Core 4569-4, 0-3 cm | ecosystem: Environmental > Aquatic > Marine > Hydrothermal vents >...
AGGAATTTGAGGGGAAGCCCCTTGTTGATTGGTTGAAATTCGACGAAAGCAGTCTGTGGTATTATCATAAGTTCAGGGCATATTTCCGTTTACGGAACCTGAAATATGAGATTGCCGCACTGACGAAGCTTGCAAAAGAATATGATGAGGTATACTGCTATTCTGCCGACCCCTTAATATCAGATGTTCAGCTTCCCGAGAATGTGCAAGTTGCTATCTCTAAAAGCAATTCATCCAAAAAATGGAATTATTTCTCTCTCCTGAAATATTTCATGATCCTGAAATCGCGCTGGATGATCAATATTTTCTCTCCCGGGAAATTGAAGAAGCCGGAGCACATCATCATGGATGTGAGCAAAAGGCAGGTCTTTCTGGATATTGAAAACTTGAAGGAGAATCAGGGTAATTATGTGATAGGCTATATGCTCGAAAAAGCGGGCAAGGATTTCCTGATCATCGATGAAGCTGTTCAGCCAAAGATGACTGATGGGGCGAAGATCCGTCTTGACCGTGACGGCCTGTTTGGGAAAGGGAGCCTGAAGAGAAGGTATTTCGGTGAGCCCATACTCTTAAACTACTTTCTTTCCGGAAAGCTAAAAAAGAGAAAGAAGCAATTGTTGAGCAAGATCCAGAAAAACTTAGGCGAGTTACATGGAATGTGTTCAGGTGATGAAAAATTATTGATCAGCATCTATTTATCCTTCAAGGGGGCCAGCAATTTTTATCTGATCAAATACCTCTCATATAAAAGGTTTTTCGGTAGAAACCACTTCAAAACTATCGCCACGGTAGATGAAAACAGCCCCGCACTCAGAAGTATCCTGGATGCCGCCCGTACAGCCGGGATTAAAACAATAGGCATGCAGCACGGTAACCTCCACGACCTGCACCCTGCATATATTTATACCAGGGCAGATGCCGGACGAAATGCTTTCCCCGGCCACAATCTTGTCTGGGGAGAATTCTGGAAAGCATTCCTTATGAAAAAAGGGAACTACCCGGCAGATTCAATGAGCATCAGCGGGCAGATCAGGACCGATATTATTCCGAAACTCAAAGCCGAGTCTATCGAAAAGGCCGGATTGATCCCGGGAGCCGGCAATTCAGACCGACTCATAGTTTTTGCCTCACAACCGCAACGGGATGCCGGGCTTCGTGAACGCGCAGCACTGGATGTAATGCAAGCTGTTAAAGCCTTGCCAGAAACTTTCCTGGTGATCAAGCTTCATCCCAATGAACGCAATGATGTTGAATATTACCAAAAGCTTGCTGAACGATCAGGCCTGGATAAGTTGCTGATCACATTGGAAATTGATCTTTACCTTCTGATATCCGTATGCGACATCCTGATAACTTGTTTTTCGACCGTTGGTACAGAAACGATATATTTCCACAAACCCCTCATTATTCTCGACCACCTGAAGCAGGATATTCAAAACTATCATAAGGAAGGCGTAGCCTTGCAGGCCACGAATATGGAAGAGCTAAAAGATCATCTTGAAAGTATCCTGAACGGTGTTTCCCAAGTTGATCCCAAAGCCTATAATAAGTTCATCACAAAGTATGCTTTTGCCATCGATGGAAAGGCTGCGGAGCGAGCCTTAGAGGTAATCAGAAAATTGTGAGAGTAGATGTATCAAAGCTCCCCGTTCAGAATTCAGAAGTTTGAAGTATTTCTAACTTCTGAGTTCAGACTTCTGAGTTCTGAGTTGGTTATTTGATCTTTGAGAGGTAAAGGTCTATGGCTTTGTTGAGCAGGCCTTGTTCTCTCAGGTATTTTTCCACGAATTCTCTGAAGACACCTTCACCGCCTTTTTTTGATAAAGTCCATTTAGCGTGTCTTTCCACATATGCAGGCACATAGGCAGGCACGGCACTGAGGCCAACAGCCTCCAGCACAGGAATATCGATGATATCATCACCCAGATATGCTACTTCGTCAAGGCCAATTTTCATTTCTTCACATATCTGTTTTACCACAGCCAGTTTATTTCTGACACCCATAAATAAAAGGTCGATGCCAAGCTTTTTAGCCCTCCGGGCAACGATCTGCGTATCCTCACCGGTAATGATGCCTGTGGGGATGTCAAGCATCCTGAGAAAAAGGACACCGGCACTGTCGGAAGTGTTGAACTTCTTCCACTCATTGCCTTCGTTGTCGTAAAACATGCCGCCGTCTGTCCAGACGCCATCGATATCGGTCAGGAAAAGCTTGATCTCTTTCATTTTATCATGTGTTGGTAAATGATCTCATCTTTAGGTATATCTTCAACAGTCTCCTTGCCAATGATGCCTGCCCGTTCATCCCATTTATATCCATCACCAGGGCTGAGCATATGGAGGTCAGCTTCGCTGATCAATTCGCCCTTACTTATCGTTCTGACAGATGCCACCGAGCGCTCCAGCTTAATGCGCGTATCTTTCACGGCTTCGGAAACAAACATATTCTCCTCCCCCATAGCTTTTTCCATGTTCCTGATATCCCTCACCATACGCCAGATACCTTCGGTACCCAGTGAGCCTTTCTGGTCGGTACCCTTCATATTCCGGTCGAGGGTGATATGCTTCTCAATAATCCTGGCTCCCATCGCAACGGCTGCAACGGGTATAACGATACCAATGCTATGGTCTGAATAGCCAATTTCATATTCAGGGTATGCATCGATAAGGAAGGGGATCGTTTTCAGGTTGATATTTTTGTATTCAGATGGATATTGCGACAGGCAATGCAGTATAGCTACATCACTATGATATTTAGTGATCGTATCGAGAGCAATATCCAGTTCCTTTTTCCCTCCCATGCCTGTAGATAATATCATGGGAATTTTTGTTTCGGCCATGGCGGCCAGTAATGGCAGGTTGGTCAGGTCGCGTGATGCCACCTTCAAGCGGTCAGGCTCAAAATAGCGAAACATCGATAAACAGCCTTTTGCACAGAGGGTTTCTACAAAATCCAGCCCTTTTTCCTTTGAATATTTGTATAACTCATAGTGCTGCTCGTCGTCAAGTTCTAGGAAAGCCCGGTGTTCGCCATAGGTCTTCCCAAAAGAATGCGGGCCGTTATAAGGTCGAATCATCTCAGATTCGGACAGCTCCTCATTCAGGTCACGTTTGGTGAACTTCACCGCATCCATGGGCTTGAGGTACTCACCGAACAGTTTATCTTCAACTGGTTCAGCGATGAAGTCAATGAGCGTCTTAGCTATTTTAAGGGAACCATTATGATTCTGTCCTATTTCACCTATAATGTATGTCGAGTCCATTTACTGGTATTATTCTGGCACGTGTTAAAGTTCAAGCGGAATCCTGACTACATAATTCATGTTATCCAGCCTGTCAAAATATTCTTCAAAAGTAATAGATTTTCCTTCTGGCAGTTTGATACTTTGAGCTAGGTCAACTAAATTGGTAAAATCAGAATTTGCAACGATATCCCTGATATTAATGTCCTCAATGCTATCTTTCTGTATTTTAGACAATACTTTCTGGCATCTGTCATAGTCCTCCTGATAGTCAACAGAATAATTAACTCTTTTCAAATCGGGGTTTGCATAATTAACATCAACACATCCTTTTCGGGCTGTTTCATCAAGCATGATAAACCATGTAAGATATTCAGTTTGATATGGATTATCCATCTGATTATAAAGACGATACAAATAGGAAGTTGAAAACACCTCTGCAGATACTCCGAAAGGAAGGTTGTTGGCTCTTACATAGTCAAGATCATTGTCAATATATAAGCCCGCCATCAAGTCCAGGATTTCGGGATCTGTAAATGGGTTGTCGCCTGTAATCCTGACTACAGCTCCTGCCTTTTCCTGGTCAGCAAGGTCAAGCATTCGGTCAATAACAGACAGAGGATGGCCAGGGTATACTGTAAGTTCTCGTTTTATAGCCTCATCCACTAATTCCCGGTCTTCTTCCAACCAGGAAGTTGCCAGAATAATTTTAGATATTTTTTCGGAATTCCCGAGACGCTTCATCAGATCAAATAAGAGCACATCATTCTTGAAAGGGAGAAGTACTTTTCTGGCCAATCTTGAGCTTTTTAGCCTTGCTATGATACTGATAATGATCTTTGACTTGTCATATGAAGATAAAAGATGTTCATAGTAGTCTTTCCCTGCTTCTGAACGCATTACCTTAACTTCAGAATCACTATCAAGGTACCTCTTATACATTATATTTCTGTACTTCGATTCAGCATGGCAAGGGTGCTTCCAATAATTTCCTAAAGTACGCTCGTAGGCCCTTATACTTTTTACCATTTCTTTGAACTCAGAAGGTTCAAGTGATACCTGCCAATCATAATTTTCATTTGATCTATCCAGAGTTATATGCTTTTCCAGATAATCAACTTCTTTGGACAAAACCATAAGAGGAATTCCCGTAACATCTAATGTATGATCAGCAAAACCTAATTTGTAATCAGGCCATCGTTCCCTGATATAGTCCAGACTGCGAAGGTTCTGATCCTCATACTTCGTGGGGTAATCACTAAAACCATGAAAAAGCACCTCTACCTTATCATTTAATATTGACAGGGCAGTATTGATATCACGCTCAGTGGCACATTGAGTTTCCAGTATTAATTTACAGTCATGATTTGCGAGAACTTCCAGCATTGGAATGTTCAGTATGTCGGTAGCATGGATCTTTAAAAACCGAAAACCATGGTCATAACAAAAATGGAAGCTTGACAAATCCAATACACAAGGAATAAGTGGTAGTCCTATCTCTTTACAATAATCGAATAGCTCATTCCACCCTTCTTTCGGCAACTCTACCTCCTTGCAAATATCATATTTGGAATAATTGGGTTCGCAGAATTCATCTGTTTTATAAACTTGTACCGTAAAAAAGTCAGCCTTAGAATCTTTAGCCGCTTTCGCAAGGTCTTTAAGATAAGAAAGGTCACCATTGTGATTAAATGCACTTTCAGCAATAATTTTCATAGAACAAAATTAACATTGAATTCAGACATTGTGTGTCAATTATAATGAATTGGTAAAAATACAAAAGAAAAGACAGTTTCCTGTCTGTCAAACCTATTTCAGATAACGGATTCACAGAAAAAGGCCACAATTCCTTATATTTGCCCGAAACTATTCACTTTTGACTATAAAAAAACGAACTATATTCATCGCCGGGGCCGGTTCCATCGGAACGGCCATTGGGAATTCGCTGGCCCTCGCAGGGCATAAGATCACGATGCATACCATCGAAGATTACCTGGTTGAGCCTATCAATGAAAAGCATGTCAACCCGGACCACTTTCCGAACGCAAAGTTGAGTGAAAACCTCATCGCAACGAATGATATTAAAGCATTGCAGTCGGCGGATATCCTCTTTCTGGCTATCCCATCTATCATCACTGTTGATTTTGTTCTGCAGAATAAAGAATTTATCGGCGACCATGTGCTTCTGGTCAACCTGGCCAAGGGCTTTGGTTGCGGAAAAATGACGATCACTTCCTGCCTGGAGAAAATGCTTGACAACCCTGTTTGTACCATGAAGGGGCCCACTTTTGCCAGGGAGATCATAAATGGCTCTCCCACGGCCATGACCTTTGCCTCTACTGATGAAAAACATTTTGAGCTCATCCGGGATATTTTCAGCGACACCTCTATCTTCCTCGACTTCACCACGGACGTGGAAGGCGTTGAATACCTGAGCATATTAAAAAATATTTATGCGATCATCCTGGGCATCGTAGATGCAAACTTCGACTCCCCCAACCTCCGCTTCCTGATTCTCACCAAGGCTTTTGATGAGATGCGCAGGATTATGCTGAAGGCAGGCGGAAAGGAAGCATCCATGTTCCACTACAGCGGGTATGGCGACTTCGGCCTGACCGCCCTGAACGACCTCAGCAGGAATCGTACACTGGGATTGCTGATTGGCAAGGGATTCTTCACAAAGGATATCTCTGATAAGGTGGTACTGGAAGGCAAGCTGGCGGTAAGCACCTTCTGCGAACATATCCTTGGCGATGGCGATGAAAAGAACTACCCGCTACTGTATGAGCTGCAAAAGATCTTCCTGAATAACTATGACATCTCTTCCTTTGTCGGAAATATACTGAAACTGGCCCGCTAACAATATTAGACCTTAAAAAAAGTTGATATATATAAAACTGATGGCTTTATGATACAAGGGAAAAAGATCCTCTTTCTGGCACCTCACCCCGACGACCCGGAATACTCATGCGGTGGCAGCATGGCCCGCTGGGCTAAAGATAACGAGCTTTTTTATGTTGCCTTCTCCCCATGTAAAATATCCCTCCCTGAGGGTTTTCCTGAAAATGCGCTTTATGAAGAGCTTCAAGCATCAGCACGGGTACTGGGCATAGCGGAAAGCAACATATTTACCTATAATTTTCCCGTCAGGCGTTTTCCCGAAAACAGGCAGGACATACTGGAGGTGATGGTGAAAGTTCGCAAGAGCGTACAGCCTGATATAGTGGTAATGCCCAACTCCAACGACATCCACCAGGACCACAGGGTAATTTACGAAGAAGGATTGCGCGCATTCAAGCATTGCAGCCTTATCGGATATGAACTTCCCTGGAATAACCTTCAGTTTGTATCGAATTTCCATGTTAAACTGGCAAAAGAAGAGCTGTCGATAAAATGGGAAGCTATTTCTGCCTATAAATCACAGGATGGCAGAGCGTATAAATCAGAAGCGTTTTTTGAAGGGCTTGCTCGCATGCGGGGTATGCAGGTAGGGCATGAATTTGCTGAAGCCTTTGAGGTGATCCGCTGGATCCTATAAAATTTCCTTGATCTTCTTTACAAGTTCTCTCGTACTCGTGTCAATGACAGGTGCAATGTCCTGTATGGCCCAGTTAGGATCGAAAGAGATCATATCATATTCCTTCTTGTCGGGATCGATCAGCACAAAGCTATTCCTGTTAGCATCGATGGTAATAATGCAATCATCGAAGGAGGCTGAATTCTGAAGCCATTCCAGCTCAGCTAATTCTTCCGGCTTGCCTTCCAAACCGGCGAAAGAGATCTTTTCCCCATGACTAAAAAGCAGTTCTCCTGTTGCTGTACTGGTGGCCATGTAGCCTTCACGGTAGTTTCGTCCCCCATGAGGGCTTTTCATCCCTTCAAGGATGCGTTCACAACTCCCGTCTTTCATATCAATACGATATACTGCTCCTTCATGGAAAAAAGTCGCCAGCAGCATGTTCTTATCCGTACCATCATATAACACGGAGTTGATAAATGCGGCTCGCTGCGCTGTGGGTAAAACCTGTTTGGCAGGGTCGCTGATATAGATATGATCTTTCCCTGTCACACGCAGGTAACTTGCTTCTTCTTTACCCCTGGTGAGGATGATCTCCTTGCCGGTTTCGGGATTATACCCTTTGTTAAAGCCGTGCTCCCAGGCAAACCATTCCCAGGTTTTCTCATAGGTAGCAAGATCGTACTCGAAGATGCAATCATAACCTGATGAAGAAACGATCAGCCTGTCGGCCGCATGGCAATGGTTAAATTGCACGGTATGTATATAGCTGAACCATGGATCATCGATCCTTTCCACGCCACTCTGACGGATCACATGAACCACATTTTCTGTAGAGACTGCTATCATATCCTTGGCCACATCAATACCCCTGGGCTCAGGCAGGAAGCTGAGGATCTCATAATGACTGATCACCCCATTCTCAATCTCAATATACACCAGCCCGCCTTTGGCCACTTCCCGGCGCTCTACGCTTCCGATGCGACCATGTTTGCTCTTGCGCGATTCGAGGTAACGCTCACGGATCTTTTGCATCTCAAAGCTCTTCACTGTGACCAGAAAAGCCTTAGGCTTATAAAAGCTTCTGCTTTTTTTATATGTTTTTAATGCTATGGTCATGGTGTGATCCTGTTCATGATATCGGCCATCAGTTGTGCTGACGACCTTCTTGAATATTTTTCCAGCATTCCGGTATCCAGGCTGTTCAGATGGCCATCGCCTGCTTTCCAATCTGTATACAGGCTCAGGAGCTTCTGTTTGAATTGTTCTTTCTCCGAATAATCGTACATGTCCGCTCTTGCTGTATCTTTCAAAATGGCTGCTGCATCCCCGTCGACAGGGCCGACAGAGATCACCGGCCTTCCTGAAGCCAGGTATTCAAAAAGTTTCCCTGTGATGATCAATTTATTGTTGCCCGATTGGGGAACTACAAATAATAATGTAGAGGAAGAGGTCATGATCCGGGTCGCCTCCGCATGCGGCACATAGCTGACAAGGTCCAGGTTTCCTGAAACACCTTTAGATTCAAAATATTCCGGCACCGAGGAATCTACATTGCCAACAAAGCGAAGCTTAAAATCTTTTGCAAAACCTTCATCTTCCCTGATCAGCTCACAAATCCCATCCCATATCGTCGGGACATGCTGATTGGGTTTAAAATTCCCCGTATATACCAGGCTAAACTCACTCTCTCCCGCACTCTCTTTCTCTTCTTTGCCACTCACCATATCCGCCATATCAAAGCCATTCATCACCACATTCACATGGGTATTGCGGTCGGCAAACTCTTCCTGCATGCCCGGGCTCACTACTGTCACAGCATCGGCATGCTTCAGTACAGCATCCTCCAGCTTCTTATCTATACGTTTTGTTCTTCCGCTACGCGGCAGCATATCGTTATAATATACAGTTGTCCAGGGATCCCTGAGATCGGCCAACCATGGTATATCAATTTTATGCTTAATCTTTAAACCACTAAGATGGGTACTGTGAGGAGGGCCTGTGCTTACAATGAGATCTATATTCTCTGAAGCAATAATTTTGAAGGCTGCTTTGCAAGCATATTTCTTCCAGCCTTTACGGGCATCCGGAATAAAAAAGTTTGAACGGATATACATAGCCAGGCGATCGACCACTGACCTCTTCTTATCTATGTTAATGAGTGCCACAGAAACAGATCCATCCTTTTTGCCTTTCAGCATATTATAAAAGCGAAAAGGATCGCTGCTTTTGGTCTTATAAACCGTGATATTGGCAGGAACTTCCTTTTCCAGGTCCTGGTCCAGCGCTGAATAAGTACCGTCTTTTACGGTAAGGATATGTGCTTTCCAGCCAAATCCTTCCAGGTACTTCACAAATTTAAGCCATCGCTGCACCCCCGGGCCACCCGCAGGAGGCCAGTAGTAAGTCAGAATGAGTACCCGTTTCATAGCAGATTGTTGCTGGTTTCTGGCAGCTGGCTGCTGGTTAATATACAAGAAACCAGTGACCAGCAACCAGTAGCTGTTTATTATATATTCTTCCGAATCATTATGATACCATAACACAATACAAGGAGCAAAAGGAGAATACTGCTCGCATAGCTGATAGTCTCTCCTGTGCTGTAAATAGCAGGCTCAAACCTGAATTCGATCTTATGTTGCCCTTCCGGGATGACCATGGCACGAAGTACATAATTGGCCCTGAAGTGCTCAGCAGGTTCACCATCGATAAAGGCATTCCATCCATTCGGATAGTACACCTCAGAAAATACCGCCAGCTGATCTGTAGCAGCACTTGATTCATAGGTCAAATGGTTGGCCTTATAATCGGTCAGTTTCAAAGTGGCATTGCTGTCAGCCATAAACTGTTTTCCTTCTACATATTGCGCAAAACGCTTATCCACCACCATGGCATTAGCAGGATCAATATCACCTACCGCCACGATCTCCTCATCAGCATTCTCCACGATCTCATATTCATGAACAAACCAGCATGAACCAAGTCTGTAAGGGTTCATCACCGGTGCAGGCCCACCCTGTGTCATGATGATCAGGTATTTGGTGTTCAACATATTCAAGACCGGTGCCTGGCTTAGGGTAACTCCCAGCATGGCCGGATCGTCCGAGCTGCTTAATATATTGATCAGTCTAATCCTTTCCGGGTCTATCTGGTAGTCGATCAGCTCCTGGTATCGTTGCAGTTTAGCACCATGATAGCCACCTATGGATCGGTGGAAATATGATGTACTGGCATCACTGAAAGGATTCACGGTCATATTCAGCACCCTGAAGTAAACCTCTTTGTCACCCAGTATTTTTTTATCAGCCTCTGTTGGCTGGTAGGGATATTCAACTTCTCTGGCCCTTACGAAGTTATCATCGTTCAGGTAGCGTTTATCCACTGCCCACATGTCGATGAGAATGAGTACGGCAATACCTGCAATGGCATAGCCTGCCTTCAGCTTGTTCTTTAAGGAAAGCCAGATGAGCCCCGCGCCCAGGAGAATGAAAACAAGAGAGCGGAAGGCATCGATACGGAGTATTCTCATCCTGTCTGCTTCAAGGGCTCCTATCACCGCATCATGCATCTCTTGCGGATACCCCATCCTGAGAACATATTGCGTATCTCCAATATGGCTAAAATCAAAGAACACACCTGGTATGGCCAGGAATATCAGCAGGATGCCTCCTACCGCTATCATGGAATATTTCAGTCCGTTAAGCAATAGTTTGTTGTCCCGTTCTTTCTCAAATACCCTGGCAAGAGCCAGGATGGCAAGCAGCGGAATGGCAAACTCCGCTATGACCAATATCATGGTCACCGCCCTGAACTTATTATATCCCGGGAAATAATCAAGGAAAAGGTCGGTAAACCACATAAAATTCTGCCCCCAGGCAAGCATGATGGATAATAAGCTTACCGTTAGCAGCCACCATTTCAGCTTACCCCTGACTACGATGAGGCCGAAGATAAAAAGGAAAAAGATGAGTGCACCGACATAAACCGGTCCTGAAGTGAATGGCTGTGTTCCCCAAT
>Ga0164313_10005959_pt1 | contig 10774 bp, 7 predicted proteins | sample GuaBasSedimGuay4_FD_113735 | JGI IMG/M metagenome (GOLD analysis project Ga0164313, IMG submission 113735) | Subseafloor sediment microbial communities from Guaymas Basin, Gulf of California, Mexico - Guay4, Core 4569-4, 0-3 cm | ecosystem: Environmental > Aquatic > Marine > Hydrothermal vents >...
AAGAAATCCGTGTAGAGTTCAATATGGAAACCAGCGACGCCCAACTCAATAAATTTGTTTACAAACAATTGCACAATCAGAGAGGGTGCATTGAAGAGGGGTTTGGAGATACGTTGATCTGGGAACCTCCGCCACCTTCCAATCCAGACAGAAGAGCTTGGCGATTAAAGTACAATAAAATAGTAAACAGCTATGATGAATCCCAGTGGACGGATATAAACCAATGGCTGATTGAGCATGTTGCAAAATTAAAAAAAGTTCTGCATCAGCCGTTGGAGACAATTAATCAGCAAGTCAAGCAAGTTGGAGTTTAACGTAGATGCTCATGGGTCATGAGCAACTCAGGGATTCGGTTGCCCCGTGGGTGGATACGAAATTGTAGGGCGAGAATGGCTGAAAGCCTTCCCGCCGCGGCTGGAAGGTCTGCAACCATTCCAGCCCTACAAAAGTTGCTAACGATTCGAGAGACATTTCTCACTAAACTATTCGAAAACCATGACGGAACAAATACAGCTCAGAGGCATCGTCCCGCCGCTTATCACCCCGCTCAAGGATCGCGATACGCTGGATGTCCAAGGGTTGGAAAAACTGTTGGAGCATGTGATCGCCGGCGGTGTACATGGCCTGTTTATCCTAGGCACCACGGGGGAGGGGCCGAGCCTCGGCTACCGCTTGCGCGCCGAGGTGATCGAGCGCGTCTGTCGACAGGTGGCCGGGCGCATTCCGGTGGTGGTCGGGGTCACGGATACGGCGTTTGTCGAATCGGTGAAGCTCTCGCAGGTGGCGGCGGAGGCCGGTGCTGCGGGCGTGGTGCTTTCCACACCCTATTATTTCCCGGCGGGTCAGACCGAGCTCGAGGGCTATGTCCGCAACTTGGTTCCCGAGCTGGCCCTGCCGGTCATGCTCTACAACATGCCGTCGCTGACGAAGGTCTGGTTCGAGATCGAAACGCTGCGCCGCCTCGCCGATCTGGAGGGGATTGTCGGCGTGAAGGACAGCAGCGGCGACATGGACTACTATTCCACCCTCTGCAAACTCCAATCCGAACGTCCGGACTGGAGTTTCCTGATCGGCCCCGAGGAAAAGTTGATCGAATCCATCGCCCTTGGCGGGCATGGCGGCGTGAACGGTGGCGCCAATATCTATCCGGGATTGTTCGTGGAGGCCCACGAAGCGGCGATGGCGGGCGACACCGCGCGCTGCGAGGTGCTACAGCAAAAGATCGAGGCCTTCGGCGAAATCTATACCATCGGGAAATATGCCTCGCGCTTTATCAAGGCGACCAAGTGCGCCGCATCGATTCTGAGCCTCTGCGACGACTTCATGGCGGAACCCTTCAACCGCTTCTATCCAAAAGACCGCGAAAAAGTTGCCAGCATGATCAGTCGATTGAGTTAGGGCAGACCGCCGTCGGGGATGGCACGCTTGTGCGATTCATTGGCACGAAAGTTAAGGTATATTTTTTGGAAGATGCTACCTTTCAGGGCTTTGGTGCATCCCCAAAACGGATGGGTGCAAGATATACAAGGAACCTTGTTATTAAATATTCTGTAGTTTATTTCAGCATGGCGATGGTCGGGCTTCAGCCTGTCATGGCCGATTTTAGCCCGGCGGATATCCCCGGTCTTTCGCTCTGGTTGGATGCCGCCGATGTAAATGGCGACAGCAGCTCACCTGCGGACGGCACGCCGGTTGCCGTTTGGCGCGACAAGAGCTCGGCGGGGCATGATGTGGTTCAGGGCAGCAGTATGTATCAACCGCAGTATCGGCACGATGCCATCTTTCGCGACGCCGGGCAAGCGATGCCGACGGTACGGTTTGCCTCCGACTGGCTTTCGAACGGCACCATCCGGGCAGCCCCCGGAAATCTGCATATTTTTGTCGTGTCGCAACGCTCCGGTTCACAGCTGGGCGGAAACACGTACCAGCGGCTGGTGTCCACCTCGGATGGAGCGGATGCCTACGACTGGGCCGCTCCGGACTGGACGCTCACAAGCCCGTATGATTCGAGCGGGGTTTCGCAGGCGTATGGGCCGGATATACGAAGCCTCGGCTCGGCCGTCGGAAACCTGTCTATCGTGAACATCAGCGTGGGCCGGGATGCGGCCAGCGGCGGATCCCGTTTAACCGGCGATGTGGCGGAAGTGCTGGTCTATACTAATATTCTTACTGCCAACGAGTTGAACCTTGTTCAGGATTACCTGAATGAAAAGTGGATTTTCGGAGTCCCTGTCGGGCCTTATCTCTCGCAGATCGGCGCAATGCAGGATGCAGGAACCGGGGCGGTCAATCTGTCGGCCACCCTGAAAGGAACCGATGCGGATGTCCATGTCTGCTGGGATCTATCCGATCAGGGAACAGACCTTTTTTCGTGGGGCAACATACAGGGTTATACCAACCGTGCGGTCGGTACGGTGATTACCACCCCCCTCACAAACCTTAATTCCAATGCCACTTATTGGTACCGCTTCTTCGCGACCAATCAACTGACGGGTGCCGCCAATTGGTCCGAGCCGTATCCTTTTACCGTTGATCGTGGGCCGGTAGGGGCCATCCGCTGGGATGCCTGGATCGGGGATCTCGGCTGGGAGGCCAATCCCGGGTTTCTGCCCGGACTTGAAGTCGAGCGGAACCTGAGCCCGTCGTACTATCACGGCCGCCTGCCTTTCTATGGCGAAGAACTCTCGTCCACGCAGATCCTGGCGCGGGCGATTTCGCAGGCGGTCATTGACAAGGAAATCGCCTTTGCCCATGCCGCCGGTCTGGATTTCTGGGCCTATGTGCTTTACGACGACTCGACCCCGCTTGCTCTCGCCCGCCAGCTGCACCAGTCCAGTATCCATAGAATGGACATGAATTTTTGTGTCATCCATGAAGGCGGCAGGGTTGGAGCGGGCGGTATCGCGGCGTGGCCCGGAAAGATCCAGCGGTATATCGATTTTTTCAATGAACCGAACTATCAAACCGTTCTCAACGGAAGGCCGCTTCTTTTTGTGCTGTCGCCCGGCAACATGGTGGGGACGAATGGATTTTCCAGCTACGCGGAAGCCGAAAATGCATTCGTTCAGTTGCGGACAGCGGTGGCGGATGAGGGCCTTCCTTCGCCCTATATCGTAGCCATGGATTTTAATGCATCCACTGCTGCCGCGAACAGCGCCCTGCTTGGGTTCGATGCCATTAGCAACTATGCGCCAAGCGGGAGCCCTGATGGGGCAGCACCATACTCGACCTTACGCGGAATCGCGGAAAATTGGTGGGCATCCGCTGAAGGCACCGGCGCAAAAATCATCCCTCCCGTGACGTCCGGATGGGATAGGCGGCCACGGATTGAAAATCCCGTCTCGTGGGAACCCTGGCAACTGCCGGACGTTGGAATCAGCAACTACTACGAACGCCCGACCCCGCAGCAACTTGGAGCGCACGTTCAGGCCGCCCGTGATTGGTGTGCGGCCAATCCTTCCGTGGCGGAGGCGGATGCGATGATCATCTATGCCTGGAACGAAATGGACGAAGGCGGATGGATCGTCCCGACCCTGCTGGAAAAGGCGAGCCACCTCGAGGCCATCCAAGGGGCGTTGAACGCCATCCCCGACCGCGATGGCGATGGTATGCCGGACCTGTGGGAAACCTGGTATTTCGACTCGCCAGCGAATGCGTCGGCGGTCACGGAGCATGATTCCGACGGATCATTGGATCTCCATGAATATGTGGCGGGAACCGACCCCGTTGATCCGCAGTCGGTCTTTGCGTTCGACACGATCTCGCAGAGCGGAAACACGGCGCTGACGCTCTCCTGGCAGAGCGTCTCGAATCATAACTATACCGTGCAGTTCAAGCCCGGCCTTGCGGCAGGCGAGTGGGGCACCCTCACCAACAACCTGCCGGCTACCGCTCCGCGGAACTCCCTTACCATCGACATGCAAACCACGAATGGATTCTATCGGATCACGGTGGAATAATTCCGGTTATTTCATCCAGTTGAATCTTTTCTGGAATTCACTAGGGGTGGTGTTCATCACCTTCTTGAATTGCCGGGAAAAATAGTTGCTGTCCTGGAAGCCGCAGTCGAAGGCGATTTCGGTGATGCTCTTTTTCGTGGTTTCCAGTAGTTCGACCGCTTTCATGACGCGCAGGTTCAATAGATACGTTCGCGGGGTCTGGAGGGTGACTTCGGAAAAAGCGCGGTAGAATGAGCGGCGCGACATGTGCGCGATCCGGATAAGCTCATCCATACCGATTTCTTCCATGTAGTGTTGCTCAAGAAAACTCAGCACGTTGGCGAGTTGCAGTAGCTTCTGCGCATCCGGCGCTTCGGATTCGGTATAGAAGCGCGAGATCTGGGAGATCAGCACCATGAAGTGGCCGACGGCCATCAATTGATATCCCGCCCTCTTTTCGTGGAGCTCCTTTTCCATGGTGTCGGTCAGGGATTTGATCTTGATCATCTGATCCGCATTCAGCGTTAAGTGGCGTTCGTAGGGTTTTTTTTGGCGCAGCGTGGGTTCGATTACGAACAATGCCTGATAACCGGGCAATACCCCGGAATCGAAACGGTCCAGCGCGACCAGCTGCGGCAGATAGGTAATATTGATCAGGGTCAAATCGTGCGTATCCACATAGGCATGCGGCCGGTTGCCGTGCAGCACGAAGACATCGCCGGCATGGAAACGGAAGGTCTGGTCGTCCACCTCCATGGTTCCTGTGCCTTGGAGAATGATTGCGATTTCGGAAAAATCATGCGTGTGCCGCGGATAGTCGCCGTGCTGTTTCCAAGTGGAAACATCCATGGGGAACCCTTTCTTCCCAAACACATATTCCTGCCCAATTTGATCTCCCTTATGCATGGTGCCATGGTGCCCCTCGGAACGCCATCTTGCAAGTCTAGAGGGTTGGCACGATTGTGCGAACGATTGGCACGCGGGTTAAGGAATATATTCAGGGAGAGAGATAGGTTGTCGTCGATTTCCGAAGTTCAGGAAGTGGTTTCCGGAACAGGGTGAAATGTAGAATCAAGTAGGAGATACACAATGAAGATAAGCAAATATTTGGTTATAGCCGCCTTGCTGGCGGGAACCATCAGTGCGCAGGGGGCCCAGATTTACTTTAGAGGCGGGATCGATGCTGATTACACCAAGGTTGGAAACTGGCTGTCAAACGACTTTGCAACGGTATCGGCCTACGTTCCGGGACTCGATGACATTGCGGAGATACATAGCGGTGTCATACTTGTTACCCCTGTCATCAGCTCAAGCGCTCCCGATGTGGGCACTTTGCACATTGGATCGAATTCCCCCGAGGGATCACTAATTGTGGTGGATGGTGGATCCATTGATGCAGGAACGCTTCGGGTGGGTCAGGCTGCGATAGGTACGTTAACCATGACAGGTGGACTTGTTGAGGGAGCCCTTCTGAATGTGGGCTATAATGGCGGAACCGGAATTGTCGACATGAGCGGAAATTCCATTCTCCACTATAACCAAGTGGATTTTACCCTAGGTGCTTCCGGGGTGGTGAATATGGAGGATAACGCGAAGTTTCGTGTATCAAGTATTTCCGGCGCAGCTGCTGATGCCTTGATTGACAATGGAAACATCCTGGCAGCCAACGCCGGAGCCGGAAAGTTTATTGAGTGGAACTGGATTCCCACAGGCGGCTATGTCGAATACACCGTTATTCCTGAGCCTGCCACGCTGGGAATGGTGGCTCTGCTGGGTGGTGGCCTGCTGTGGATCCGCAGGCGCTCCAAGGTCTAAACCTGCCGCAATGGGAATAGGGACACTCCCCGCACATCATGCGGGGAGCTTGGGATCGAGATAGAGAAAAGGAGAGAGGTAATGGAAATGAAGAAATGCTTGGTTGTAGTCGCTCTACTTGTAGGAGCCTTTAGTGCGCAGGGAGCCCAGCTTTACTGGACTGCCGCGATCGATGATGATTTCAGTAAATCCGGGAACTGGCTATCAAACGACTTTTCGAGCGTATCCGCCGTCGTTCCGGGGCTTGATGACACCGCAGAGATACATAGCGGCGTTACAGCGATTACCCCTGTCATCAGCACAAGTATTCCCGTTGTGGGTACTGTGCATGTCGGCTCGAATTCCCCCACCGGAACACTAAGTGTGGTTGAGGGAGGATCGATTAATAGTGTAGGGATCCTTCGGGTGGGCCAGGCTGCTGTGGGCACACTAACCATGACAGGCGGGTATATTGTGGGAGACCAACTGCGCGTGGGCGATAATGGCGGAACTGGAACGATTAACATGAGTGGAGCTTCCGTTCTCCATTTTGTCAGTGCAAACTTTGAGCTTGGCCTTGGCGGGGTGATGAGCATGGCGGACAATGCGAGGCTTGTTGTTAATAGTGCCACCACCAATGATGCCGCAAGCTGGATTGCCAATGGGTTCATTGTGGCGGCCAACGCCGGAGCCGGGGAAACGATAGTCTACACCAACACGGGAGACAATATTACGTTCAGCGTGCTCCCGTTTGCTCCCATCCCGGACATTGGGGATATCACGTTGGAGTGGCTAGCGGGTACGAATGCCCTTGCCCTTACCTGGGCCACGGGCGATGGGTTTGGCTATGCGGTCGAAAGCAAGACCAGCCTGCTGGATGAAAACTGGACAACCAATACAACGGGGATTGTTGGAACAGGCGGGGATGTAACGGTCACGACCGCGGTCGATCAGGCACAATCCTTCTATCGTGTGGTTGGAGAATAATCCAGTTGCGCCGTCTGGAAAACGGTACCTCGGGGAACTGCCCTTTTGTTTCTGAATCACGACCCCGTCTGCTATAGACGGGGTTTTCACATGTTTCCCCTTACGAATCAGAGATTAAAAGCGAGGGCTATAAGGTATAGAATATGGGTAAGTCGATGAAACGAGTCGAAGTCGCAGTATATTATTTCCCGAACTACCATCAGGATCAGCGTAATGCGCTTCGGCATGGGAAGGGCTGGACGGAGTGGGAGCTGGCCAAGCGCGCGGAACCGCGTTTTCCGGGGCATCAACAACCGAAGCTTCCGGTATGGGGCGAGACGGACGAGGCCGATCCGCAGGTGATGGCCGACAAGATTGCCGCGGCAGCCGACCACGGCATTGATACCTTCATTTTTGATTGGTACTGGTACAACGACGGGCCGTTTTTGCAACGCGGGCTGGACGAAGGGTTTTTGAATGCCCCGAACAACGACCGGCTAAAATTTGCCATCATGTGGGCCAATCATGACTGGCTCGATATCCACCCGCTGAAGCGGAGCGAGCGTCCATTCGATGATGCTACGCTTCTCTACCCCGGCGCAGTTACCCCGGAAACCTTTGAGCAGGTGATGGACCATTGCATTGAAAATTATTTCCGCCAGCCCTCCTACTGGGTGATCGACGGCTGCCCCTATTTCTCGTTCTACGAGCTAACCAAGCTCATGGAAGGGTTTGGCGGCGAGCAACGCACCCGCGACCTGTTGGATCTGTTTCGGGCCAAGGTCAAGGCTGCTGGATTCAAAGACCTCCACCTGAATGCCGTGGTGTGGAACAACCCGATCCTTCCCGGGGAAACCGCTCCGGTGGATGCCACGGCGGTTGTCGATCAGCTGGGTTTCGACAGTGTAACCTCCTATGTTTGGATCCATCACTATGCCTCGAAGGTTTTTCCGGAAGTGGAATACAAGACCGTGCAGGACGCCTATTTTTCCTACTGGGACGAGGCGGAGAAGAAATACGGCCAACCCTATTATCCGAACGTTACGATGGGATGGGATTCGAGTCCCCGCACCGTGCAGTCGGATCTCTTTGATGACCGGGGCTACCCCTTTATGTACACCATTAAAAACAACACTCCGAAAAACTTCCGCACGGCATTGGAAATGGTAAAACAGCGGTTGGAGCAAAGTGGTGTTCCCCATCCGTTCGTGACGGTCAATGCATGGAACGAATGGACGGAAGGGAGCTATCTTGAGCCGGATGAAGTCAATGGAATGGGATATTTGGAAGCCATTCGGGATGTGTTTGCGGCACCCCGAAAGGATAAGCAGCTAGTGGAGGTTCGGTAGCATGAAGATGGTTCGGTTTTTAGTGGGTATGATTCTGTTGTCTACAGGGTGTTCGCAGGCCGGTGATGTCCCGATCGTTGGAGCGATCCGCTGGGATGCTTGGTATGGGGATGGAACCGGCGTGAACGGCGAAGTCGAGGCCACGCTGTCTGTTCAGCGTTGGCAACAGCGGGCGCCGTTTTTTGCCCAGGTGGTGTCAACCAACAAGGTGGAGATCCGTGGCGGGGCGGAGGAAATCCGCCGGGAAATCGATTATGCCGCAGGTGCAGGCCTCGATTACTGGGCGTTTTGCATCTATGCTAAGAACGACAATCTCACTCGTGCGCTAGACCTTTATCTGGATGCGCCGAACCGGAGTAGAATCAACTTTTGCATGAACCTGCAGGCTGGCCACCTTGCCGGGGGCGGATTGACGAATGCCCTCCAACGGGTTCCATTGTATGTGGAGTATATGCAGCGTCCGGAATACCAGACCGTGCTGGGAGGTCGACCGTTGATCTACATGCTGTTCCCGCAACATTTCACCGCTTCGTATGCCCTGCAAAACGGAGAAGAGGCGGCCCAGCTGGTTCAGGCTTTTCGGGATCAGGCCCGGGCGGTTGGCCTAAAGAACCCCTACATCGTTTTCCAAGATTATTTCCCGAAGAAGGTGGATGCCCTCCGCAAGGAATATGGAGCCGATGCCATCGGAGCCTATGCCGCCAACACCGGGCAGCACAATATGCCGTACGAGCAGTTCCGGCTGTATGTGGAAGACGAGTTCTGGCCATCGTTCTTCGAGACCGGGGCGGAGTTTGTGCCGCTCGCCAGCACCGGCTTCGACATGCGCCCGCGCATTGAAACCGGGATCTCGTGGGATCCGAAAGCAACAACCTATAGTATCAACATGTACCAGGAGCAGCCGACTCCGGGGGAATTTGCGGCACATCTTAATAATACGATTGCGTTGCTCAAATCGCATCCGGCACAAACTCCGGCCAAGACCATTTTGATCTACGCCTGGAACGAGTTTGATGAAGGCGGTTGGCTCTGCCCGACGTTGGGCGAGGGAACCGCTCGGATTGATGCCTTGCATGCGCTGGAGCTTGAATAGCCGATAAGGAACAGGTGAAATGGAGTCGCATATAAAGAGCCGACAAACCTCGAAGCTTTTCATGATGGTTTGGGCGGGGATATGCTTCGCCACGTGCATTGGCTGCCAGGCCGACCTGCCTGAAAACGGGCTGAAAAAGAACTTCAAAAACCCGCCGAATGAATACCGGATCATTCAGTATGGCGAGCCGACTCCGAGGTGGTTGGAAACCATCAAGAAATATGGCATCGGCGGGTGCATGGCATTTTTCCATAACGAGCTACGCGATCCGTCGCACCCGAAATATCAGGATCCCGCACACATTGACCCGATGCTCAATGCGGCCAAGGGAAACGGGGTTCAGGTCTGGCTGGCAGACGACTATGGCTATCCGAGCGGCATGGCTGGCGGAAAAGTGGTGGGGGAAAATCCTGAATACGAGGTGCGGAGCTTGGTGCGGTTTGTGGTGGACGGAACCGGGCGGAAGCCGGTCTCTTTTGAGATTCCCAAGGATCTGGAACGGATTGTTTCGGCGGTGCTTTGTCCATTGGAGAACGGGGATATCGATGTTGCCCACGGACAGGTGATCCCTGTTTCAGAAACCCGGCAGGTGCGGGCGGAGGGGATCGATGGCGAGTGGCGGCTGTCGGTTTTTACGCTGAAAATCCGGCAGCGCGATTCACAGGCGCAATCGACCATGGAGCAGTTTGGCCATAGCGGTCGTTATCCCGACTTGATGAATGGAGCCGCGATGAAGCGGTTTATCGAGCTTTCGCATGCACGTCTGGCGGAGGCGGTCGGGGAGGGGTTTGCCTCCAAGGTGAAGGGGTTCTATACCAACGAACCCAACCTGATGCAGCTGCACTGGGATTGGAACACGCCCGGAGCGTATGCCTATCTCCCCTGGAGCGCCGGTCTTCCGCAACGATTCATGCAGATGCATGGGTATGACCTGCTGCCCGTGCTGGATGCGCTCTACGAAGGCGAGGGGATGGAGTGCCGGCGGATACGGATGCATTTTCACCAGACCGTGGCCGATCTTCTAACGGAAAGCTTTGCCCGACAGATCAGGGATTGGTGTGCAGCCCGCGGAGTGCTTTCCAGCGGGCATTTTCTGCTGAACGAATACCTGTCCATGCATGTGGCCTCGTACGGGGATCTGATGAAGTTTGTCTCCGAGTTCGATATTCCCGCGCTGGATATTGGCATCCCGAATCCGGATCGGATCGAAACGTTTCCCTATCAGCAAACCAGGTTTTTCAGCTCCGTGGCGGCTTGGAAAGAACGCGGTGAAGTCATCTGCCTGCTCGACCCCATTATCGCCGGGGGCGGGCTGCGTCGCCTCTCCCCGGATCTTCCGCTGGTGCAGAACAGCGCCAACATGGCGTTCTTGCATGGGGCGAACCAGATGAGTTCCTATTTCCCGCTGGAGCCGAAGGAGACGGAGACGGAAAAAGCCAACGGCTATACCCCGGAAGAGTATCGGGCGTTAAATGAATATATCGGTCGGATCTCGCTCCTGTTGCGTGGCGCGCGGAGGGAAACCTCGGTGGCCCTCTATTATCCCATCGCCATGTTCCAGGCGGACTACAAACCTTCGAACCTGTTCTGGAACCAGGTTGTGCCCATGCATCAGGAACGGCAGCAGGCATGGG
>Ga0164313_10005960_pt1 | contig 10773 bp, 9 predicted proteins | sample GuaBasSedimGuay4_FD_113735 | JGI IMG/M metagenome (GOLD analysis project Ga0164313, IMG submission 113735) | Subseafloor sediment microbial communities from Guaymas Basin, Gulf of California, Mexico - Guay4, Core 4569-4, 0-3 cm | ecosystem: Environmental > Aquatic > Marine > Hydrothermal vents >...
CGCACCTCCACTGAGTAAGGACACGAACAAGCATCAGTCGCTCTCGCCTTTGCTCCTGTGGTAAGAATCTTAAACACACCCGTGTTTTTATTGACGGCGTAAAGAGTATTCTGAACACCTTGCGCCCCCACTGGACTTCCGTAGGAGAATAAATCACCAAAGACATCAAAAAACACGGAGCCCGCATTTTCAAGAAGTGGCGATGGGGCATAAGGAGCGACGACCGTACCATCAGCAAGGATTTTTACCAATCTGTTCCCACCGGAATCGAATGCATACAACTGATCATCTGTGGGATCAAATGCGATGTCAAGCATGTTGACAAGCTGTCCTTTCAATTTGATGCGATTGACAGCGTAACCCGGGTCTTCGAGATCCACGTATGCCATCTCTACATCAACAGGAAGACCATCGACATCAGTCGATCCTATCAGTACCAGAAACTTTCCGTCTGGTGTGATATCTGCGCCCAGGTAGAAAAATCCCGGAGTAAGATCCAGTCTCCCCAGATTCCTCAACGTACCCAAAGCATCTAACTGGAACAGGAAGTGCTCTCTCGGTTCCACACCATATATTAAATTTTCCTCTGAACGATATCCGATTGCATTGATGACAACACCCAAATCCCCCTCGATCGTATTAAACACGACCTCCTGAGTCATAGGGTCTATATCCACCTCCACGAGCGCAGAAGTCGTCTGAAAAACCTGGGTCATAAAAAAGCGCCCATCACATACAAACGGAATCTGTGCAATACTCTGCAGGGGCAAAGACATTGCAAGAATGATATATAACAGATTCTTATATGTGGGTCTCTTCATCTATACGTCTTAACGTAATCTTCATCTGCTCTCTTGTAGAACGTCTAATATAACAACAACGTTTAAAATGTTTTGACGTTCATTTGCCATTTAATATTTTCTTAAAGTTGGGAAGACTCGGAGGTTACCCGACTTTAAGATCTAATCAGCCTTACGTAACTCTTATATCTTCCACTTCAGTATACCAGTTCTGGCTATGTTATTAAGCCGGATTGAGATCAATCCCTTATCAATTTTCGTATGATCATATAAAGCAGGCTGAACACCCCTACTGCACAACTGAAGGTCCCGAATACCATCAATCCGAGCTCCAGGACAAGTCGTCCCTGATCACCCTTGCTTGCGGGCATCAATACATAAAACAAGATCAGCATACCCACACCCGTAAAAATGAGATGAAACTTGAGCATGAGACCGAGATCAAGATCCGCTATCAGCCACTTGTAGATAAATATCAAGGCAAACTGCAAAAGCAACCATAATCCCACGACTATAAGCCCCGAGCCATACATATACCACATGATGCCACCAAGGATGGCATAGAGTGCTGGGAGAAGAAGTGCGACGTACTTGGGCATAAGCTGTATATCAGCAGCCCACAAACTTAAACAATCCAAAAAATACACCAACCCAGATCAGTCCTTTGATCGAAAAGAATATTATGGCCCCAAAGCCCATGTTCTTTAACCATCTTTTCTGGTTGACTTTCACTGGTGCTTGCTTTTCCATTAATCTACCCAGTCTACTAAAAACAAATTGGTCGACCGCGTTCCGCCATTGTTGCGGTTGGAAGCGAAGACAAGTTGCTTCCCGTCGTAAGAAAACATCGGAAATGAAGCAAATACCTTGTCATACGTGATTTGCTCGAGACCGGAGCCATCAGTATTGATCATGTATAAATTGAATGGGAAGCCTCTTTCGCTCTGGTGATTAGACGAAAACAAAATTTTCTCACCAGACGGATGATAGAATGGGGCCCAGTTTGCGTTACCCAAATTCGTTATTTTCTTCAGATCACTGCCGTCTACATTACAGGTATAGAGCTCCATTTCAGTTGGCTGCACGAGTCCTATAGCCAGCAGGTCTGTATATTCCTTAATCTCCTCATCCGTCGTAGGTCTCGAGGATCTGAATAATAGCTTGGTCCCGTCCGGTGAGAAAAATGCACCACCGTCATAGCCCAGCTGATCCGTGACCTGCCTGACATTGCTCCCGTCTATATCCATCGTAAACAACTCGAGATCTCCAGTCCGTGTCGATGTAAAGACAATCTTGTCCCCTTTTGGTGAAACCGTCGCTTCCGCATCATATCCCGGTTCATCAGTGAGTTGAGCCACAATATTTCCGTCCAGATCGGCAACAAACAGATCATAATCCGCATACACTGGCCAGACGTATTTGTGATCGGCACGCGGCTCCGGAACGGGAGGGCAATCTGGATTGTTGTGATGCGTACTGGCATAAATGATCCTATCATTGCCAGGCATAAAGTAGCTGCACGTGGTCCTGCCCTTTCCTGTACTCAGCATGGCTGGTGTATTGCTGATCGCATCCGTCACTCCAAATTCGTAAACAAATATCTGATCACAAGACGTATTCCACTTATCTACATTGGCCTGAAAGATCAGTTTCTTGTTATCAAAACTCCAGTACGCCTCTGCATTGTCGCCTCCATTGGTCAGCATCCGCATATTTCGAAAGTGCACTTCCTCAGGGTTAATCAATGTATCATTGGCCAGCGCGTCAGCGGCAACAATTGTGGTTTGCTCTGTTCCGATTTGTGCACCATCATGAGCAACTGTAACCGGAGTTTCAACATCAATAAACAACATGATCATTGTCAGTATAAGAATCTGCATTTCAGTATGTATTTTTGTCGCGCTAAGATACCGGCGCATTCACAATCAAAATGTTGTTTAAAGTCAAAAAAATACCACAATGAGAATTTTCACTTTGTTTTGCATATCCATCTGTTTTTCGCTGACTATCTCAGCACAGTCTAAGAAGTACGATCATTCAGACACTAAAATGTACCGTGAAATTGAGGCAGATGTCAGGTTTTTGGCTTCTGATGCACTCGAAGGTCGTGCCACTGGCGAACGCGGGGAATTGCTGGCATCCGAGTATATCAAGTCACGATTTATTGCCATTGGGATAGAACCAGGTGGTGTTGATGGCACGTATTTTCAACCATTCTCGGTAGCTCAGGAGAATCCTCATGGCATGGAATTTTCAGATTCAACTGACAATACGATCAATGCACGCAATGTCATCGGCTATATAGATCATGGCAAGAAGAATACGATCGTAATCGGAGCACATTACGACCACCTGGGATACGGCAAATTTTTTGGGTCATTGCACGACGGAGAGCCGGAGATTCACAACGGTGCCGATGACAATGCATCTGGCGTCGCAGCAATCATTCAACTTGCAGAAATCTGCGCGACCAAATACAAGCACGCCAATTTCCTGATTATGGCCTTTTCGGGTGAAGAACATGGATTGTGGGGATCAAATTATTTCGTAAAAAACCCAACCATCGATCTTGACAAGGTGACCTATATGATCAATCTCGACATGGTAGGCCGTCTCAAAGAAGAGCGGAAAATCGCCATCAACGGTGTAGGAACAGCTGCCGAGTGGATGGACGCCATCAACGAGATCGACGTAGATGGTTTGATACCCGTGACAACAGAAAGTGGAGTTGGTGCCTCTGACCACACTTCATTTTACTTCGCTGAAATTCCAGTTGTGCATTTCTTTACCGGACAGCATTCAGATTATCACAAGCCTTCCGATGATGCTAATCTTGTAGATTATAGCGGCATCGTCTCTGTCGTTGAATATATCAACGCCCTGATTGAAAATCTTGGCAAGAAAAAGATGGCGTATATAGAAACTGTTGATGAAAGCGAGCCATCGGCAAGAGACTTTAAAGTCACATTGGGTGTCATGCCTGATTACCTGTACACCGATTCCGGTATGCGGATTGACGGTATGAAGTCAGACCGGCCTGCTTCCAATGCTGGCCTTGAAAAGGGCGACATTGTCATCAAAATGGGAGATATCGAAATCACAGGTATGGAGGATTATATGAAAGCCCTTGGTGCTTTTAATCCTGGCGATACCACCACTGTCGTCGTCATCCGCGATGGAAAAACGATTGAGAAACAGGTTACTTTTTGAGTGGAGGAGTTTAGGAGTTTAGGAGTGGAGGAATTCAAGGAGTGAAGGAGTTTAGGAGTGGCGGTCTGTCTCGTGAGATAGTTAAGTAATTGGAATTAAGGGCAATGTGATTATAACCACAACGGGGTGACAGGATTGTAAAAAATGTGATCGTAAAAAATCAGCTCCCGCCGAATACCTCCAACGGAGCATGTGTAGGGAAAAGTGACGCGCCTGTTTCTGAGGATAGTACGAAGTAAAACAAACTGCCAACCGGCACGTCTGACTCCCAATTTTCAGGTCCGTATTGTTGCATCAGTTTTGTCTGGTATTTCCCACATTCGTCGGACTTGTAGCGCAGTTTTATCTGATTGACATCATCACTTGTCATCAACTCAATGCGCAGATTCTGGCCTTCAATATCTGAGGACCAATCTGTTACGACTGGTGTCTTCTTGTTGAGAAGCACGTGTTTTACTAAATACTCGGCACGGGGTTCCATCAATTGAGCGATGCCGATGATGGATCTGTGATTTTCGCGCTTAGTGGTTTCTGTCATGCTGCGATCAAAATCCTTTAAGGTGTAAAGGCCATTTTTCTCCCTTTCCACAAAGGGCCGTATTCTGTCCTGTAGTTGAGCTGCCACTTCCAGATATTTTCCAGATGTAATCCAATCTGCCGCAATAGTCTTCATCATCCAGAAATAGAGGTGCGCATTATCTATATCATCGGTGAGTTTCTGAATAAGTGGTCTTTTTCCTTTATGAAACCTGTCATGCGCAAGAGGGCTTAGCTTGATAGGATTAGGTGATTCCCCCTGGGCGATCGGTGCGAAGCCTCCAAAGGCAAGATTGAGATCCCAGATCAACGGATGATATATGCCGTGTCGATCCTGGTAGACGAAGTAATTGTGGCAAAATAGCCCGAGATAGCTATCGAGATTGACAAGGACATTATTGATAGCATGCATCCAGAGTGTCTGATAGATGTCCAGAACGGTATCAATCCGCTGATCCTGATCAAGCTTTTGTATCAGTGCGATGAGTGACTTTGAGGTTTTCTCCTTTTCGATATCGTAGAGTCTCACATAGCATGCCGCTTCGGTGCCCAGGTATTCAAGGTTGGCAAAGTCCCCTTTGGGGCAACCCGCGATCTGATTTGCGGCAAAATTTGGTTCACACTGAATGAGCACTCCCTTGTTATCACAGAAATAATCGGTCATCATTGCCTTGCCTATCCCCTCGGTCAGTGTGTATAGCCCGGCGTACACCCCATTGATTGTCACTGATGCCGGGACTACCTTGGGTACGGGGATGTATGTGCCAGCGATCCTGTAGGCCAAAAGCTCCCTGATTGCCGACGGATCCCGGTAGTTGTTTGCGAGACGCAATTTATTATACCGTCCGGCAATGAGATTGTCAGAAGAAACTTTGATCCTCAAAGGAAATTTTTGCCAACCCTGCTTGAGGGCCCCGTGAAATGAGCTATTTCCTTTAAATCGCACTTCCGCATCCTCATACTGTGCACCACCGACATGAATAGTGGCTATCAGAGCATTTTTATCATCACGTTTTTTGCGGCTTATCAGGGTATCTTGCCAACCGTTATCCTGGAAGATAATTTCGATTTCGACAAGGTCGGTTTCAAAAAAATCTGACGCCTGTGAAATTCCAGCAATAGACATGGTCATGATAAGGCCGGAAACAATTGATTTAAGGAGCATCACGTCAAGATAATCGTTATCCGCACAATTTGTAAATTCAAGCCTGTTGATGAAGCAAATAATACTGGGTGTAATCTTTTTTTGGGTGAACGTGACGGGCATATTTGCCAATGGCGAGCCTGTGTCGATAACCAGGCTGACGACACCCATTACGCTGGATGGCATCGTCGACGAACCGCAATGGCTTGCCATCGAGCCACTCCCGATGGTCATGCACACACCCACTTTCGAGGGAGAGCTTACACAACGCACTGAGATCCGCCTGGCATTTGACGATGACTATCTGTATATCTCCGGTCGCATGTATGATGATGATGCGCAGGAAATTATGGCAAATTCAAAGAAAAGAGATGCGCAGACGGCATCTACGGAGTGGTTCGGATTTGCGGTTGATTCATATAACGACAAACAAAATGCCCTTACGTTTTTTACCACACCAACGGGACTCAGGCAGGATGGAGCGGTAGAAAACGACGCCGTCGGCGGCAATCCGATAAATTTTAATTGGAATAATTTCTGGGATGCAGCGGTCAGTCAGGACGAAAATGGCTGGTATGCAGAAATCAGGGTGCCATTTTCGACGCTGCCTTTTCAACTTGCAAACGGGAAGGTCATCATGGGCATTACCGTAATGAGATATATCGCCCGAAATAGTGAATTTCAGATCCACCCTGCCATTCCTCCTGACTTCGGGGACTTCAGCGCGTACAAACCTTCACTCATGCAGGAGTATGTGATGGATGGCCTCCAAGCGAAGAAGCCTTTTTATATCACACCATATGTACTCACTGGCTTAGAGTCTACCAATACGCTGAATGACAATGAAACAGAATACGTGCCAGAGCAAGAACCGGTTTTTGAAGCAGGCCTTGACTTAAAATATGGTATCACAAATAACTGGACGCTCGACCTCAGTGTAAACACAGATTTTGCACAGGTCGAGGCCGATGATCAACAGGTCAATCTGACACGCTTCAATCTCTTCTTCCCCGAGAAAAGACTCTTCTTCCAGGAACGTGCGGGCATCTTCAATTATAATTTCGGTCGGACAGACAGACTTTTTTACAGCCGTCGCATTGGCATTTATGATGGGACACCAATCAGGATTTATGGCGGGGTGCGTGTGGTCGGTCGCAGCGGACCATGGGATGTTGGTTTTTTGAGCATGCAAACAGAATCCATAGACACGGTGCATTCACAAAATCACGCTGTGTTCCGTGTGAAGAGAAGGATCATTGATGAAAATTCTGATGTAGGATTCATTCTGACAAATCAAACTGACTTCAAAGGAAACTACAATACGACCTTTGGATTTGATGCCAATATCCGGCTCTTCGGGGAGGACTTTCTGTCGTTGAGATGGGCACAAACCATCGAAAATGGCAAGGAAAATCAACTCGTGAGCCTCGACCCGACTAAGTTCTGGATCAGTATGAGTCGAAGAACACAGAAGGGATTCAGCTACGGGGTGAGTTTTTCCAGAAGGGGAATTGATTACAATCCGGTTTTGGGATTTGAGGTCCGCGAAAATTTTACACGCGTAGGCACACGCATACAGTATACCTGGTTTGAAGGTGCAAGTTCAAGACTATTCAGTCATGGCGTCTTCATTCGCGGCGCGACACATTGGGGAAATGAAACGATGGGTCTGGAATCTATGCAATACAGATCAGGTTACCAGTTTACATTCAAAAATCGTGCGGCTATTACTTTAAATATTACGCAACAAGTGGAAAATCTCGACGAGGAATTTGAATTGTCAGACGACATTGTTATTCCGGTTGCCAATTATTTATTTTGGGGTGGTCAAATATCGGCCAACTCTCCTATTACAAATCCTCTTTTTGTCGTGGGCCAAGTGAGTGTTGGACAATTTTATGACGGAAGGAAGTTTACATTCCAGATAGAACCAACGTGGAGCGTATCCCCTTCTCTCGAATTATCCACGTTTTATCAATACAATGATATTGCATTTGACGTGCGGAATGAATTCCTGAAAATACATCTCGCCAGAATCAAGGGCCTCGTAATGATCAGCACAAAATTCTCCATCAGTGCATTTTTACAATACAACAGCCTCGACAAAATATATGCCGGCAATGTCCGGTTACGGTATAATCCGCGTGAAGGAAGAGATCTCTACATCGTGTACAATGACAACCTGAACATCGACCTTGAACGGGATTTTCCCATACGTCCTAGAAGTAATGCCCGAACCTTCCTGATCAAATATTCGCATACCTTCACACTGTAGACAATGGATATGAGAGAACACTTGAACGCTGTAATCGATGGACATGAGAGAACACCTGAATACTGTAACCCTCTAACACTGAAGTATTGGAATACTGTATTATTGTAAAATTGTAAGCATTGCAAATGTCTGACAGCATATGAAAATAAAGGCAATCATCACGGGATCGACAGGCATGGTTGGCGAAGGCGTCCTGCACGAATGTCTCAAGCACCCCGATGTAACCAAGGTCATAGTCATCAACAGAAGACCGTGTGGCGTACAACATGACAAACTGGAAGAAATAATCCACACAGACTTCTTTGATTTCAGCTCAATCAAGGAGCGACTGAGAGGATATAATGCGTGCTATTTCTGCATGGGTGTGTCTTCAGTTGGCATGAATGAAGAAAAGTATCACCACTTGACTTACGATATCACATCCGCACTTTCAAATGTCTTGGCAGAAATGGGCGGTGATGCCACATTCTGTTACATTTCCGGAGCTGGAACGGACAGCACAGAAAAAGGCAGATCGATGTGGGCACGCGTCAAAGGCAAAACAGAGAATCACGTGATGGCCTTGTTTGCGAATGGATATGCATTTCGGCCCGGGTATATTCAACCCATTAAAGGACTTAAGAATACGTACAAGGTCTACAAATTTATTGCCCCGTTTTATCCTGTATTAAAAACCCTGTTTCCGGGAGCGGTGTGTACCCTTGAGGATATTGGCCTCTCGATGATTCACGTCACTCAAACAGCACATGACCCGCGCATCCTTGAGTGCCGGGACATCACCAGAATAGCACATGAAGAATAGAAATATATTGAATTCAATTAAATATATCGCAATAGCCCTCATCCCATTTCTCATGATGTCTTGTGGCGATGAAGATCAATCCGCTCCTATCACAACGAGAGCATATTATGCGTGCGATGATGACATTGTTATTGAAATTGAAATCAATCAATCTTCGATATATGCCGGTATATTTAAAGGCAAAGAACTTTTGATGGTGAGAAACCTCCAACGGGATTCTGAGTCAAAGGTCGCACTTTATTCCACGCACGATCTGACAATAAAATTTGTCGGTGATGGGCTTGAGGTCACAGCACCCAAGAGGAAGATCAGCGGATGTTATGTCAGCGAGAGTGAAATGGAGCGTAGGGGACCGCGCGACACATACTATTACGTCAGTAACAATGGCGCATTTATCACAACTCACAACCTCAGCAAAGATCGCATTAGGCTGACTTTGGAAGTAGGGCAAAACGTCATGCTGGACACGATTCTACCACAGGTACGTGCGGCATCAGGGGCAAAATATGAACAGGGAGATGTGATGTTCTGGGCAAAGCAAAATACTGCGATGCTGATCTATCAGGGGTTACTATATGGCCACTGCGTTGTGATGTTTGAAGATGAGATGGCGGTTGAGCCATGTTCTGATACGGCTCTGCATGCGGGTGTGGTTTCGTTTCTGAAGAGTGAGCTATCTGATGAGATCGACTTTATATCCGAGGATGATCGAATGTATTCTGCTGAGCACGCCGATATAAATCAGGATGGAAAAGACGAAATCTTTGTAGCACTTGTCAGCCCATATTTTTGCGGTACAGGTGGATGTACGTGGTATATCCTTAACCCTGACTTCACGCTACTCGGAAAATATTCAGTAAGTGATTTTCCGATTTACATTTCAAATACTCAGAGCAATGGCTATCGGGATTTATACGTAAAATCTGACGGAAAGTATCACACACTAAAATTCAATGATGGCTATCCTTCCAATCCGTCTGTGGAGCCGGTTTTTGACTTATTTAGTCATCCGGAATATACGACTGGTGGGACTGTGCGGGTTTTGGAGTGGGCGTATTTGAGGGGGTGTTCGTTTTAGGATGACTCTTCCCCTTTTTGGCTATGCACATCCACTAACCTGAGTGCCTTCACTTAATCAGAGCATACAGGTGTGCATCAAGATATGCTCCTTTTTTTTTGGCGAGCTTGTGGATAAAGCCCTCTTTTTGAAAGCCTGACTTTTCGAGTGTGCGGCAGCTTGCGATGTTGTGTTCGAAGACATGTGCTTCGATGCGGATTATCTCTGTAGAGGAGAATACAAAATCAATAAAAGTGCGAATACAGAGTGTCATAATGCCTTGCCCTCGATAATCTGAGCCTAGCCAATATCCGAATTCTGATTTGTGTGAATCAAAACCATGATTGTACATGAGACCAATACCGCCAATGAGGTCACCGTTTTTGCGAATCGTCCAATCTTTGCGATATCCGTTGAGAGATTCAAAATTTTCGACGTGTTCAAAGTATTTTGTCGCGTCCGACATGCCATATGGCGAAGGAATCGTCAAGGTATTCTTGTACAAGACCGGATCATCCAGAAGCGATGCAAGCCTGGCCAGGTCGCTTTCGCGCAATTCGGTGAGCACGATTTGTGCATCGCTCGTATGTATTGTATTTAATGCCACCTTGAGAGATATTGTCAGTCTTTGTAAATCTTTATTTCACGCCCTTCTGGTGTTGCCTGGCCGCGATACATTCCTTCGGAATTAAAGACCAGTGCGATATTGCCATTGGCATCCACACTAATAATCCCTCCACTTCCACCTTTCTCGACCAACTTGTCAAGGACAACCTCTTCGGCAGCTTTTTGCAGACTTATGTTTTTGTATTCCATACGAGCCGCAATATCGTGAGCTACTGCGTAGCGGATAAAATACTCTCCGTGACCGGTCGATGATACTGCACAGGATGCATTGTCGGCATATGTACCCGCCCCGATGATCGGTGCACCACCGATTCGATTGTA
>Ga0164313_10005961_pt1 | contig 10771 bp, 10 predicted proteins | sample GuaBasSedimGuay4_FD_113735 | JGI IMG/M metagenome (GOLD analysis project Ga0164313, IMG submission 113735) | Subseafloor sediment microbial communities from Guaymas Basin, Gulf of California, Mexico - Guay4, Core 4569-4, 0-3 cm | ecosystem: Environmental > Aquatic > Marine > Hydrothermal vents...
AAATTCATGGGTGATGTACCGTTTCGGGAAGTCTATATACACGGCTTGATTCGTGATGGTCAGGGCCAGAAAATGTCCAAATCAAAGGGCAATGTGCTCGACCCCATCGACCTGATTGATGGCATTGAGCTGGATGAGCTGATTAAAAAGCGCACCTCTGATTTGATGCAGCCTCACATGGCCCCGCTGATAGAAAAAAACCTTCGTAAGAATTTCCCGAATGGAACATCCGCATTTGGTTGTGACGCACTACGCTTCACCTTTGCTGCACTGGCCACCAATGGTCGTGACATCCGCTTTGACCTTGGACGTATCGAGGGCAACCGGAATTTTTGCAATAAACTCTGGAATGCGGCCCGCTATGTTCTGATGAGCACTGACGGCCATGAGGTCAGCACAATCAGCCCATCGAGTGCCGCAGACCGCTGGATCATGTCCGGCCTGAACAGGCTGATCAGTGACGTGACAGGCCACATCAATGATTACCGTCTCGACCTGGCCTCCCAGCGTTTATATGAATTTGTCTGGAACGAGTACTGCGACTGGTACCTCGAATTATCCAAACCCGTGCTGCAATCCGGCAGTGCCGATGAGCAGAACGCCACCCGCTACACTTTATTATATGTACTGGAAACCAGTTTACGTACTTTACATCCGTTTATGCCCTTCATAACGGAAGAAATTTGGCAGCGACTACGGAAACCGTTATCTCTTGATGGCGAAAGCATCATGCTGCAGTCATTTCCACAGGCTGGCGAGATCGATTCCGAAGCTGAAGAGAACATACGCTGGCTACAGAATGTTATCCAGGGTATCCGCAATATCCGCGCAGAACTGAACGTGTCACCCGGCAAACCGCTGGATATAGCATTTCAAGGCGGCACAGATTCTGATCGTCAGCGGCAAAACAGCTTCAAAAGCTTGCTCGATGGTCTCGGCAGAATCAGCCATTCCCAATGGCTCGAAGACGATGCCGATACCAGCCAGTATTCCGTTGCACTGGTGGCAGACCTGAAGGTCCTTGTTTCACTTGAGGGCCTGGTTGATGTTGAAGATGAGTTGGCCAGATTACGTAAACTACTGGAACGCGAATCTGCTGACTTAAAGCGCTCCGAAGGCAAACTCGGCAACAGCCGCTTTGTTGAGAATGCACCACCTGCAGTGGTCGAGCAGGAGCAACAGCGTCTTGCCGCGCATAAAACCAAAGTATCCGGTTTCGAAACCCAGATCGAGAAACTCGAGCAAATGAGTGACTGACTAAGCCGGCACTACGGACCGCCGGCTAGCGGCATTATGCGGGCGACATAATTTGCGGCACAAGCTCGAGGCGCATAATGACCGCATCCTCCCGCCCGTCATCGGCCCGGTAGTAGTCCGGCCTGCGGCCTACAGTGGCAAAGCCCCGCTTGCTGTAAAGTGTTACAGCCTGCGGATTACTGCTGCGTACCTCAAGAAACAGTGCATCGTTCTGAAGCCTTGTCACACGACTGATAGTGTATTCCAGTAAAAGACTGCCATACCCCTGTTGCTGCCAATCCGGGTGTATGCAAATGTTCAGTAAATGTGCTTCACCGGCAGCCCAGTTGAAAATGCTGTAGCCAACAAGATCTTTACCCAGCTGGAGTCCAAAACAGGCATAGCCCACTTGCAGGCAATCCTGAAAAATTCCACGCGTCCAGGGATAAGGGTAGGCGGCCTGCTCTATCGTCATGATTCGCTCTATATCATCTGCAGCGAGGCGGCGAATGAGCGGGTGTTGAGTATCGCTACCCTGCATTCTGACTAGCGGTGACCATTCCAGACCGGCACATCGTCGCCCAAAGATTCCGGCGTGCGTCCTGCCGGGCTTCGAGTTCGTGCATGGCGGGTAACACCACCAGCCTGGCGGAATTCAAATTACCCGGTAAATCATGACCGAATATTTGTCCGGCAAGTTCCTCACCAAATACCGCAACGGTCGTAAACAGATTTTCAGCCACGGCATCCAGTGGCTTAACTGAATCTGCGCCACTGTCCGGCCAGCCCCAGACAGGAACGTTCCCCAGTGAGCGACTGACATCATTCGCCAGCTTGCTGGCAGAGTGAGTGTCAACTGCACATATCAGCAGCGTACCACCACTTCCGGCGCCAAGCTTCAGCCCACTACCGCTTGCCGCAGGAGCTTGGTCAACAGGAGCTTGAGCAACAGGTGCCTGGTCAACAGGAGATTGAATGGCAGGAGAATCAACGGTCACGGCTTGAGTCACAGCGGCTTGAACAATGGGTGACTCGTTTTGCTCCAGCTGACGTGGCAGCCATAGCTGGATATCCATGGCCTCAAGATAAGCTTGTTGCCTTTGCTCAATCATGCAATGTTTCCGATTGTGAGTCCTTGCGGTTTTTGTTGCCGGGTCGCTGCTCACGTTTGCTCTTCCAGTTACGCCGACCGGCAATCGTCACAATAAGACCGGAAAAAACATAGACACTGCCAAAAATCATTCCCATGATCGGCGGATCAAGTGCCAGCAATACAATAATCAAAACAGCAAGCAGCACCCATGTCGTGGGTACCTTGTCACCACTCGGGCCTGCCTTGAAGCTAAAATAACGCAGTTTGGAAAACATCAACATTCCCAATACCACGGTTTCCAGAAAAATAAGCCAACGCACGGTCTCACCGGCAACACCGTTGTCGATGAAAAACCAGATCGTAAAAACCAGTGTGCCAGCAGCCGCCGGGCTTGCCAGCCCCTGAAAATAACGTTTATCGGCGATGCCGGCCTGCGTGTTGAAACGGGCCAGACGTAAGGCAGCGCAGGCCGTAAACAGAAAGGCTGCCAGCCAGCCAAGCTTTCCAGCCAGTATGCTGATTTCGCTGAGACTGGCAAGTGACCAGTTAAATGCCAGCAATGCCGGGGCGAGACCGAATGAGATCAGATCCGCAAGGCTGTCATACTGCTCCCCAAAGTCACTTTGCGTATTGGTCAGGCGCGCCACGCGGCCATCCAGCCCATCCAGTAGCCCGGCAACGATAATAGCAATTGCCGCCGGCTCAAACTTACCGTTAATTCCGGAAATTATTGAATAGAATCCGGCAAACAATGCTGCCGAAGTGAGTAGGTTAGGCAGCAAATAGACACCGCGCCGCCGTATTGATTTTTCAGGTTCCATCAGAACTTCCTGGCCAGAATATGCGTGCCGATAATAACATGCAATCGGCAGCAACAACCTGTCTACACTGACATGATCTTTGGGGTAATTGCCTCACTGTGATATAAAGCAGACAGGATTGCTTCACTAAATGGACAGGAAAATGCGTATTTTAATATTTTTGATGGTGGTAATTACAGCCGTATTTCTGCTCACAGCGCCCAATGCCGGTGCTTTCGGCGAGGTATATCGTTGGGTCGATGAAAAGGGCATGGTGCATTATGGCGACCGCCCGCCCCAGAAGCCTGATGTACAGACAGTCGAAATCGACAAAAGCCCGAGGTCGGCTATACAACCATCTCCGGACTCTCCCTATGCCGTCGATGAATCCGGCAAAAAGGAACTTTCATATGCCGAGAAGAAACGCAAAGAACGTGAAGACCAGCGACAGTCAGCCAAAAAATCCAAAGCACAGCTGGATGAGGCTTGCGCAGAGAGGCGCAAGGTCGTGACAGAATTGGAACCAACCACCAGAATATTGGTGCGCACAGAAGACGGTGAAGTCCACCGTATGGATGATAATATCCGCCTGGAAAATCTCGCAGCAGCCAAGAAGTTTCTGGAAGATAACTGCAACGACTAAGTGGAAGAACCAAGCTGCGGATTGCACTCATTTTCTGGCGGTGAAAAAGCCCGCCGAGCCACCCGCTAAATTGATACGTGTGCTGCCTGCCATTGCAGGCTAAAATACCGCCTTTGTCAGCCATTGCAAACCAGCGGATTCACAATGAAAACGAGCACCTTCCATCTATTCACAACCCGGGAAACTCCGGCCGAAGCTGAAATACTCAGCCATCAACTGATGCTGCGCAGCGGCATGATCAGAAAGCTCACCTCGGGAATATACACCTGGTCGCCATTGGGTTTGCGCGTGCTGCGCAAAGTTGAAAATATCGTACGCGATGAACTGGACAAGGCCGGCTATTTGGAAATGTTGATGCCCGCTGTTCAACCTGCTGAACTGTGGGAAGAAACCGGTCGCTGGGAAAAGTTTGGTGGGCAGTTATTGAAGATGCAGGATCGCGCCGGTCGTGATTATTGCTTTGGCCCGACACATGAAGAGGTTATGACCGATTTTGTTCGCAACGAAATACGCAGCTACAAACAGTTGCCGGTCGTTTTCTATCAGATACAAACCAAATTCCGTGATGAAATCCGCCCTCGTTTTGGCGTCATGCGGGCACGGGAATTTCTGATGAAAGATGCTTATTCCTTCCATATCGACCATGATGATATGGATAATACCTATTGGCAAATGTACGACGTGTATTCCCGTATATTCACACGAACAGGTTTACATTTCCGTTCCGTGGAGGCTGATTCCGGTGCAATCGGTGGTAACAAATCCCATGAATTTCATGTGTTGGCTGATTCCGGCGAAGATCTGATCGCTTTTTCAGACCAGTCTGATTATGCCTCCAACGTGGAAATGACGGCAGTGGCTGAACCACAGGGCAGCCTGGGTGCAGCAAGCGAAGAACTGCGAACTGTGGATACACCGGATGCACACACGATAGCCGAACTGGTAAGTGGCTACGATATCCCGGTTGAAAAAACCATCAAGACACTGATCGTTCACGCATCCGGAGACATTGAAGCAGATTTCGTCGCATTGCTGGTTCGAGGCGACCGCGTACTCAATGAACTGAAAGCAGAGAAACTGCAGCAGGTCGCAAGTCCGCTGGTGTTTGCAAGCGATGCCGACATTCGTGGCGTTATCGGTGCAGGACCTGGTTCGCTGGGACCGGTCGGTCTGGACCTGCCGGTGATCGCAGACCAGGAAGTTGCATTGATGTCAGATTTTGCGGCCGGTGCCAATAGTGATAACCAGCATTATTTCGGAATTAACTGGTCACGGGATGTTGATTTACCTGTAACAGCCGATTTAAGAGAAGCCGTTGAAGGTGATGCAAGCCCGGATGGCAAGGGCCTGCTGAAAATGGCCCGTGGCATCGAAGTCGGTCACATTTTCCAACTGGGTACCGCCTATTCTGAATCTATGAATGCTGTAGTACTTGGCGACGACGGCAAAGCCCACGTCATGCAAATGGGCTGTTATGGTATCGGCGTATCCCGCATCGTTGCCGCAGCTATCGAACAGAACCACGACAAGAACGGTATTTGCTGGCCCTCACCCATCGCACCGTTCCAGTTAGCACTATTACCCATGAACGCGAAAAAATCACATCGTGTGAAGGAAGCAGCTGAAAAGCTCTACGCCGAACTGCTGGAAGCCGGCGTTGAGGTCATCTACGACGATCGCAACGTGCGTCCGGGCGTCATGTTCAACGATATGGAGTTGATCGGTATCCCACACCGCGTAGTCATCGGTGAACGCGGGCTGGATGCCGGCAGCCTGGAATACAGGGCTCGTACGGATTCGGAGAATTCAGAGATTCCGCTGGAGGGTGCAGTTGAGGCTATATTGAGGAAGATTGGCGTATAAAGAATCGCGGCCAGCGGAGCTGGCCCCTCCCACGAGGGTTTCCGTTCACCTCACACAACCATCGTAATTTGTTCGTGCGATTGTTAGGCGATGGCACTGCTCTTGCCCCTGGCCTTGCTCGACCAGCCCCCCTTAAGGATGCCAAGGAATGAGGCGCGACTGGCAGAAATGGCCAGGAAGGCCATTTCAGGGAGGCCGGCCCTGGATGGGCCATGCCGAGTGGTGCCACCAAGCAACGAATGACGAGGGTAGTCGCGAAGCGACCATCTGCCGGGGGGCTGGTCGGGCAAGGCCAGGGGCAAGAGCTCGCGACCAGCAAACTGGCCCCTCCTACGCGGGCGAATCTTTGGCTACACTGCGCACGTGGATATCGGTTTGCGGGAAGGGTATTTCGATATTGTTTTGGTTGAAGGTTTTGTAAATACTCTTCAATACATCATGTCGTATACGACCACGCTTCTCGGGGTGGTCGATCCAGACCAATAACTCGAAATCAAGTGAGCTATTACCAAATGCCCGCATCCGGACTCTGGCTGGTGGCACCTTCACAATCTCGGGGTGGCTGTCAGCCACTCCTTGTAAAAGATCGCAAACCTCATCAACATCACTTCCATACGCCACACCAACCGGTACCCGTATGCGATGCTTCACCCAGGGACCACCACTTTCATTGATGATTTTTGCATTTGCAATGACGGCATTTGGAATCGTGACTTCCACATCATCACGTGTCAGCAGACGGGTAGAGCGCATGCCAAGATGGGTAACTTTGCCGCGCTCCCCGCTATCCAGAACAATAAAATCCCCGATCTTGTACGGTGCATCTGCAACGATGAATATGCCGGAAAACAGGTTGGCCAGGCTATCCTTTGCCGCAAAACCGACTGCAATGCCAATCACACCGGCAGAGGCCAGCCAGGCGGTCGGGTTAATACCCCAGATCAGTAATAAAACATAGGCGCCAAACCCGACCAGCAACATCTTGACGGTCATATCAAACATCGGAATAGTTCGTTCCTGAACTATTTCAAACCGATGATGATTATCGCCGACCAACTGCAGCACCAGTCGTGCAGTACGAAAACCGGCCTTTAACCAGGAAAACAACAACAACGATGCCAATATCGAGAGCAGTGCATCATGCAAACCCTGCGGTAAGCGATAGGCAGAAACCGCCAGCATCGATGCCAGCGTAACAAACGTCAATACCAGGGGACGGGTCAGATATTCAACCAGGTGGTCATCAGTTTTACTGCTGGTCCGGGCAGCCACTTTCATCATACTGCGGGTGATCACCAGCTTTACCAGCTTGCCAAGCACATAGGCGGTTAGTATGAGCAAGATGGTTAATAACTCGGGGTATGGCGAAAGAAAGTCCCAGGCCGGCTGCAACCAATCCGGGATCAGATAGGAAATATCCAGATCAGGTTTGAACGCCTCTACGGTTGCTGGTGTTACGTCTGCTTCAGTTGCTTGCATGAGTGCGGTCCGAAAAATAATCAGTATTTATCTTATCTGTGATCCAGTAACTCTGCCAGCAAGTACGCTGTATTCAAACGCCCCTATGCCAGTGGCCGGATCCCGACTGCCGCACGCAATCGCTGCATAAACGGCACCGCAACCTCACGGGCCCGTTCAGCACCTTGCTGCAAGCAGGTTTCAATTTTTGCAGGGTCTGCTATCAAATCATCATACAATGCCCTTGCCGGAGCCAACTCAGAATTAATCATCTCAAAACACTGCTGTTTTGCATCACCCCAGCCGATACCATCAGCAAACGCCTGTTTCATCGCATCACGCTGCTCTGAGCTCGCAAACGCGGAGTAGATAGCAAACAGGGCAGACCCTTCCGTCTGCTTCGGCTCTCCCGGCACAAGTGAGTTTGTAACGATCTTCATGATCGATTTACGCAATGCCTTTTCCGGCAACCATAGTGGAATCGTGTTGTTGTAACTCTTGGACATTTTGCGACCATCCTGCCCCGGCAAAAGTGCCACGTTGTCATCAACTACGGCCTCGGGCAATACAAAGTGCTCACCAAAATGGTGATTAAAGCGCTGCGCAATATCACGCGACATTTCCAGATGCTGTACCTGGTCACGCCCCACCGGCACATTGTTTGCATTAAACATCAGAATATCGGCAGCCATCAGGATAGGATAACTGAACAAGCCCATGGCGATGGCAAAGTCTTCATCCTCGCCACTGGCAATATTGTCCTGTACAGCAGCTTTATATGCATGGGCACGATTCATCAGGCCCTTGGCAGTGATACAGGTCAACAGCCAGGTTAATTCTGAAATCTCGGGAATATCAGACTGGCGGTAGAAAATTGCCTTGCCTGTATCCAGTCCAAGCGCCAGCCAGGTTGCTGCAATTTCCAGCGTGGATTGCTGCACGACTTCAGGATCACGACATTTAATCAGGGCGTGATAATCAGCCAGAAAATAAAAAGACTGCACGGTATCACCATGACTGGCCTGAATAGCCGGCTTAATAGCTCCAACATAGTTTCCCAGGTGGGGTGTTCCGGTTGTTGTAATTCCGGTTAATACCGTGCGCTTGCTCATGGTGGCTCTGGTGCCTGTACAAATAAGAATGCGATATTTTAAGCGAATCGAAAGCGGAATAGTTGCTTTATTTAAGCCGCCCGGTATTCGCAGCCGGATTCTGATTAGTTAATTATTTATAAGTATCAATTATGACAATTACATAGGTACAAACTATACTCAACAGATGAATCTCCGTGCACTGCAATATTTTGTGAAACTCGCTGAACTAAAGCATTTTAGCAGAGCGGCCGAGGCCTGCTTTGTCAGCCAGCCTACACTCAGCACCCAGATCCGTAAGCTGGAGGAGGAGCTGGGTGTCTCACTGGTTGAGCGGGCACCACGGAAAGTTATGCTGACACCCGTTGGCGAAGACATTGCCCACCGGGCAAGACATATATTGCGTGACGTTGAACACATTAAGTCTGCTGCAAGGAGCAGTAAAGACCCCTCCACCAGTACTATCAGACTGGGGATTTTTCCCACACTGGCACCCTACCTGCTACCCCACGTTATACCCGGAATCCGCAAACGCTACCCCGATCTTGGCCTGCAACTCGCCGAGGAAAAAACCGAGGATATCCTCAAGATGCTCGACCAGGGCCAGCTTGATGCAGGCTTGCTGGCTTTGCCACTCGATGACCATGGGCTGGAAATGCAGGTGCTGTTTGAAGAACCATTTGTAATGGCTATGCCGTCGACGCATCCACTGGGAGACAAAAAACACATCGGTTTGCGGGATCTGGAGGGACAGGAATTATTACTTTTGGAAGAGGGCCATTGCCTGCGACAACACGCGTTGTCTGTATGTAAGCTGGCCGGTGCACATGAGCGTGTTGATTTTCATGCCACCAGTATGGAAACCCTGCGGCAGATGGTAGCGGCCAATGCGGGTGTCACACTTATGCCCGTGCTGTCCATTAAGCCACCGATAGCGGCGACACCCAATATTGCCCTGCGGGCGTTTACACCACCTGCTCCCAGCCGTACGATTGCGCTGGTTTGGCGGAGTAGCTCACCGTTAGGGTTGTTTTTGCGGGAGTTGGCCGAAGAATTTAAGGTTAAGCCTGATAGTTTGCTGGAGTTTTGAGGTAGTTGCGCAGCGCGCCATCCGCGGAAGGGCGATAATAGAGCAAGGGCAAGAGCAAGGGCTCGCGCCCAGCGGGGCTGGGCCCTCCTACAGGAGGTCGTCGCCGCCTTCGATGACACCCTCGAACAATGGGGTGGACAGATAGCGCTCACCTGTATCGGGCAACATGGCGAGAATTGCGCTGCCGGCATCTGCCTGCTGTGCGACTTTCAGTGCGGCGGCAAAGGTGCCACCGGATGATATCCCGCAAAAAATCCCCTCTTTGAAAGCCAGCACTTTCGCCATCTCAATTGCTTCATCGTCGCTCACAGTAACCAGCTCATCGATAACCTCCCGATCCAGCACAGAAGGTATCATATCCGGAACCCAGCCCTGGATTTTATGCGGTGCCCATTCATTTCCACTTAACATGGCCGCAGCTTCAGGCTCGGCCGCAACCACCCGGAGGTCGGGACGCGCAAGCTTGAGAATCTCACTCACACCCGTAATAGTGCCACCGGTTCCCCAGCCGGACACATAGTAATCAAGTCGCTTGCCGGCAAAATCACGAATAATTTCCGGCCCTGTTGTATTGCGGTGGTACTCCGGGTTGGCCGGGTTGTCGAACTGTTCAGTCATAAACCAACCGTGCTTTTTTGCCAGTGTTTCAGTCACACGAAGCATACCACTGGCACGCTCAGCGGCCGGTGTCAGCACAACCCGCGCACCCAGCGCACGCATTAACTTGCGTCGCTCAATAGAAAATGACTCGGCCATGACCGCCACGAAGGGGTAGCCCCTGACCGCGCATACCATGGCCAGCGCAATACCTGTATTGCCGGAAGTGGCCTCAATGACTGTTTGACCGGGCTTTAGCAAGCCCTTGCGCTCAGCATCTTCAATCACTCCAATAGCCAGCCTGTCCTTGATTGAACCCATGGGATTAAAAGCTTCAACCTTGACGTACATTTCAACACCCTCAGGTGCAAGCTTGTTGATCTGCACGATGGGTGTGCTACCGATGGTTTCGAGGATATTGTTATAAATCACGGTTAAGTCCTTTTTGGTTAACGGGTCAATTAATTCAAATATAGATCAAAATAGCTGCTTACACAGACAGTGTTTAGCATGCGTATTAGCACGCCGGTCTACGCTTGCCTCACCTCTGCATTAAATCCTGGATGGTCGCACCCTTTGCCAACTGCGGTGAATTCTTTCCGGTACCGACTGCGCGCTTAAGAAACAAGTCTTGTACAAACCAGCTGCGTTTCACAAAAGTCAGGCCGGCACGCCTGAACAAAGACAAGCCACTGGCACTGAACAAGCTGCGCAAGCCATGCATTCCAAATGCCATAGCCTCGGATTCTGCACGACACCAGCCATCGTATTGTTGCAGCACGGACCGCGAGCCAATGTCTTTGGCTGCAAGACGCGCCCGAATAAGCGTTTCTGCCAGGGCCGCCGCATCCGCAAGACCCAGATTCACGCCCTGCCCGGCCAGCGGGTGTACCACATGGG
>Ga0164313_10005962_pt1 | contig 10769 bp, 15 predicted proteins | sample GuaBasSedimGuay4_FD_113735 | JGI IMG/M metagenome (GOLD analysis project Ga0164313, IMG submission 113735) | Subseafloor sediment microbial communities from Guaymas Basin, Gulf of California, Mexico - Guay4, Core 4569-4, 0-3 cm | ecosystem: Environmental > Aquatic > Marine > Hydrothermal vents...
GGAGTGTTCTCCATGTCTGACAGTGTGCCCCAAGAGCCGTCTGTTCTGCGGTGAGTGGCGTCAGCTGGTGCGTTCTCAGCATTAGCCAGATCCACTTGGCGTTGGATGTATCCACCGTAGCTGCCCAGCTGTTGTCCCCAGATGCGGATGGCGGGGTAGTCGTTCTTGATGGTGCTCTTCGCCTTGCGTGGTGCAGGCAGGGCATCGGCCAGCTTCAGGCTCTGGCGAGCTACCAGCTCACCTCCTACGATGGCTGATTCAGGTGCGGTGTTTACCGCGTGGATGTCATTCTTCGCGTGTACCACGATCTTGAGATCGTTGGTGAATGTGGCTATGTATGTGTTCATGTCGGTATCCTGTGTTAGTTGATTGAGAGTGTTTTCTTGGCTGCGTAGTATGCGTCCCGCAGCTCCTCACGTTGGAAGTAATCCCAGCGAGCGCAGAGGTGGACCCACTGCTCCTGATCGTCAGCTGATGCGATGTCGATGCTGCTGTCTTTCGCCATCTCTTCTGCGACCCGGTTCACCAGTTCGTAGTCGCCGGGCTGGTTGTTCGCTTGGATCACCAGCTCGGCATTGTTGCTCAGTTCTAGTCTCATGGTGCTACTCTCCTGCGCCGTTCTGTAAGTCGTACTGGTCGTCGAAGTCTTGGCCGACTGCTTTGATCAGTGCGGTGCGGTAGGCTGCAGTCGCCTCAGCTAATGCGATGCTGTTGTCGTACCCGTGGACGTTAACCCGGTTCATCGCAGAGATGGCCTCGTTGGTGGTGTACAGGATAAACGATACGCGGTCCAGAGGCTTGGTGTTGCCATGGCCGTCGTCTACTGTGACCGTGCGGTATATGTCGTTTGCTGGGTTGCTAGTTGTCATGTCTGTATTCCTGTATGTGTGTTTGAGAGAGTGCATCGTAGCAGGGGTGACAAGAGGCTGTCAACCCCCTGATACAAATTAGTTATGAATAGAAGACTGCCATGACCTTCTTGATGGCCCGGCGATCAGCCCGGCGAGGTGCTGTGTCCACGATGGTCTGACCTGTGCGATCCACTACCAGCACATGGTTCTGGACTCGGATGACGAAGGCCAAGATGGCTGGCTCCTTCGCTGCGATCTCAGCCAAGCGTGCCCGGCTGGCTCCTACAGTCTTCTCAGCTTTGCGCAACTGCGAGGTGCGGCTGCGTACTGAGTAACCGGATCTGCGCATGGTGTCGTCCCATACGTTGCGCTTGGTGCGGTCGTTCCAAGTTACACCCTTCACACCGAAGAAGCGCAATACTGAAGTGGCGCAAGGAGTCTGGTGGTGCACTGCGTTGGTAGTCAAGTTCATGTCTGTAGCCCTGTGTGTTTGAGAGTTGTGCCCCCCGGAGGGGGCTGGTTGGTTTAGTGAGATACGCAGATGAAGCCACGTTCAAAAAGGCGCAGGCCCCAGAGTGCTGGGTTGCCCATGAAGATGGGGTAGCAGCGACCGTCTTCGGTCCATGCAGTGTAGTAACTTACAGCACCTTTGTAGTGAGATCCTTCAACGTAGTCGGGGATATCTTTCAGAGCGCGTTCCATGTTGGCTACAGTCTTGTAAGTCTTGTTCGGGGTCAGTGTTGTGTTTGCTAGTGCCATGTCGCTGTTTCCTGTGTTGTTGTGTTTGAGAGAGTGCATCGTAGCAGGGGTGACAAGAGACTGTCAACCCCCTGATGCAAATTAATTGAAAACAGGCTTCTCAGGTGCCTTCAGGTTAGCGACCCGGGCGATGCTGTTGTATCCGATCCGGTAGGTCACACCAGCTCGCTCGCTGATGATCTGAAACGAGGCCTCGTAGTTGCCCCGGGCGATCCGGCGCACGGTCCCGAACATGGGGTCCGGATGACGCTTGGCCTTGAACTCGACCCGGTCACCCAGCTTGATGCCTCCGTGCTCTCTGACGATGGTGCTCATGACTCCTCCTCGCGGTGATCTTCGTGGTCGTCGATGGTGCTCATGGTCTTGGTCAGGGTCTTGCACCCGACGGTCCAGTTGTCCTGTACGCTCCGGCGCAGCTGCCACTTGGCACCTGAGTGGATGAGCTCCCAACCCCGGTACAAGTAGTAGCCGGGGTTAACTGCAGTGATGTGGTGTCCTTTTCTCATTGGCATGTTCTGATCCTCGGTGGGTTATATTTTAACGATGCGGCCAGCGTACTCGCTGAAAGAGACTTCCATGGGCACGTAGACCTCCTGCCCTTTGCGGCCAAGGCCTTCTTCGCTGTCATTGGTAGCCAGTATGGTGTAGACCCACGCACCCTCTCGGGTAGTCAGGGTGCCAGTCACCACGCCCTCAACGAACATGTCAGGACGCCCGGGTATTGGTTGGAAATCATAAGCGCGGATCAGGTCACCGACTATGAACACGTCTTCGTATTTCAGGCCGTCAGTGGTGTTGACCTCTTCGTCTTCCATCTCCATCTCCAGCAGCATTACCTCAGACACTAGGTCTCGGACCTTGTCACCCAGCTCGGTGATAACTGCGGACAGTACGAGGTCTAGGTTCATGCCATCCAGATACTCGTTGTCTTCCCAGACTGCTGATTCCACGGTCACTGTGTGAGAGAAGTCTTCGATCAGCTTGTTGCTGTTAAGACGTATGCCGTAGGTCGCTTTGTTGATAGTTGTCATGTTGTTGTTTCCTGTGTTGTTGTGTTTGAGAGAGGGCATCGTAGCAGGGGTGACAATCTGCTGTCAACCCCTTGATGCAAATTAAATGACATGGTAGTATCACCCCCCTTTACAACTAACTGGAAAACAGACGACATGAGACAGATGAAGAACAAAGAGCTACTGGTGGCTTTACGCAGCCCGTGGGACTGGTGCTTGATTGAGATTAAGCGCAGGCAGCTGACCTCCGCATACATGAGTGAGTCCACTGGTGTGTCCCGGTCCACGATGAGATCCCTGTACAATGGCCGGTCCACTGACCCGTCGTACCCTCACCTGACCAAGATACTGGCATTCCTGCTGGATACCCGGGGACACAAGCCTGTGGAACTTCCAACACACCAGAACCGAGGCAAGCTGCCGGTTTCTGATGCCCCATAAAAAAGGCCCCCGGGTTAGCAGGGGCCAAGCATTGTATTCACAACAAGTAAAAACCTACCCTCGGAGGTAAGAACATGAATGATACCACACACTCAGGGATCGCGCACCCTCACGGCTTTGGCCCTGTCCCAGAGTTCGACAACATCCCAGACTACATGAAGCAGCACTGCGTATGGTGCGTCTGGCATGCGTCTCCAAAGATCAAGCGGCCCGACAAGTTTGACAAGATCAGCAGCAATGGCCTGCGGAACATAGGCAGCAACAGCCCTGCTGACTGGCTCACGTTCGAGCAGGCGGTCCACACATACCAAAGCCGCCCCGGTGTGTTCAACGGCATAGGGGTGCTCATACGGCCCGAGGATAACCTGACCTACATCGACGTGGATGACGAGGTGTTCCGACCATGGGACTACTGGCTCTCATTCCCCACCTACATCGAACGATCACCCAGTGGTGTGGGCATGCGTATCATCAGCCAAGGTCAGGTCACCAGAGACACTACCAAGCCTGTTGAGGTGTACTGTGGGCACTCACCCCGGTTCGTGACGATCACCGGTGACGTGATCTCTCAGCACGAGGTTACAGACTGCAGCAGCTACATCGAGGAGCACGTACTCCCAGTTAGCGTAGAAGATTCCTCCGTTCAAAAGGAGCTGCCCCGGCCCGAGATACTATCGCCACCCACAGGATTCACGCCAATTACGTTCACACCCGGCTCTGATCAGTCCAGTGAGATGCTCACCATCTGCCTGCGGCTCCTCAGCTCCAACCACTCCCCCGGGCTGATCATGGGCATGATGCTACAGTCTCCAGAGGTGATGGCCTACACGGCCCGTCATCGCAACGCAGAGCACAAGTACATCCCATTCCTGTGGGACAACAACCTGATGCTCGCCGTGCAGCGGTACACCGAGGACCTTGCAGTCGATGTGTTCGACGTGGTCATCCCTCCAGACAATGGAACACCAGCCCCTGAGCTGCAGGAGGGTCAGGTCAGACCACTGGTGATGACCGACTTCGCTGATCTGGAGCTGAGACACTTCGCACCCATTCGCTGGCTAATAGATGACTTCCTGCCTCCGGGTGTATCGATGCTGGTAGGCAAGCCCAAGTTCGGCAAGAGCTGGCTGGTCCACGCCATGATGCTCCGCATCGCCGTCGGTGGTGAGATATTCGGCCATCCAGTGCAGCAGTCCAAATGCCTGTACATGGCCCTCGAGGACTCCGACCACCGCATCAAGACACGGACCCTGAAGCTGTGCCAGTCCATGAACATCGCACCCGGTCAGCTCGCCGGTAACTTCTTCCACCTGACTGAGGCTGAGAGGCTGGACAGTGGGCTGGTCGATCAGATCCGTGACCTACTGCAGCGCACACCAGACCTCAGGGTGATCTGTATCGATGTACTCGCACGCATCCGTGGTTCCCGGGCCACCAACACCAGCCTGTTCGACTTCGACTATGGTGTAGGCAAGCAGCTGAAGGCCATCTGCGCCGATTACCCAGAGCTGTCGATCATACTCGTGCACCACGCAGCCAAGTACGCACAGGACAGCTCAGAGGCCACGTCAGGCACTAATGGTCTCAACGCCGGTATGGATAACGTGTTCGTGCTGATGAAGGGGGACAACGGCGTAGAGCTGCACATCCATGCTCGTGACGTTGAGAACCAAGCACCGATACCGTTGAGTCAGGGTGATGACGGCATGTGGACACTGGCAAGCCGTGAGGTGGCTGCTGAGGATCATCAGAGCGATACCCGAACGGCGATACTCAGGGCCATTGATGCTGGGGCTCGTTCGCCTCAAGAGGTGGAAATACACACCGGGCTGTCGAAGGGCGTTGTTGACCAGAGGCTGTATCACATGGTGAGGCAGAATATCTTGAGGAAGGCAGGCAGGGCCAACTATGTGCGAGTGGTGAACCCGGCTGAGGAACCTTACGAGGGATCTGTCGATTCTTACGGGCCAGAGGAGTTTAGAGGGGTTGGTGTAAGTTCCACCGTAAGCTCGCTTGACTCGAGCGATTTACCTGATTACCTGTCATGAGGCAGGTACTTGGGTGCTCTCTTGATCACATACCCCCTATATAGTCCGTAAGTGAGTAAGTAGGTAAGTGTAGTGCGGGTTGTAGGGTGGTGTGGATACTTACGACGTGTACAGTGTGTGTAAGGCTTGGGCAGATTTAACAGGTTTCTCATTGAGAGATCGCTTGAGTGGAGCGATATGTCCCCAGTGGAGACAGGAGCGAGGGTGCTGGGTCTGGTGTGATTCATTAGATCTGGCTATCAATAAACAATGATTAATAGGTATTTACAATGGCAAGAGAACTAGCGACCGCGAAAAGGCGGGAGTTTAATAAGAAGATAAACCGGGAAGAGTTCCGCGATAAGCTGAACTTCACGAAGACCTTCAACACGATAGCTCGCATCGAGGATCAGCTGATGGCGATGTGCGTCCCTCAGGTGGTGTTCACGCCCAATGGTGACATGCAGATGGTGCTCATCAGCCCGGATACTGCGGTGGTGGCGACACTCAAGGTGGTGCTGGACTCCAACTGGAAGCGGATGGACAAAGTCATGCCCAACCTCAAGCCAATTGACCAGCACGCACTGCTGGGTCTGGAGATCGAGGAGGACGAGGACCTGCCGATGATGGACATGGTCGAGTTCAAGAAGAGGCTGCGACATAAGCTGTTCAGTGATAGAGTGAGGGCCTCCGTACCCGATGATGCACCAGAGGTGCTCAAGGGCACCCTAGTCGATGATGAGGACGTACCCGAATGGATGAACTAGTCGAGCAGGTAATGGCACTGGTGGACAATGTGAAGGCCTTTGACGATGATGGATTCCCTATCGAAGTGGAGTCCATCACCAGCACTGAGGCTGAGGCGATCATAGCACTGGTGAGGTCCCACGATGACTGAAGATGAGGAGCTGGATGCGGTCATAGAAGGCATGACGGATGCAGAGCTGAGGCACTATGGTACTGAGATGCTCAAGGAGCAGCCGATCTGGATGCCACTGCCGGGTCCACAGACAGCAGCAGCAGAGTGCTTGGCTGATGTCACACTGTACGGTGGTGCTGCAGGTGGGGGTAAGTCAGACCTCGCCATCGGTCTGGCTATGACGGAGCACAGGCGCACGCTATTCGTTAGACAGGAGGCGACGCAGCTGCTGGGGGTGTATGACCGGGTCTCCGATATCCTTGGGGGCAGGGATGGCTTCAGTGGTCAGAACAAGATCTGGCGGTTCAACACTGGCAAGGCACGCCAGATGCAGTTCGGTGGTGTACCCAACCCGGGGGATGAGAACAAGTTCCAAGGCAACCCGCGTGACCTGTTGGTGCTGGATGAGGCAGCCAACCTGAGGGAGGAGCAGGTGCGGTTCCTGATGGGCTGGGTGCGTACTACCATACCGGGCCAGCGGTGTAGGACCCTGATGTGCTCGAACCCTCCCACTGCAGCTGAGGGCATGTGGATCATAGACTTCTTCGGGCCATGGCTGGACCCACAACACCACAACCGTGCAGAGCCCGGGGAGCTGAGGTGGTTCGCTACCATAGCCGGGGAGGATCTCGAGGTGGAGAGTGGTGATACCTTCCTGCATAACGAGGAGCTCATCACACCCATGTCACGCACGTTCATTCCATCACGGATCACCGACAATCCATACCTTACGGGGACAGGCTATATGACCACACTGCAATCACTACCAGAGCCACTACGATCACAGATGCTGTACGGCGACTTCCTCGCAGGTGTGGAGGATGATGCATGGCAGGTCATACCCACTGCTTGGGTGCAGGCTGCTATGGACCGATGGACACCAGAGGGAGAGCATGCAGCGATGGATGCCATGGGTGTCGATGTATCCCGGGGCGGCATGGATGAGTCGATACTGGCACCACGTCATGGCAACTGGTTTGCTCCTCTCACCGTGATACCGGGCCACGAGGTTCCTGATGGTCCGACCTTGGTGGGTCGCATTGTGTCGATCAGGCGCAACGGCTGCCCAGTGCAGGTTGATGCGATTGGTGTGGGCACCAGCGTGGTCGATACCCTCCGGGAGAACGAGATACAGTGTGAGCCCATGACCGGGTCAGAGAGCAGCAATGCAGTCAGGGATCGCACCGGCACGTTCAGGTACAGGAACAAGCGTGCGATGTGGCACTGGCAGTTCCGGGAGGTGCTCGACCCGGCATCAGGGAACAACATCGCACTACCACCAGACAACAAGCTGAAGGCTGACCTGTGTGCACCCACGTTCGAGATCCACGAGGGCAACGTGTTGCAGGTCGAGGGCAAAAAGCACATAATCAAGCGACTAGGCCGCAGCACGGACCGAGGTGACGCAGTCATCTATGCCAACGTGCACATCCAGAAGTCCCCGGTAGTGCGCAACACCGGCAGCAAACGATACTCAGTTAAACGACGCCAATACGGCAGGAAAAGCTAATGAAAGCAGCAGACGTAGTGGCACGGCTCTCCGTGCTTGAGGGGGGCCGCAAGGTCGTGGAGCAGACATGGCAGGTCATCGAGCAGTTCGTGGTGCCATACCGTGGTGACTTCTTCAAGACCAATGCATCCGAGAACGAGGTGGAGTGGAGACGTCGTGACATATATGACGATACCGCAGTCAAGGCCTGTCGCAGGCTGGCAGCTAACCTGCACTCCAACCTCACCAGCCCCAGTACGCTGTGGTTCAACCTGTCATTCCGCAGTGAGGACCTGAAGGATGACCAAGAGGCAACCGAGTGGTTGGAAGAGTCAGCCAAGCGGACGTACCGGGCACTGCAGGAGTCCAACTTCAACCTCGAGATGGCAGAGGGCTACACCGATATGTGCAGCTTTGCTACCACCACACTGATCGAAGAGGTGGTGAACGAGAATGACTGGGAGGGTATCAACTTCCAAGCCGTGCCACAGGAGGAGATCTTCTTCGAGGAGGGTGCTGATGGTGCCGTGCTCCGCATATACCGTAGGCTGAAGTACACACCACTGCAGATTGTCGATAAGTTCGGCGAGGCAGGGCTACCACAGGACATCAAGAACCGTGCTGCTGCCAGCTCAACGTGCGACACGAAGGAGGATGTGGTCTTCTGCATCTACCAACGACCGAACAGGAAGGACGAAGACACCAGTCAGATGCTTGCACCACTGGCCCGGCCATACGGGTTCAAGTACGTGCTGCGTCGGACCAGAGAGATGCTGGGAGAGGAGGGTGGCTACTATGAAATGCCAGCCTTTATCACCCGGTTCGCCAAGACATCAGGCAGCATGTGGGGCCATGGTCCTGCACACATTGGTCTGGCTGATATCCTGACACTGAATGAGATGGTGTACATGGATCAGCGTTCCATTGAGAAGGCCATCGACCCGGCCATGATGACCACAGAGAACGGCTTAATGTCGGACATAGATCAGGAAGCAGGAGGCCTCACCGTCGTGTCTGACATGGACGGGTTGAAGCCCATCGTCACTGGTGCCCGGTTCGATGTATCCAAGGACCGCATACTGGACCTGCAGCGATCCATCGTTGAAGCATTCTTCGGCGATCAGCTGGAGTTGAAGGAGTCACCAGCCATGACTGCCACCGAGGTCGAGAGACGCTGGCAGCTGATGCAGAAGACCCTAGGGCCCACCATCGGTCGTATCCAATCTGACCTGCTCGATCCGTTGATCCAGCGCACGTTCAATGTCCTGCTGCGTGCAGGGCAGTTGCCTGAGCTACCCTCTGTACTGATGGAGCAGGAGAGCGACATGGACATCGAGTACACAGGTCCTATACCCCGCAGTCAGAAGGCAGAGCAGGCCGCATCTATCGAGGGCTGGCTGGAAGGTGTTGGTGCCTTGTCTGAGATCTATCCGGACGTGCTCGACGTGCCTGATGCTACTGCAGCGACCCGAGAAGTGGGACTGCTGCGTGGTGTACCTGCCAAGCTGATGAACAGTGTGGATGAGGTTGAGCAGAAGGGAGATGAGCGTAAAGAGGCGCAGGCTGAAGCTCAGACCGCTGCCATCGCAGAGCAGGAGGGCAAGGCGATGACCTCCATGGGTGAAGGTGCCCAAGCAATGGAGGCAGGAGGTCTATCCGCACCACCCGGGTCTGGGCAAGGTGCTGACGTCGTGCCCATTAATCAAGGGGCTACACCATGATCGATAAGAAGCCTACAGCAGCTACCCTGCTGAAGAAGCAGAAGGACATGAGGCAGCTGACCGAGCGTGTGTTCAACACCGCAGACGGGGCTAAAGTTTACGACTGGTTAATGGACCAGTTCTATCATAACCAACACACTGCAACAGACGAGGCCAAGCTATCCCGCCATGCTGGTCGTCGTGATGTGATGGTTCTATTACGCGGCATAGTGGAGAAGTAACAATGAGACGAAGAGGAGAATATTATGTACTCCAAGACGAGGCTGGATCAGATGGCGCAGCAGCGGCAGGAGGATCGGGAGGAGCTGGTGAGGGCGGCGGTGCTGGTGGTGCTGGTGCTGATTGGCGTGAAGGTCTACCTGAAGATGTCCGGGCATGGGATGAATTTAAAACAGCCGACGACATGGCAGCAGGATTCGAGAGGATCGAGCACATGCGTTCCAAGTTCGGCACAGGATTGTTCGCACCCGGGGAGAATGCCAGCACTGAAGACTGGACCAAGTTCTACGGCAAACTGAGCGAGCGTACTGCTGGCAAGGTTATGCCACGCCCAGAGGCTGATGACGTTGAAGCAATGAATGCCCTGTACACACAGCTCGGTCGTCCTGAGGATGCCACCGGGTATGAGTTCGGTGAGGGCACTGATGCTGAGACGGCTGCTGCATTTGGTGAGCTGGCACTGTCACAGAACCTGTCCGTAGCCCAGATGAAGGGCCTCGATGAAGGTATGAACGTCATGCTGGTTAAGCAGCGCGAAGCCGGTGAGGCCCAGAGGGTTGAGGGTATCAACACCTTGAAAGGCGAGTGGGGATCAGCGTGGCCTGAGCGTGTCAAGATCGTAGAGAAGGTCAGGGGCACGTTCCTCGACTTCATCCCTGTAGACCAGATGAGCGCAGCCACCATGACCTCCCTGTTCAACTTGGGCAAGGCGTTGGGTGGTGAAGGCTCCGAGCTACTGAAGCAGGCTGATGGTGTGCCAGAGCCCACCACTCTTGAAGCGAAGGACCAGATCGCAGAGCTGACAGGTCGTATCTCTGAGCTGCAGAAGTCTCATGACGGCAGCAAGCGTGCCGAGATGAAGAGGCTCATTGAAGCACGTCGTGTCCTGTACAAGAAGGCTTACCCGGGGGGCGGGTTCCAAGTAGGTGGCCGTCAGGTGGTAGACTCGTAGTTGACAGTGGTGGAGCGCAGGGAGTATTCTGTGCTCTACCAAGTCAGGTATCCCCTCAGGGTCTGACGACACGCCCAACACAGTTATGGCGCAAAACTGACCTCAGCCAAGCGGTTCCGGGTCTCCGGGCATGCCCAGAGTGAATGATATTAACTTTCATTCTCTGGACACCAGAGATACACAGGAGCAAGCCCCATGGCTATCACAATCGACAGTGCGTTTATCCAAGAATACGAAGATAACGTGCGCCACATTTCCCAACAATCCGAGTCACGTCTACGCCCGTACTGCTATGAAGTATCAAGCGGTGGTGAAGCGTATAACTTCGAGCGTCTGGGTCCATCTGAAGCAGTTGAGAAGACTGGCCGCCGTGTAGCGACC
>Ga0164313_10005963_pt1 | contig 10767 bp, 10 predicted proteins | sample GuaBasSedimGuay4_FD_113735 | JGI IMG/M metagenome (GOLD analysis project Ga0164313, IMG submission 113735) | Subseafloor sediment microbial communities from Guaymas Basin, Gulf of California, Mexico - Guay4, Core 4569-4, 0-3 cm | ecosystem: Environmental > Aquatic > Marine > Hydrothermal vents...
AGGACCGCGATGAGCAGGCCAGCGGTCAGCATGGTCACCGCCGCCTGGACCGTGAACATGGTCCCGACGGTGAGGAGCGCGTAGAGCACCAGGGCCCAGGTGCCTTGGCGCCGGTAGCCTTCGAGGAGCGACGTGCCGGTCGCCGCCGCGTAGTGAGGGCCCGCCCGAAAGGCCGAGTACTTCACGACGTTGGCGACGATGACGACGCCGACGAAGCCGAGGCCGAACATCGCGCCGGCGCGGGTCGACTGCACCAGGTGGGAGACGCCGACGGCGGCCCCGGTAAAGAGGATGCCGGGCCCGAGGGAGGCCCAGAGCCCCCGCCTGTCCCCTCCAGATGTGCTCCCCTCAGCCATCGGCCGCCGTTTTATCCTATTGCTCGCGCATCGCCAGCAGGTATATGCGCAATCGATGGACCGTGAACGCCTCGCCGCCTGGCTCGAAAGCCCCCACCGCACCTGGCGCTGGGGAGACGGCGAAGACAGCGCCCACTACGAAGGCGTCACGACGACCGACGAGGGCCTCCGGTGGTTCCGATGGAGCCACATCTTCGCCGATGAGGTCGGCGAAGGAGAGCACGACGCGCTCGTCCAGACCTACGCGGCCTTCCGCAAAGACGGCCCCGCCCGCGCCATCCCCGACGGCGTCCGCGACGAGCTCACGACCTGGGTCGACGAGCACCGCTAGATCATCATCAGGTCTCTTCGCGGCCGATGAGCTTGTCGAAGTGGGGCGCCTGGTGGGTCTTGAGTTGGGCGACGAGGGACGCGGGGTCCTCGCCGAAGAGTAGGATTTGGCGGTGCTCGGCGGCGACGAGGCCGGCATCGACGGCGCCGTCAGCGAGGGCCCGGAGGGGGGCGTAGTAGCCGTTGACGTCGAGGACGCCGATGGGCTTCTGGTGCATGCCCAGCTGAGCCCAGGTGGTGATCTCGAAGAGCTCTTCGAAGGTGCCGAAGCCCCCCGGCAGCGCGAGGAAGGCGTCGGAGATCTCGTACATCTTCACCTTGCGCTCGTGCATCGAATCGACGACGTGGAGCTCGGTGAGCCCCTCGTGGGCGACCTCCTTGTCGAAGAGCTGCCGGGGGATGACCCCCCGGGCCTCACCGCCGGCGGCGAGGACCGCGTCCGCGAGGGCCCCCATCAGGCCTACCTTCGCACCGCCGTAGACTAGGGAGAGCCCGTTCTCGACGAGGGCCGCTCCCACGGCCCGGGCCGCTTCGAAGTAGACCGGTGCGGCCCGATTGCTCGAGCCGAGGAAAACACAAAGATGCGCTCGTTCGGACATGGGCGGGAACGTAGGGATGTATGCTGGCTTGGTGAAGCACTTTTATCTCTTGCTGCTCGCCGTCACGCTGGCCGCGGGCTGCTCGTCCGACGCCGAGCTCATCGTCACGGTCCGCTCCGATCTCACCCCGGGAGTCGAATTCGACGGCATCGAGACCTCGCTCTTCCCGGGTAGCCGGGCGTCTGGGACTCCGCGAGTTTTCGAGCGCGGCGCCGAGGCCGCCGAGGATTTCCTCGCGGGGCACACGGTCGCGGAGTTCGCGGGCCTCACCGAGGGGCCAAACTTCGTCCGAGTTCGGCTGGTGAACGGCGGAGCGACGGTTCTGACCCGCAACGTTCAGGTGGACCTGTCGGGCGACTTCGGCATCACCGTGGTGATGAGCCGCGATTGCCTCGGGAGCCGCTGCGATGCCCCGGACGCCGACGAAGCGCTCACCGAGTGCGTCGGCGGGCTTTGCTCGGACGCCCGGTGCACCGTCGAAACGCCGGAGTTCTGCCCCGCCGGCGAATGCATCGTCGACACCGATTGCCCGCCGGCGCCGGCGTGCGCGGAGGCGCGGTGCACCGATGGGCTCTGCCTCGTCGCCTACCGCGACGACGGTTGCCCCGCCGGAGAGACCTGCGGCGCCGACGGGTGCACCGCCATGTGCCGGGACGACAGCGATTGCCCCGCCCCGGCCTGCGCAGACGGACGCTGTTCCGAGGGCGTCTGCTTCCTCGCCATGCGCGACGGGAGTTGCCCATCGGGGGAAACGTGCACCGCCGAGGGTTGTGTCCCCGTCATCCCTCCGAGCCCCAGCACCTGTGATGTCTGCGGTAGCGACGGGCGCTGCTCCGAAGAGTGCGTCGGCGGATGCCGATGCCCGCCCGGTTGCCAGTGCGAGTTCAATTGCGTCGGCCCCTGTCAGGTGGTCTGTGACGATCCCACCAACGAGTGCATCATCGACACCAACGTCGACGCCGCGACCGTCGTTTGTGCCAATGGCGCCCGCTGTGCGATTAGCGGTCACTTGCGGAACGTCAGTTGCCGGAGCGGGGCCCGGTGTGCCGCCGCCTGCCAGGACGAACGATCCGGCAGCACCGTCTCGTTCGGGATGACGTGCACCGACGGCGCGATCTGCTGCCTGGAGGACGCGGTCGACGAATGCCCGCCCCTACAGTGCGAGACTACCTCCTGCACGACGGCCCTCGCCGACGGCACCCCGGTCGACCGGTGCAACGAGGCCTGCGCGACGCCTGACCCCGGCTGCCTCTCCGCCATGCTTCCGTGATGCTCGCCCCGGCGACTTACGCCGGCACCAAGCGCAGCAAGGTGATTTCGGACGGCACCCCGGCCCGGTGCGGCGGCCCCCAGTAACCGGTACCGCGGTTGACGTAGATGTGAGTCCGCTCGTACAGGCCGAGGCCTTCGGTGAAGGGGTGGGCGAGGCCGACGAAGAGACTCCAGGGGAAGAACTGGCCGCCGTGGGTGTGACCCGAGAGTTGCAAGTCGAAGCCCGCCCGCGCGGCCCCGACGATGCTCTTGGGTTGGTGGGCAAGCAGCAGCTTGAAGTCCGCCGGGGGCGCCCCGGCGATGGCGGCGTCGGGGTCGGTCTTGTGGCTCTCGAGGTGGCGGTCCGCGCGAAAGTCGGTGACGCCGCCGACGACCATGGTCACGCCGCCCCGCTCGACGACGTGGTGGGCGTTGTTGAGGACCGTGAGGCCGAGGCGCGTGACCTCGTCACACCACTCGAGGACCCCCGAGTAGTACTCGTGGTTTCCGGTCACGAAATACACGCCGTCGGGGGCCGAGAGGTCGGCTATCGGCGCGACGTCGCGGCCCCGCTCCGCGACGCTGCCGTCGACGAGGTCCCCGGTGACGGCGATGAGGTCGGCGTCGAGGTCGTTGACGCGGGCGACCACCTCCTCGAGCCAGGCTCGTTTGATGGTCGCGCCGATGTGGATGTCGCTGATCTGCGCGATGCGGTAACCCTCGAGGTCGGGGGCGAGGCCCGGCACCGGGACCTCGACCTCGACCACCTCGGGAACCCGGTGCGCTTCGTAGAGCCCAAACCCCGACAGGACGCCGCTGGTACCGAGGAAGGCGGCGTTCGAGCCGTTGAGTAGAAAACGGCGACGCGCCGGGTCCGGGTCTTCGGCACTGGTGGCGCGCCGGACCAGTCTCTCCGCGCCGAAGGCCAGGTCCCGGACGACCGAGAGCGCAAAGACGACCGAGAAGAACCCCATGTAGATGTAGGAGACCCACCTTAGCGGCGTGATCCACCACGCGTCGGCGATGAACCGCGCGCTCACCATGGTGAGGGGCCCGAGGGCGGCGGCGGCGATGACCAGGCGCCAGGCGCGACGGCGCTTGGGCCCCGGGAGTTCGAGGGGGAGCAGCAGGCGGCGTGCCACGTACCAGTGCGCCGTGCCCCAGATGAGGCTGGCGACGGTCAGGAACGCGAGGAGTGGAACGATGACGGGCATGGCCAAGACCAGAATGCGAGCGCCAGTGTACCCTCGCGGCCCATGACCGCTCGATTGAAAGACAAAGTTGCGATCGTCACCGGCGGAAGCCGGGGCATCGGCGAGGCGATTGCGCGGCGGCTGGCCCGGGATGGCGCCCGGGTGGTGGTAGCCTCCCGCAAGCAGGAAGCCCTCGACCCGGTCGCAGAGAGCATCCGCGACGCGGGCGGCGAGTGCATCGCGGTCGCGTGCCACACGGGCCAGGAGGACGCGATCGACGCCCTCGTCGCAGCCGCGGTTCGTGAGTTCGGCCCCGTCGACATCCTCGTCAACAACGCTGCGACGAACCCGTACTTCGGTCCTTTGATGAACATCGAGGACCGGGCCTGGGACAAGACCTTCGAGGTGAACGTCGCAGGCTACTTCAAGATGGCCCGGGCGGTCGCGCGCCAGCTCCTCGAACGGGGTGCTCCCGGGTCCATCATCAACGTCAGCAGCGTCCTGGGCACCATGGCCGCGCCCATGCAGGGCGCCTACGGCATGACCAAGGCCGCCGTGATCTCCATGACCCGCACCCTCGCCCTCGAGCTCGGCGGGGCCGGCATCCGGGTCAACGCCATCGCACCGGGCCTCATCGAGACGCGCTTCAGCCAGGCTCTCGTCGGGAACGAAGAGATCCTGAAGACGGTCCTCGACCGCTGCGCCATCAAACGCGTAGGTCAGCCCGAGGACATCGCCGGGGTCGCCGCGTTCTTGGCGAGCGAAGATGCCGCCTTCATGACCGGCGAGGTGCTGACCGTCGATGGCGGCTGGACGATGACCTGATGAAGGCCCCGGCCAATACCCGAGAGCCCCGCGCTTCCGAAGGCTTCGACGACGAGCGCCTCGGCGCGTGGCTCGCGAAAAACGTCGAGGGCTTTCAGGGGCCGATGACGGTGCGAAAGTTCCGCGGGGGGCAATCGAACCCGACCTATTGGGTGGGCACCGAGGGGCGGTCCTACGCGCTGCGAAAGAAACCGTCGGGCAAGCTGCTGCCCTCGGCCCACGCGGTCGAGCGTGAGTACCGCGTCATGCGCGCCCTCGCCGACACGGACGTGCCCGTCGCCCGGACCCACGGCCTCTGCGAGGACGCGAGCGTCATCGGCACGCCGTTCTTCGTCATGGACTACGTCGAGGGGCGCATCTTCTGGAACGTGCAGCTCCCGGACGCCTCCCCCGACGAACGCCGCGCGATCTATCGCGAGGCGACGCGGGTCCTCGGTGCAATTCACTCCGTCGACATCGAGGCCGTCGGCCTCGGCGACTACGGTCGGCGCGGCGGTTACGTCGCGCGGCAGGTGGCCCGGTGGTCGAAGCAATATCGCGCGACCGAGACGCGGGCGATCCCGGAGATGGACGCCCTCGTCGCCTGGCTCCCGGAGAACGTCCCCGGCGACGACGCGACGACCCTCGCCCACGGTGACTATCGCCTCGACAACCTGATCTTTCACCCCACCGAGAGTCGCGTCCTTTCGGTTATCGACTGGGAGCTTTCGACCTTGGGCCACCCGCTCTCGGACCTCGCCTACATGTGCATGCTCTACGAGGTGACCCTGCCGAAGATAGGCGGGCTCCTCGGCGTGGACTTCGAGGCGACGGGGATCCCCCCGGAGGCAGACCTGGTGGCCGACTACTGCGCCGCGGCTCACCGCACCGAGGCCCCGGGGGACTGGGCGTACTTCAAGGCCTTCTCGCTCTTCCGCCTCGCGGCCATCGCCCAGGGCGTCTTCGCGCGCAGCCAGCAGGGCAACGCGTCGAGCGACGACGCGGCCATGTACGGAGCTGCGGTTGAACATCTGGCCACGGTCGCTTGCGCTCTGGTCGGCCTGATCGATGCCGTGTAGCCTCCGGCCCTCGATGTACTCGCGCTACTTCATCGCCTTTTCGCTCCTCTTTTCTCTTCCGGGCACCCTCACCGCATGTGACTGCGAAGGCCACGACCAGAACGGCGAGACGCCCCCGGCGGAAACCGCGGCGCCGCCGGAGACCGGCAGCGCCATCGAAACGCCTCCGGAGCCGGAGCTCCCCCTCTACATCGCGCCCAGTGACATCGACTTCGGCGGCAACCAACGCCTCCTCGACCGGCTCCGGGGCAGCGCCCACGGCTACTTTCGTTTCGTCAACGTCGCGTTCTCGGATCAGCTCTGCCAGCGCTTCGCCGACGATGTCTCGACCCTGCCGTCGGTGAACCTCCACGGCGATGCCCACGTCGAGCAGTACGCCATCACCAGCATCGGCCGCGGGCTGACCGACTACGACGATTCATCGACGGGCCCCGGCTTCCTCGACCTGGTGCGCTTCGGCACCTCGTTGCGCCTCACCTGCGAAGAGCGCGGTTGGCAGCAGGACGAACAGGGGCTCCTCGACGAGTTCCTGCGGGGCTACGAAGAAGCGCTCCAACACCCCGACCAGGTCGTCCCCGAGCCCGCCTTTGCCACCGACATTCGCAATGGATTCTCCCGAGACCGGACCGAGTTTCTGGCTTGGGTCGACGAGATCATGGTCGAGCTCGAGCCGGACGTGCGCCGCCGCTTCGAGCTGTCGGTGGGGGACTACCTCGAGGCGATGCGTGAGCAACACGAGGAACTCGGCGCGGGCTTCTTCACCATCAAGAAGGTCGGCACCCACCCCCTGGGCATCGGCAGCGCCCTCGACCGGAAGTTCGTCGCCCGCATCGAAGGCCCGACCGACGACCCCCTCGACGACGTGATCCTCGAAGCCAAGGAGGTCCGCGACCTATCGGGGATCAGTTGCATCAGCCATTCCCAAAACCTCGACCCCTTCCGGGTGCTCGTGGGTCAGGCCCGCATCGCCTTCCGCCCCTACCCTTACCTCGGCTACGCGACCATCGATGACGATGTGTTCTGGATCCACGGTTGGGCGGACAACTATCACGAGATGGACATCGAGGAGTTCGAGTCGCCCGAGATGCTGCGCACCATCGCCTACGATGTGGGCCTGCAGCTCGGCCGGGGCCACGTCAATCAGATCGCCGCGCCCCTCGACGCACAGTTCTGCCGGGCCCAACGCCGCTTCGTCGAGGAGCACCGCGAAGAGCTCCAGGAGGCGGTCATCGAGATGACGCAGATGACCATCGCCGCCTGGGAGCGCTTCGCCGCCGAAGCTCGGGACCTCGATGTCACGCCGACCGAGCCTTAGAGTCCGCCCCTAACGACCCCCGGAGACTTTCCCGAGGACCCAAACCGTCCCGAGGCCGACGGACAGACCACCGAGGCCGCCGACGACGAGGGAAAAGACCGCGCCGCCGAGGAAGGTGATCAGCGGCTGGTCGACGTCGTAGCGGAGCGCGACGTAGTTCCCGAGGACGAGGGTGAAGCCGGCCACGAAGGAGAGGGGGGTCCAGGTGTGGGCCTGGGCGCTGAGCACCTCGAGGAACACCGCGAGCAAGAAGAGCCCCGCCATCAACCCGCGCCACCAGAGCTCGTAACCGAAGGGCGTGAAGAGCGCGACCTCGAAGGACCCCTCGAGGTCTTCGACCTCACCTACGCTGATGGTCACCGGGCCTCGGCCCGGCATGGACGCATCGTGGTGCTGGCTGCGATGGAGCGACACGGTCCGCGTCGGCGCTCCCCCCCGCTGCGACTCCTCGCGCACGTCCCGGTAGAGTTCGCCGCGCAGCCGGAGGTCGGCGTCACCGCGCTCGAGGTGCAGCTGGTAGGCCGCCCGGGCGTTTTCCCGACGCCCCCCTTCGAGGTCCCCCGTCACCCGAAGCCGAAAGGTGCGCCCGTCGCCCGGGAGGTCGAGCTCGCCGCTTCCTTCCGGAGTGAGGGAGATCACGGCCGTCGGCTCCCCCTCTTCGATGCCGTGGTGGGCGGCGTAGGCGGCGGCACCCGAGATCATGGCGCTGAGGGCGAGCCAGGAGAGCGAGAGGGCGGCGCTGCCGTCCCGGGCCCGGGTCCAGGCGAGGAGGGCCAGGAGGGGCCCGATGCCATAAACCAGGCCGCGCGCGATCGCCGGACGCAGGTCCGGAAGCTGGAATGCGGTGAGCAGCACGGCGACCAGACCGACCATGACGATGCCGGTTCGGTAGGGCTCGATGGTCTCGAGGACCACATCGACGACAGAGCCTCGGTCTTCCTGCGCCACGACGCGGATCTGCGTCCCCGGGGACTCGGGGTCAAGGGAGAGGGGGGACGGTATAAACTTTCTTACTTTTGCTTTCCAAAAGTAAGAAAGTTTATACCGTCCCCCCCTGAGACCCCTATGACAGAGCTCCACGAAAAGGCACTCACCCACCTCCGGCAGCTCGAAGCCGAGAGCATCCACATCCTCCGCGAGGCAGCGGCCGAGTTCGACAACCCGGTGATGATGTACAGCATCGGCAAGGACTCCTCGGTGATGGCCCACTTGGCCCAGAAGGCGTTCCACCCGGCCCCCATCCCGTTCCCCCTCCTGCACGTCAATACGACCTGGAAGTTCGGGGAGATGATTCAGTTCCGGGACCGCTACGCCCGACAGCAGGGCATCGAGCTCCTCGAACACATCAATCAGGAGGGCGTCGAGGCGAACATCAACCCCTTCGACTACGGGTCCAACAAGTACACGACGGTGATGAAGACCGAAGGCCTCAAGCAGGCCCTCGGCAAGTACCGCTTCGACTGCGCCTTTGGCGGCGCCCGCCGCGACGAAGAGAAGTCCCGGGCCAAGGAGCGCATCTACTCCTTCCGGGACCGCCACCACCAGTGGGACCCGAAGAACCAGCGCCCGGAGCTGTGGAACCTCTACAACGCCAAGACCAACGACGGCGAGAGCGTCCGGGTCTTCCCCATCTCCAACTGGACCGAGCTCGACGTGTGGCTCTACATCTGGGTGGAGAAGATCTCGATCGTGCCCCTCTACTTCGCGAAGGTCCGGCCGGTGGTCGAGCGCAAGGGCTCCCTCATCATGGTCGACGACGAGCGCATGCCCCTCGAAGAGGGTGAAGAGCCTCAAATGAAGAGGGTCCGCTTCCGGACCCTCGGGTGTTACCCGCTCACCGGCGCCGTCGAGTCCACGGCGACGACGGTCCCCGAAGTGATCCGAGAGATGCTCCTGACCCGCTTCTCGGAGCGCCAGGGCCGCCTCATCGATTTCGACGAAGAGGGCTCGATGGAAGCGAAGAAGCGCGAGGGGTACTTCTGATGCAGAACGCCACCGAAGAAGAACTCATCCAAACCGACGTCGAGGAATACCTCCGGCGGTACCAGCAAAAGGAACTCCTGCGCTTCGTGGCGGTGGGTTCCGTCGACGATGGCAAGTCGACCCTCATCGGGCGGCTGCTCCACGACACGGGCATGGTCTACGACGATCAGCTCGACGCGGTGAAGCGCGCGACGAAGATGGAGGGCGAGGAGATCGACTTCTCGCTCATCACCGACGGGCTCAAGGCCGAGCGCGAGCAGGGCATCACCATCGACGTCGCCTACCGCTACTTCGCGACCGAAAAGCGCAAGTTCATCATCGCCGATACGCCCGGCCACGTGCAGTACACGCGCAACATGGTGACCGGGGCGTCCACGGCGAACGTCGCCCTCATCCTCATCGACGCCCGCCTCGGCGTGCTCCAGCAGTCCCGGCGCCACGCCTACATCGCGTCGCTCCTCGGCATCCCCCACCTCGCCGTCTGCGTGAACAAGATGGACCTCGTCGGCTACGACCCGGAGGTCTACACGCGCATCAAAGGGCACTTCCAGGAGTTCGCCGACGACCTCGCGTTCAAGGACGTGACCTTCTTCCCGGTGAGCGCCCTCAAGGGCATCAACATCGTGGAGCGGTCCGACGAATATACGCCCTGGTACGAGGGCGGTTCGGTCCTCGACTACCTCGAGAAGGTGCCCGTCGCGACCGACCGCAACCTCGAAGACTTCCGCTTCCCGGTCCAGTACGTCCTGCGCCCCCACCTCAACTACCGCGGCTTCGCTGGGGAGATCGCCGCCGGCGAAGTGAAGAAGGGCGACACCCTGGTCTCTCTTCCGTCGGGTAAGAAGAGCAAGGTCCTCGCCATCGACACCTACGACGGAGAGCTCGAGAGCGCCCACACGCCGATGAGCGCCGTCATCCGCCTCGAAGACGAGATCGACGTGAGCCGCGGCGACATGCTCGTTAAAGCCGACGACCTGCCCAACGTCTCCCGGGCCTTCGACGCCCACGTGGTGTGGATGAGCGAGCGACCCCTCGACACCAAGAAGACCTATCTCATCAAGCACACGACCCAGATGGTCCGCGCCCAGATCGAGAACGTCTTCTGGAAGAAGGACATGGACACCCTCGAGGAGACCGAGACCGACGGCCTCGACCTCAACGACATCGGCCGGGTCCGGGTCAACTGCCACCGGGCGCTCTACTTCGACCCCTACGTGAAGAACCGGACGACGGGCGCCTTCGTCCTCGTCGATTCGCTCAGCAACAACACGGTCGCGGCCGGCATGATCGTCGCCGACGACGCGAGCCAGGACCTCGAGGTCGCCCTCCGGGAGCTCCGGGCGGGGTCGGCCCTCGAGCCGAAGACCCAAGTCAGCCCCCGGGAGCGCCGGGAGCGCATGGGCCAAAAGGGCGCCGTCGTCTGGCTCACGGGGCTGCCCGGCTCCGGGCGCTGGACCCTCGCCTACGCTCTCGAGCGCCGGCTCTTCGACACGGGGCGCACCGCCACCGTCGTCGCCCCGGTGGACGAAGATCTGCGGTCGATGGTCAGCGCGGCCAAGGCGGCGACCGACGCCGGCCTCATCACCATCTGCGCCTTCGCCAGCTACCACCAGGCCGACCGCGACCAGGTCCGGGCCCGGGTCGGCGGCCCGCGCTTCGTCCACGTCTACGTGAATACGCCAGAGGCCCTGTGCCGGGAACGGCGCCCGGACGCTGATTTCGAAGGCTTCGAGCCCCCCCGGACCCCCGACGTGACCGTAGACCTCGAAAGCACCCGCCTCGACGACGCCATCGAGGCCGTCCTCGAGAGCCTCGAGCACCACGGCCAGTTCGACGAGCTCTGAGCGTCCCCATCTG
>Ga0164313_10005964_pt1 | contig 10766 bp, 10 predicted proteins | sample GuaBasSedimGuay4_FD_113735 | JGI IMG/M metagenome (GOLD analysis project Ga0164313, IMG submission 113735) | Subseafloor sediment microbial communities from Guaymas Basin, Gulf of California, Mexico - Guay4, Core 4569-4, 0-3 cm | ecosystem: Environmental > Aquatic > Marine > Hydrothermal vents...
ATATTTCCTACTTCTGAAAACCCGGCAGAAATTATAACTGTTGACTTAACTCCTATACTTCCTAAGTCTTCTAAAAGCGAAGGAATGAATTGCCCCGGGATAGCAATAATAGCTAAATCAATATCTAAATTATTAAATTTCGGATAAATTTTTCGACCAAATATTTCACCTCCGCTACGGTTTATGGGGTAAATTTCTCCCTTAAATCCTCCCTCCACCATATTTTTTACTATTTCATATCCGGTCTTTCCTTCTTTCATGGAAGCAAAGATAGCTACTGAATGAGGATTGAAAAAATTTTCCATACTTTTCATTTATCCATTCCTTCTGCTGTTTCGTAACCTGCACGAAAAGCAGCAATATTTTTATCTAATTCGCGGGGGATACTCTTCTTTAAAACTTCCAGCATAAATTCCTTATCGAAAGAAGAAACAAAAGACAAAGCGCCCAGCAATACCATATTTTCTGCCACCGGAAGTCCAATCTTTGCAGCAATTTTTTCTGCTTCCATCCAGATTATTTTTGACTTTACCTTTTTAAATAACTCCTTTATTTCTTTTTCTTGGGGATATTTCTCCGGATGAGTCATCATATCCATAGGATAAACCTTTTTCCTGTTTAAAATAACTGTTCCTCCGGGTTTAACAAATTCTAAAGCCTTTAAACCTTCAGCAAGTTCCATCACCACAGCTGTATCAGAAGAATAAGGGGGAATTCTCGAACCAAAGACCTCGCCTATTCTTATTTCACAATGAACGGGTCCTCCCCGTTGAGCCATTCCTATCTCTTTAAAAAATTTTACTTTCTCGCCCTTTTTTAATGCATAGTTAGTAATTGCTTGTCCTAATCTTATAGCTCCCTGGCCTCCAACTCCTATTATATATATATTATTTTCCATCTTTTATCACCTCTATTGCTCCAAACGGGCAAATATGTTCACACAATCCACATCCTGTACAAGTTGAGCTAATTTCCATAAAAGCCTTATAATTATCGGTCTTAGGATGAAATACCATAGCGGGACAGGCTAAAGAATTTAAACATATTTGACAACCAGTACATTTAGCAACATCAATACTAAATTTAGGCAGATTTATTTTTCTCCTCTTTGCTTGCAGAGCACACTCCCGGCGGGAAACTATTACTGAAACACCCGGATACTCAATTGCCTTCATAATTATATCTATCGATTGTCCGGATTTATAAGGATCAATTACGTATAACTCTTCTACTCCACAACCTTTACATACTTCTTTAATATCTACTCTAAAATTATTATTTTCTTTTATAGGAATAGTCCCGGGATTTTCTTCAAAACCGGTCATGGAAGTCCAGCCATTATCCAATATAATCACCGTTAAATTTACTTTGTGGTATATTGCATTTATAAGAGGGGGAATTCCGGCATGAAAAAAAGTAGAATCTCCGATAGTCGCTATTACCGGTTTTTGAATGCCTGCCCATTTAAATCCTTGAGCTAAACCGATACTTGCTCCCATAGCTACTTCAGTCCAACAGCTTTCAAAAGGTTTGCTCATACCTAAAATGGTACACCCTATATCCCCGGTAATAATAATTTCATCTTTTTTATATTTTAAATTTTTAATCGCTTTATTTAGGGCAAAATAGGTCCCCCGATGAGGACATCCGATACAAAAAGAAGTAGGACGCTTAATTTCTAATTTCTTTGCTCTTTCTATAATCTCATAATTTTCTTCTACTTCGAATTTTTTCTCTAAAAGAGATTCTAAACCCTTTTTAATTTTTTTAAAGGAATAATTTCCTATCAATGATAATGTTTTGTCAAATTTTCCTAAAATATCTATTTTTTTATTTATCAGAAAGGCAAATCTCATCACTTCTGCTTCTATTAGAGGGTCTAATTCCTCTAAGATAAGCACCCTATCTACTTTCTCTAAAAACTTTTTTATCCTCTCTTCGGGCAAGGGGTGAACCATGCCTATTTTTAACCAGGATAGTTTTAGATTATATCTCTTTAATGCTTCCTGGAAATTTCCCTGCACTGCTCCTGCATAAATTACTCCACACTTGCTTCCCGCTTCTATATGAGTTTTATTTATTTTTATACCAGATTCACTAATATAATTATCAGCAATTTTAGAAGCCTCAGTCAATCTGTTTAGCGTATCTTGATGTTGAGCCATACACCAGGCTGCTCCTGCTTTAGTATATTTAACAATATCCCGCTCAAAATGAGCTTTCCTTTTTATATTTAATTTCTCACCTAATACCACATCGGAAGCAACATGGGAGATATCGGTGGTTGATCTTAAAAATACCGGCCCGCCAATCTTTTCAGAAATATCAAAAGCAACTTTAGCATAATCCAGGCATTCCTGTTGAGAAGCCAGATCAAGCATGGGTACTACCATTGATTTAGCGTAATATCGGGAATCCTCTTCGGGCATACCGGCACTTACTCCGGGATCATCAGCTACAAAAATAACCAACCCCCCATTGCATCCGCTATAGGCGACAGAAGATAATGAATCAGCAATTACATTTACTCCTGACATCTTCATGGTAACCAATGCTCTCTTTCCTGCCCAGGCAGCAGCGGCGGCAATTTCAAAAGCAACTTTTTCGTTTACACTCCATTCTATATGAATCCCTAATTCTTTTTCCTGTGGCAATAGAGTTAGAATTACTTCTGTAGAAGGAGTCCCCGGATATCCGGTAACAACTTCCACTCCTGACTCGATTGCTCCTTCGGCAATTGCTTCATTTCCAGTTAACAATTTTTTCATTTTACCACCTTCAAAAAGCTTTTTTATACTTCCTAAGTAACAGATTTTTAATAAATTTTTCTGGAATACTAAGAGGCATTTCGTCTTCTCCATAAGGAAGAAGGATTTTTTCCATTACATTTTCTCCTTTTAGCTATTATAAAACATTTTTGTTATTTTTTATAATAAATTTTTGTTAATGTTGTTAAAAAAATATGAGTAAACTAACTATTTCTTGCTAAATTTACAAATAATTCTATATTTTTTAAATCACTATCTTGGGGTAAATCACAACCAGTGCTTAAAATAAAATTGTTATTTTTTTTCATTTGGTTTATAAGTAATAACGTTTTCTCTTTTACTAGCTCTTTGTCTCCGTAAGCCACGACATTTACAGGATCTATATTGCCAATAATATCAATTTCTTGTGGTACTATAGAAGATAATTTGGCTAAATCAACTAAGGAATCCAAACTAATTCCTGCTGGATGGGTTTCAACCATCTTAGAAATAAGATGAGAAGTATTACCGCATATATGTAATATACTGGGTATAGACCATTTCGAAATTAGTTCTTTTACGTATTCCCCGGAAAACTCTTCAAATTGTTGAGGAGATAACATCCCGGCAGTAGGCTCTAAAATACATAAAGCATCTGCGCCTTTATCGATTATTTCATTACCATAAGCATAAACAAAATCGGTAGCAAACCTCAACAATTCTTTTAAATATTCGGGATCTTTTATTACATTTTTTATAATTCTATCAATACCGTTTAACAAGCCGGCTAAAGTATAAGGGCCAATGATATATGAAATTACTTTACAATCAAAAGAATTTTTCATATTCGAAATGACATCTAAAAATATTTTTTTTCTTCCCTCTATATTAGTTCTATTTAGAGATAATTTTTTGAAGTCATCCTTATTTTTTATGGGATGGCTCACAACAGAAAAAGGTTTATTTTTAGGTTTTAATAATCCGGCTCCTAAAGCCTCGGCTTCTACAGTTAAATCCATCATATTAAACATAGCATCAGGTTTAAATTCATTATATAATTTTGCTAAGCTATCAAATTGAATATTCGCATTTTCTAAATTTTGTTTTAATTTTGTATTAGATAATTGTATTCCTGGCGCGCCCATTAAGGGCGCTACAGGAATTCCTTTAATATTTTTCCCCATTAATTTTAATTCCATAAAATTACTACCTCATTACGAATTTAGAAATAATCAAAATTATAAATCTTCCCCTAAAGAAATACTTTATATTTCGCTAATAAATAAAATCAATTCCCATCTTAGTAACTTCTTCTTTTATTTTATTATATTGTCCAAGATATTCTGGTATCGGAATAAGCTCTTTCATATCATAAAGTTCTTGGAATGGTTTTCCTATTGAAGCAGTAGGTATATCCTTTTCATATTTTAAAAGTAATTTGTTAACCATCTTATTTGCATCTTCTCTTTTCATTTTCATCTTAGTAACAGCATGAGCAACTTCTGCCGCAAATCTACATTCCAGAGGTGTACCATGATTATGTACTTTATTTCTTGCCGGAGCAATATCCCATATATTATTTCCGGAAACCGCAGAAGCTATAGCATGGGCTGCAGTTTCATAAAATAGCATATCTGTTCCAGGACCTGCATTAGCAAATCCATTGGAGGTCATAACTAGATGAGTATTTTTAGCTACTGCTTGACTAAAGGTACTTACTATCCATAACATTTCTCTTCCTGTATTAGAACCATAAAGCATATGGAAAGGAAAATTTTGAGTAAATTGACAAAAATGCATCATTAAACCTAATATATTATATGATGTTTGAAGAACTGCCGTTCCTTCTGGTCCGCCTGCATAACCTCCATAAATCGCCCCAGCTAATAACCCGCTTATATTTCCGTTTATTTGATAATGAACTGCTTTGTTTAACATAGAATTACTGGTCATAAATTCTGTTATAATAGGAGATAATCTTCCATCAGTATGTCTTACCCCCCATTCATCATTGCTTACACCTATTTGAGCCATATCCGATTCAGCTGTCCCCACTGCCACAAACCAAACTCCGGGTCTTCCAACAAGCCTTGCTGCTTCCCTTAAACTCATAGCATGCATTACACAACCACCTAATTCAGAAGGAGTTGGAGATTTTATTTTTCTACCCATAAATTCTTCTAAAATGGGAGCACATAAGCCATCCAAGGTTGGTTCTTTTAAAAATGCTACACAGGCAATAAAATGATCATGTTCATCATAAGTTATATCTGGACTTAATAACATAAATGGACGTCTTTCATCTTCTGGCTTTCTCGAACCAAATCTTCTTAAATCACTCCCTTCACCTACCATATATTCTGAAGGAGTATTGAATAAAGCTTCTTCAACCTCTTGTTTAGAAAATTTTATTATTCGATGAGAGTCTTGATGATATACTCCTGTCTCTAAGAAAAATTCATAAGCAGCTTGCCAAACTCTATCTATTAAATCGTCATCTGAAGTAATAACATCTTGAGGATTATATTTTATACCATATTTTTTTACTACTTTTTGCAAATTAGGGATAAAACGTTTTGAAATATATTTATTTTCTTCTATAAACTCTCCGGTTTCGGCTCTTTTTACTATTTCCCATATTCTTAAAACTGACATTTATTTATCCTCTACTTTCTCTTTTAATTTTCTCTTCAATTTCTTTAACTAATTTTACTGCTTTAAATGCATCTTCCGCATAACCGTCTGCTCCTATTTTGGAAGCCCATTCTGCAGAAACAGGGGCACCGCCTACTAATATTTTAAATTTGCTTCTTTTGCCTTGGTCTTGCAATATATTTATTAACTCCCTCTGGCTAGGCATTGTAGTAGTCATTAGAGCGGAAAGCCCGATTATAAAAGCATTATTTGTCTCTGCTGCTTTTATAATATCAAGAGGATCAGCATCTCTTCCTTCATCAATAATTTCATAACCATTAGATTTTAGCACTATGCCTAAAACATTTTTTCCTATTTCATGAACATCACCTTTAACAGTAGCTAATACTATTTTTACTTTTTCCTTTTTTTCATTCTTTTGAAGTAAAGGGTCTAATAGCTTCATTATTTCCATAAAAGTATCGGCAGCTACCATTAAATCAGGAAGAAATATTTCGAATTTTTCAAATTTTTCCCCTAACTCTTTCATAACCGTAGTCCCATCACTTATTATTTCCTTTGGGCTTCTTTCCTTAAGCATTTCTTTGACTAAATTTAACGCATTTGAATCATCACCATCTTTAATAAATTGCATCAGACTTTCTCTTTTTTCCATTTATAAAATCCTCCTTTAATTAATTTAATACTACACGCTTTTACAGACATGATATTTACTTTAATAGACTATCATCTGTCTCGTTTTATTGGGAATTTACTCTCATTCCCATTTTAACAAATGAAAAATTACCGCTAAATTAAAATCAATTTTATGTAATTAGTTCAGTTTTTTAATATAATCTTTAAATTAGAAATTTATCTATTTCAATTAATATGTACTTATGCTTTTTAACCAAATAAAAATAGGGAATGAAAATTAATTCACCCCCTATCATCCATTATCTTTGGGTTTAAAAATTCTATTTATTTATCCTTACCAAATTTTACTAAACTTTACTCTCAACTAATGTCTCTTAGAAATGATTAATGCCTAAACCTATTGCTTCGTGTTCAAATCCTCTAATTGGAGCACCTACGGTTCCGTAAATTCCTACCGATATCCACTCTCCTAAATCGTTTCTCCCAACTTCTAAAGGACCTCTTAATATAACAAATCTTATTCCTATTGATCTTAATAAATCTCCTCCAACTTCTCCTCTACATAATCCTTTTAACGCTTCCACAATTGCATGATATAAAGCATGTTCTTCCCTGTAACAAATACCCTTATGATAAATTCCTTCTCTTCTGGCTGCTGTCTCTATTGCGGCAATAATTGTGTTAATTTTCATAGAGCCGGCTTTACCTATACATATTTTATAACCTAGTTTTTTGATCATTATTAAATTCTTTTCTTCATCTAATCTGGAAGACATTAATAATAATATCGTAAGTTTTCCAATTTTATCCAAAACAACTATTCCTCTATTATTTATTTATGCTAATTATTGCATAAATACTATTTCTCGTCAACACTATTTTTTTTATTGTAACTTTAAAATATTATAAAAAACCTTATAATAATATTTTTCAGAATTTACTAATAACTATTCAATTTACTTATATTTTTTGTTTTTATAGTAAGAGCATCTATCTTTATAACTACACGACAAACAGACATCAAAAGATCTTTCCATATAACTATTTTTCTCATCTGTATTAAATAAAATTATAGATGAAATTGTTTTTAGAGGAATCATAAAATAATTATCAGTTAATGAAACTCCTATTTTGGAAGCATCTATTTTTTTAAATATCAACCTTTGTAAATCAATAGGAAGTTTATTTCCAGGGAATATAACTTTACGAGAGTATAGTTTTATTTCTTTAGCTTTTTTAATAATATCATTTTGCATAAATGTAGAAGCATATTCAACAAAATAAGAAGCCATAGCATCTAAAATCAAAGCATCTAAAATTCTATTACTTTTTAATAATAAATGTATCTTATCTTGTATAGCTTGCCCTGCGGTTACAATATAGAAACAGCAATAAGAATAATTTTCACTCCTATTATCTATTTTCTTTATCCATTTTTCTTTTTTATTGATTTTACAAAAATTTGAGATACTCAAAATTTTATCAGAATACTTTTTACTATTATTTATATTTTCTTCCACTAAATCGATTATTTTTTTATTCTTAACATTTTTTTCGGAAGGATAACCCATCCTTATTAAAATTTCCTCTTTATTAGGTTTTACTTTTATATTTCTAACTAATTTCATTAATATTAATACCTTATTCTAAAAATTCATATTATTAATAAACATTTTGTAAAATTCTTTACAAGAAGTTAAGTTAATGTTTTCCATTTTTTCAGCATATTCATTACACTCATCTCTAAAATATTCAGATAATAATGCCTTAATTGCTCCTGCCCCTGCTGCATTACCAATACATTTTATTTTATTTAAATCTATTTTAGGAATTAGATCGATACTTATTGCATTTTCAATATCCATATAATTTCCAAAAGCACCGGCTATCAAAATTTCATCTAAATCCGTTATTTTCAAATCCATTTCTTTTAAAAGTAATTTTATAGCTGTTGAAATAGCTGATTTAGCCATTTGAAATTCTCTGATATCTTTTTGGGTAATATAAATAATTTTATTTTGCTTTTCATATATTTTAAAACACTTAATATTATTTTTTTTAAAAATTCTTTCTTTAAATTTGTCAGTGAAACCACCTTTTTTATCTATAGCTCCAATTTGGATTAAACCTGATACTATATCTATAAGGCCTGAACCGCAAATACCTTGAGGAATGGTATCCCCGATCACTTTTATATCAAAGGTTATGGGATCAAATCTTTCTATAGCGCCTACCTGTCCCCGCATTCCTAATTCTATTCTACTGCCTTCAAAAGCAGGACCAGCAGCAGAAGAAGTACAAATAATATGCCCTTTGCTCCCTAAAATAATCTCCCCATTGGTACCAATGTCAATAATTAAAAATTTTTTATTAGTTTTATATATTTCGCTAGAAATTAAATCAGAAACAATATCTGCACCGATAAAACCTGAGACATTAGGAAGAACATATATATACCCTCCCTCATTTATTTTTATTTTTCCTTCTTTTGCCTTTATCTTTTTAAATCTCGTAAAAATAGGTAAATAAGGATATTTTCCTAAACTCTCTATGGAAATATCCATAAATATATGGGTCATACAGGTATTTCCGACTATAGAACATGCATATATTTTATCATATGAAATATTTTGTGATTTACATAAATCTAAAATTATTTTATTCAAAGCATTAACTACAGACGAATTTAGTTTTTTTAATCCTTTCTCTCTTTGAGAATATTCTATTCTACTTATTACATCATCACCATATATAATTTGCGGGTTAAGCATTGCCTTTACATCTCTTTTTTCTCCGCTTTTTAAATCTATTAAATATCCAACTATAGTAGTTGTACCAATGTCAAATGCTATTCCATAACAATTACTTTTTCCATATTCATCTATATCAATAATTTCTTCTTCGGAATAATATATCACAAATTTTTTACTTATTTTATTTAAATTATTGAATTTTCTTAATGTCCCACTATTAATTTTCTCTATTTTACATTTGCAATTTTTTATTATCTCCTCTTCAAAAGATCGAGCATTCTCATTAAACAAATTTTCTTTTAAATTATTTACCTTTATTAGAGGGTCTAATTTCCCTAATTTACCATTCTCTTCCGTAAGCATTTTGTATGAACTCGTTTTATCTAATGTTTCAACATATACATCATCAAATATTTTAGTACAACAAGCTAATCTTACATTATTTTCAACATCTTGAATTGGCAATAAAGAAATTTCATTATTCGTTATCTTATTTGTTTTGCCTTTAATAATTTTAACTTTACATTTCCCACATTTACCTTTTCCACCACAATTTGCATTTATATCAATACCTGTTTTTATCGCAGCATCATATACTGTTTCTCCATAATTTAAATAGGTATATAATTCTTCTTTTACAAAATAAACTTTTACTCTCATTTCAAACTCCTTAAATATTAAATATTATTAATAATATTTAATATTTTTCTAGCACCTCCGCTACCCTATCCATTTCCCATTCTTTTCCGATAGTAAATCTAATAAATTGATCCTCTAAACCGGAGAACTCATTCTTCTCCCAACCTGGTAAAGTATAAATATTGTTTTCCTTTAAATATTTCCAAATCTTTTTGCATTCTTCTTTGTTCTTAAACTCCACTAAAACAAAATTTGATTTAGAATCATAAGCAGTAAAACCCAGATTATTTATTTTTTTGACGAAATTATCTCTTACTTTCTTTATTTTTTCCCAGGATTCCTGATAATAATCCAAATATTTCAGAACTTTTTCCGCAGCTTTTTCCGCCATTCTATTTACACTAAAATATTGACCAAAAGTTGCCAATCTTTTTATATTTTGCGGATTAGAAATGGCAAAACCTAAACGCAATCCCGCAAGACCAAAATTTTTAGAAAAACTTCGGGAGATAATTAAATTTGGATACTTATCTATTAGGTTTATTACCGTTTTTCCTAAATATTCGTAGTTACATTCATCTACTATTACCATCCCTTTTGCACTTTGTAATATATCTATTATTTTATCCCTGGGGATTTCGCTGCCGGTGGGATTATTGGGATTGCATATCCAGACCAAAGAAGCTTTGTCTAATTGTTGATTAGAATAATTAATATTATACTCTCCATCATACAAACAATTAACTAAAACCTTAGGTAAACCTGATCTATCTGCACTGGCCTCATATTGAGAAAAAGTAGGAATAGGAATTAAGACTTCTCCCTGATAAGCTCGAGAAACTATTTCAATAACTTCATCGGAACCATTGGCTGGAAAAATATTCTCCGTCTTTAACCCCACATACTCGGCTAAAACTTGTCGAAGTTTAATATAATCCCTTCCGGAAGGATATAGATTAGAATTTTTTAGCTCTTTAGCTAACTCCTTTATTAACTCTGCGGGCAAAGGATATTTAAAATAAGAATTGGTTAAATCTATTATTTCTTTTTTTTTAAATTTTATTTTCATCTTTATCTATCTTCTTTTGTAGAATGATTCAATATTATAAACCCATTACTTCTCTAATAGCTTGAATAAATCTTTTATTCTCATAAGCTGTTCCTATAGTAACCCGAATAAAATTTGGACAGTCCCAGGTCTTTCCCTGCCGAACAATTACTCCTTTTCCTAGTAATTTCTCAAAAATAGGCCCACTATCTTCTTTTAAATCAATAAAAATAAAATTTGCCTCTGTAGGAAGATAAAAAAGTCCCAATTCCTTCAGCTCTTTATATA
>Ga0164313_10005966_pt1 | contig 10764 bp, 10 predicted proteins | sample GuaBasSedimGuay4_FD_113735 | JGI IMG/M metagenome (GOLD analysis project Ga0164313, IMG submission 113735) | Subseafloor sediment microbial communities from Guaymas Basin, Gulf of California, Mexico - Guay4, Core 4569-4, 0-3 cm | ecosystem: Environmental > Aquatic > Marine > Hydrothermal vents...
CAAAGAACTGCGCGACAAACTCTGGGAGGAGCTTAAAAAGTAGCTTTCAGAAACAACAGTATCATCGTATTACGGGAGTGCGAATGAAGGCAGGAGGACGGGCAGTTGCCCAGCATGATTCCGCACTCCCGTTGTACTTACCTTTCCAATGTAAACCAAGGAGTAGGATTCCATGCCCGTATTGGATGACGTGTCAGCCTCCCAGTCCCAGGCCCAAAAAAGGGAGAAACGCAAACTCGCCCTGAATATAGCGGCCTATTTAAGCCCCATCATTATCATCGTGATCGTCTTTGTTTTCGCCCCCCTGGCCATCATCCTGTTCTTCGGTTTTCTGAAGTCAGGGCCATACGGCCAGATCATCTACACGTTTACCTTTGAAAATGTGATCGCCATGCTGGGCGGAGGGTACGGCAAGATCTTTCTGCGGTCGGTCTACCTGGCCTTCCAGACGAATTTCCTCTGTATTCTGTTCGGATACCCCATCGCCTACTACATCGCGAGGTTCGGAGGGAAGAGGAAAATCTTGTGGATTTTCATGATCATCGTGCCGTCATGGTCTTCTTACCTCATCCGGCTGTATGCCCTAAAAACTCTGGTGGGCACCAAGGGGACCATCAACACCCTGCTGATAAACTTAGGGTTAGTTTCCGAACCCATTCAGATTCTTTACACGAACTTTGCCGTCACCATGGCGCTGGTATTTGCCTGGCTGCCCTTCATGATTCTGCCCATCTATGCCGCCCTGGAAGGTCTCGACCGCTCCGTGCTGGAAGCGGCCACCGACCTGGGCGCAACGCCTTTTCGGCGTTTTTTCAGGGTCACCCTGCCCTTGACCCGGGGAGGACTATTAGCCGGCTCCATACTCGTCTTCATCCCCACGGTGGGTGAATGGCTGGTGCCGAGCATTTTCGGCGGCTCCAAAATCATGATGGCCGGATCCCTGGTGGCCCACAAATTTACCCAAGTGGGCAACATTCCTCAGGGTTCCAGCCTGGCCATTATGCTGGCGGCAACCCTGGTCCTGATCCTCTACCTCACCATTAAATGGGGCGGGAGAGAGGCGCTGGAGAAGGCCCTATGAAAAAAAAGAAGAGAATCGCACAGAAAATCCTGTGGGTATTGAGTATTCTGACCCTGATCTTCCTGTGGGCGCCGATGATCCTGATCATGGTGTATTCCTTTTCCAACAGTAAGTACGGGTCGTCCTGGGAAGGATTTACCTTGAAATGGTATGCAAAGCTGCTCACCAACGACCAGGTCAGGGATGCCCTGATGCGCAGCCTGATCATTGCCGGTGTGACCGTGGTAATCGCCACCCTGATTGGGACCATGACAGCCTACGGGCTCTTCAAGCTCAACTTCAAGGGCAAGCAATTTTTAAGGACATCCATTCTGCTGCCCATCGTGTTTCCGTCGGTGGTCACCGGCGGCGCCCTGCTGGTCTTTTTTACCCGCCTGGTGCACATTCCCCTGGGGTTTCCCAGCATCATCATTGCCCACATCGTCTTCTGTTCGCCCCTGGCGGTGTTCATCATCCTGGGGCGCATGCAGCGTTTTGACTGGTCCTGGGAGGAGGCGGCATTGGACCTGGGGGCCACCCCCTTTCGAACGTTCCTGCGGGTCACGGGGCCGCAGCTCCTGCCGGCCATCATGGCCTCGGCTATGCTGATCTTCCCCTGGTCTTTCGATGATTTCGTGATCACCTATTTCGTTTCTGGTGTAGGCAGCACCACCCTGCCCATCTATGTGTTTTCACAGCTGCGATTCGGCGCTACGCCGGTGATCAACACCATCGGCACCCTGTTTGTTTCCATCACCATGCTGGGAATGGTGCTCGTTTACTTTGTCCAGAAGATGGGCAAGAGCAGTACCACATAAACCATTTTAAAGGACAATATACGTAATGAGTGGCTCAAATACCCGGAACACAGAAAAGCAAACGGCTGTTTGCCTGGAAATTAGGGATGTGGTCAAACAATTCCCCGGTGTAACCGCCGTGGACCATATCAGCCTGGAAATCCAGGAAGGGGAAATATTCTCATTCCTGGGACCCAGCGGCTGTGGAAAATCGACACTTTTAAGGGTCGTGGCCGGGCTGGAAAACCAGGACCAGGGCGATATCCTGATTGCCGGCAAAGTGGTCAATGCACTGCCGCCCTACAAAAGGGACTGCAGCACGGTTTTCCAGAGCCATGCGCTCTTTCCGCACATGGACGTTGCCGGCAACATCGGCTTCGGCCTGGTGGAACGAAAACTACCCAAAGCTGAAATCAAGGAACGCGTCCAGGCCAAGATCGACCTGGTCAACATGGGCGGCATGGAAGACCGCTATCCTCACCAGTTGAGCGGCGGACAGATGCAGCGCGTGGCCCTGGCTCGTTCCCTGGTGCTGGAACCCACGGTTCTGCTTTTAGACGAACCCCTGGCTGCCCTGGACAGGAAATTGCGCAAGGAGATGCAGGTTGAATTAAAACGCATTCAACGCGAGGTAGGCACCACCTTCCTGAATGTAACCCATGACCAGAAGGAAGCCTTGAGCCTTTCCGACCGCATTGCCGTCATGAAGGACGGGGTTCTGCTCCAGATCGGCACCCCGGCTGAAATCTACGAAACACCCCGCACCCGTTTCGTGGCCTCGTTCATGGGCGCATCCAACATCTTTTCCGGAAACGTCGTCTCCGCATCCGATGGTAAAATAAAATTCCAAACTGAAGAAGGATTGCAGGTTATCCTGCCGGAGCCCGCTGATATAGCCTTCGATCAGATTTCCGGTTTTTCTGTCCACCCGGAGCTGATCGAACTGCAGCCGGGCAATGTAGATTCACTGGCAGCCGGCAGCGCAGAGGATATGCTGGTGGAGGGGACCATCCAGGAAGTGTTTTACCTGGGTGATTTCAGCGAAATATCCGTAAGGGTCAACGATACCGAAACCATGTTGACAATATATCAGTCAAGGAGTTGCAACGAACCTGATACCAGGATCGCTCAGGGCCAACCTGTTGTCGCCCGATTTCCGGCGGGGAGCATGAACTTACTGGTGGGTTGACAATTGGTGTTTTGTATTTCGTGTTTGGTGTTTAGCTGGATTACGTCAATAGAATCCTTATACACGAAATGAGCTGTCACGATCGTTTCCTGTCATACACCAAGATGGGAATGAATCTGCCTTCCGGCCTGGAAAGAAACATGCCAGCCTTTTTAAATCCCATTTTAATATGGATATGAATTTTTCATCGGATTCGTCCCGGCAGGGCAACGCCGTAAGACGTATGTTCAGTGAAATCGCCGGACATTACGACTTGATTAACCGCCTGATGACCTTGGGGCAGGATCGGGTCTGGCGCCGGTGTGTTATCCGGGCAGCAGGCCTTCCCCGGAATGGAATTTTACTGGATGCCGGGACCGGAACCGGCAGCATCGCCCTGGACGCTCTGAACCATGCGATAGAACTCCGGGTCATCGGGGCCGATTTCACGACAGAAATGATGGCGGTCGGTCGCCAGCGGGTAAACGGCAGCAGAATCACATGGGTTGCGGCAAACGCCCTGTCCCTGCCCTTTGAGGACGCCTGCTTTGATGCCGTTACCTCCGGCTACCTGGTCCGAAATGTCAGCGATACCTGCCGCGCCTTTCAGGAACAGGCCCGGGTGGTCAAGCCCGGTGGACGCGTGGTCTGCCTTGAGACCTCTCCCCCACCGCAGGGGCTGCTACAGCCGATGCTGCTGTTTTTCCTTAACCGCGTGATTCCCCTGCTGGGGCAGGTCGTTTCCGGCAATCGGTCAGCCTACACCTATCTCCCGCAAACCACGCAGCACTTTTTCACACCCCGAAAGGTTTCCGCCATCATGCGCTCGGCAGGGCTCAAAAACGTACGCTACCAACCATTCATGTTCGGAACGATCGCCGTGCATGTGGGCATTCGTCAGTAAAATTAGGGCCTATCTGGCATTGCGTATTTGACAAGACATATCGATGGTGTTATTGTAATACCGTAAATGTATCGATAGGAGGATCGACATGCAAACAGTAACCGTATCTCCAAAGTATCAAGTGGTTATACCAAAAGAAATTCGGGACATATTACAGCTTAAGCCTGGCCAGAAAATGAGAGTGATGGAATTTGAGGGCCGTATTGAGATGATACCGGATCGTGATATTAGCGAGCTAAAAGGATACCTCAGAGGTATCAACACCGACATTCAACGTGAGAAAGACAGGTTATGAATATTATAGATTCATCCGGTTGGCTTGAATATTTTTCAGATGGCCCGAATGCCGATTATTTCATAGAACCATTGCGTAATACGGCCGCTCTAATTGTTCCCGTTATTACGATTTACGAAGTATTTAAAGTGGTTCTTCGAGAATCCACTGAAAATGACGCGCTCCAGGCAGTTGCCGCAATGCAAAAAGGCAAAGTCGTTGATCTAAACGTTCGGATTGCGATGAAAGCTTCAAAATTAAGCCTGTTGCACAATCTCCCAATGGCTGACAGCACCATACTGGCTACAGCGCAAGAGCATAAATGTGTCATCTGGACGCAAGATGCCGACTTCCAAAACCTTGAAAACGTAAAATACTTTTCTAAATAAAGATCTTTCATCACGAAAAGACGAAACCTCGAAAAAGAACTTTGTTAACTTTCGTGCTTTTAATATTTCGTGCTTTCGTGATTATTTTCTTTGGTCTCGTTAATGTTATTCCGAGTTCTGCATTCCGAATTCCGCATTGGAATATATTAGTACTTCGCCCCGTGTGCCTTCTTGACCTTCTCCCGGTCAATGTCGCCCGTCGCCGTTTTAGGCAGGGCATCCACGAAGACAACATGTTTCGGTTTCTTATAGCGGGCAATCCTGGAGGCGACAAACTCCCGTAATTCCTCCGCCTGAACGGCCTGACCCGGTTTGAGCACACAGACAGCTTTGATGGCCTCACCCCACTGCTTGTCCGACACGCCGATGACACTGACCTCGGCCACCGCCCCATGGGATATAATCACTTTTTCCACCTCGGCCGGATATACGTTTTCCCCGCCGGGCTTGATCAGTTCTTTTTGGGCCTTGCGTTTGACATACCAGAGAAAACCGTCCTCATCGAATCTGCCGATATCGCCGGTGTGGTGCCATCCGCTGCTGAATGTATAGGCATTGTCCCCATCCCTGCCCCAGTAGCCCAGGAAAACCGTAGGTGAACGAACGCATATCTCCCCGGGGGTTCCCGTGGCCACGGTCCTGTCCTGATCGTCGAAAAGCTCGATACAGCTGAGCGGGGTGGCCTTGCCGGCACTTCCGGGCTTGTCTGCAATAAGGCCGCCACTGACACCCATGGCCTCGGTCTGCCCGAACCCGGTTTCGTATTTTACACTTGGCACAAGTTCCAGAAACCGCATGATATTTTCCGTGTGGTCCATACCGGTGATATGCCTGAGGCTGCTGATGTCATAGGCCCCTTTATCGTAAGCGTCCATCAGCTTTTTCAGAATTGGGGCAAAGTTGAAAAAGGTTGTGCCCTTTTCCTTTTCGATGGCAGCCAGTGCCTGGTCCGGGTTGAAGCGCTCCAGAATCACGTTTTTACCACCGCAGTGCAGCGCTGCCATGGTTAATGCAAGGCCCGCGATGTGAAAAAGCGGCAGTATGCAGACGTGACAATCTTTTTCGGTGAGATGATAGCGCAGCAGGGTAACCATGCTACCGAAAACGATATTGGCCTGGCTCAGCAGCGCTCCCCGGGGTTCACCCTCCACAGCAGCCGTGTGGATAATGACGAAACCAGCATCCGCGGCGATGTCAAACGTCCTATCGGCACTCTGGATCTTATACAGACTGCTGAAAGGCAGGCAATCCGCAGGCAGGTCTCCCGGCCCCATGGCGTAGCGCTTTTCAATGGATTTCACCCGCAACGCAACTTTGGATACCAGTTCACAGTACGGCTGTCCTGAAAAAACAAAACGCGGCGCACAATCATTCAGGACAAAAAAGATTTCCTCCTCCTGGAATCGCCAGTTGACTGCCAGAATAATAGCACCGATTTTTGCAGCCGCCCCGTAAAGTATCAGATACTCATCACAGTTGTGGGCAACGACACCCAGGCGATCACCTTTCTGAATACCGGCGGCCACAAGCCCGGCAGCCAGCTGGTCGCACTTTTCCTTGAAAGTCCGGTAGTTCAAACGCGCATCGTTGAAGATAACGGCATCTCGGTCAGGGTTAGCGCCGGCACTTCTGCAGATCATGTCGTAAACGGTAAAGTCGTAAAGCCCCATGAGAAAAGCCTCCAGCTATAGGATATATCGCAAGTTGATATTGAAACGGCGGGTTGAGATACAATCGTTGTTATCGTGTTGAAGAATATCAACAATAGTGCTTTCCTGCAAGGCCTAACAGAATCTCCGATAACACTTTATGGGTCGCCCGTACGCAGCTTGTGCAGAGCTAAAGCTCTGGACTACATGGTGTGGCCCACCGTACGCTGCTTCTGCAGGGCTAAAGCCCTGGGCTACATAGCATGAAGTCGACAGCTTTGTAGCGCAGGGATTTATCCCTGCCAAAGGGTTTGGGAAACGAGTTGCCAACCCGTGAACCATGGTGCCAATGCGTGATAGAATGTTGACACGCGTTGACCAAATCTTTTAGAATCAAGGGACCGCTGTATCGTACCCTGGTCGAACGCGCCGGACAGTTGGAAACAGACCGTCTGCTTGAGGTTTGGCGCACCATGTGCGTCGTGCTGAAAAACGGTGAGCTGCGGCCGGGGCATATGCGGGCCATGAAACCAAAGCTTGAGTGAACATGTTTTCCATTGAAATTCAAAAGCTGAAACTGAGCCTGGAAATTGTGCCTGTCGCTTCCCTGTTCAGCCACGAAGAGGTCATTCCGCAATCAGCGAACAAACTGATCCTGGAGTTCAAGAATCTCGCCAACCTGCAGAATCCCATCATCGTGGAGGAAAACCATGTCATCCTGGACGGCAACCACCGGGCTTATGCCTTCAAAGCCTTGAACCTCAGCTATATCCCCGTCTGCAAGATCGACTATTTCAACCGGCGCACCAAGCTGCGCTACTGGTTCAGACATTTAGGGAATTTGAAACAAATTGATCGACTTCAAAAAGTGGTCAGCGCTTTAGGGGGTTCATGGCACCGGGTATCTGATGGACCTGCCTTGAAAAAGATTTTGCAAGAAAATTGCCTGGCCTGCGGTATTCAACATGGTGGCACATATATCCTGGTCGACTTCCCTGAAAAAACAGCCTGCGATGCCCTGACCGCCTACGATACGATCCAAGACATCCAGAATGAATTGACGGCCCTGGACGTCACCCTTGAATATATCCCCTGCAACACCGTTTTGCAGGACAAATTCTGCGTACGGCTCAAAACGGATGAAGCCGTCCTCTGGACACCGCAGATCACCAAACAGATGGTGGTCGATACGGCCAAGATGAAAAAGGTGTTCGCTCCCAAGACCACTCGCCATGTCATCCCCGTACGGCCGCTCAATGTAAACGTGCCCGGTCACTGGTTCAAGGAAAAAATATCCCTTGAAGCAATCAACAGGCGGTTTTCAGACTTTCTGGAAACCAAGCGTATCCGACGGTTCAACCCGGGCATGGTGCTGGACGGCAGGTACTACGAGGAAGCCCTGGTTGTTTTTTACTGACAATTTTTCAGCTCGAACGCACACATCGAAGCATGTAACCATAGTTTTTAATTAAATGGAGACGGTGAACAATGAGCAAGAAATCCAGAATGATAAGTTTTTCAGCCATCGGACTGTATACGCCCGGTCTGGTAGCCCGCATTACCGGAAAAATATTCGAGATGAATGGCAACATCGTCGACGTGGAAGAAAACTGTCGCAGGGGCTTGTTTTCGATTTTCCTGGTGGTCGATTTCACCGCATCTGAAGTCCCAACCGAGGAAGTCTTTTCTACACTTAAAGCCATTGAAAGCGAGATGGATCTGAAAATCATCCTCGATCAATATGATAAAAATACCGTGCCGGTTTCCCGCCGAAGCGAAAATCATCTGGTCACCATCCTCGGCATCGACAGGCCCGGCATCATCGCCAAAATTTCCAGCTTTTTCCACAGCAAAAACATCATGATTGAAAAATGCCGCATGATTGCCCGGGGCAGGTTTTTTTCTATGGAGATGGTCATTGATACGCGTAAGATTGCGCTGGAGCCAGGCCAAAAACATGCTGAAAGCCTCAATGCAATGAAAAAGGAGCTTAAACTGCTATGCGCCGACATCGACCAAAGCGTGGTTATTCAGAGCGAAAACATATACCGACGCAATAAAAAACTGGTGGTTTTCGATGTAGAATCCAGTTTAGTCCAGCACCGCTCCCTGAAACAATTCATCGACAGAATCAGGGACCGGGTCGCGACCCAAACCGGAGTACCCGAATCGGACGGCGACACCCATAACCAGATGCAGGCCCTGATCGACAATGCCAGGTTTTTAAAAGGGTTATCGGTTGAGGATTTCGAAAAACTGAGTGAAATTCTTCAACTCAACCCGGGGACCATCGAACTGATCAAGATCCTCAAATCCATGGGTTTTAAAATCGCCCTGCTCTCGTCGGGATTTAACTTTCTGGTCAAAAAGATCTTTGAAACCGCGGGGGTGGATTATGCCTTTTCAAATTCACTGGAACTGGATGAAAACGGTATCACCACCGGCAGAATCGAAGAGCCTGTCATCACCAGCGACACCAAGAGCGACATTCTCGATTTCATCATGAGCACCGAAAACATCAAACCCGATCAGGTGATCGCCGTGGGCGATGGCTCGCAATCTTCGCACTTTATCGAAAACGTGGGTCTCTCCATCGCCATCAAACCCGAGGCAACCCACACAAAGTCTGATGGGGTTATCACCAGCGACAAGGTTCTCAACGTGCTCTACTGCCTGGGCATGACCCAAGAGGAACTGGAGAATTACACTGCTGAATAAAATCACTGCCGTAATTTTTCTTTGCGGATTTTTCCAGTTTTGGTCATGGGCATCTCTTTTAGAAATTCTATTTTTCGGGGATATGCGTGCTTTTCCAGCTTTCCCTTCACATGGTCACGGATGCTTTCCTCCAGTTGTTCATCCGCAGGGGTACCCTCCAGGGGCACGATGAAAGCTTTGACGATTTCTCCGCGCACGTCATCAGGGACCCCCAGAACGCAGACATGTTTAACGGCGACATGGGTCAGTAGACAAGCCTCTACTTCGCCGGGGCCGATCCGATACCCGCCGCTCTCGATCAAATCATCCATCCTGCCGGCAAATGTGAAACACCCATCTTCATCCTTTATGCCGTAATCACCGGTTCGCAACCACCCGTTGATATACTTTTCCCGGGTGGCGTCCGGATTGTTCCAGTATTCCAGAAACATGACCGGATCTGGAGTTCTGACAGCAATCTCACCAAGGTTTCCAGGTGTAACCGGCTCACCCTGATCATCGATAACCTCAACGGTATGCCCTGGAACGGCTTTGCCGATACTTCCGGATACGATGGGCATTACTGCTGAACAAAACCCCACGACAAGGTCACACTCGGTCTGGCCGTACTGCTCGTTAAGTTGAACATTGAAACTACTGCGGCACCAATGATGGAGTTCTTCTCCCAATGTTTCACCCCCGGCGGTCAATGACCGTAAACCTATCCGGTAGCGATCTTTGAGGGTGCCTACGGCGTGCATCATCATGCGCAGTACGGTGGGCACCGCCATGAGGTTGCGCACGCGATACTTTTCCATCATATATAACGCTTTTTCCGGATCAAATTTACGAGGCCGGTAAGCCAGTACGGGAACGCCATGGTGCAGAGCAGGAAACAAGGCATCATAGGACCCGCCGATATAGGCCCAGTCCAGTGGTGTGTACAGCAGGTCTCCCGGCTTGGGAAAAAGATTGTGGAAATAATCAAACCCGGGCAAAATACCCAACAGCAGCCTGTGGCCATGCAGGGTTCCCTTGGGCTGACCGGTTGTGCCCGATGTATAAATAATAAGTGCCGGATCATCCGGAGCGGTCTTTACCGGCTCGAAGCCATCGTGAGCAAGGGCAATACTTTCCCAGAAGTTGAAAACATTTTCCCGCGGGGCTGTGCCGACAGCCACGATGAACTTCAGCTTTGGCAATCGGTGACGGACTTCCATCAGGTTGGGCAGGTTGGCTTTGTCGGTGATGACGCAGGCTGCCCCACTGTCCTGAAGCCTGTATTCCAGAGCCATGGACCCGAACAGTGTGAGCAGAGGCAAGGCAATCGCCCCCAGTTTGTAAGCGGCAATATGAGTAATCAGGGTTTCCGGGCATTGAGGCAGCAGGATGCCGATCCTGTCACCCCTGGTGATTCCTTTTGCCTGAAGGGTGTTCGCCAACCGGTTGGACCATTTTTTCAGCTGATAAAAGGTAATGGTTTGCTCGACATCATCCGCCCCCACATGAATCAGGGCCACGCGCTGACGATCGCCGGCCCACTTGTCACACACGTCGAAACCGATATTATACGTCGGTGGCAGCCGCCACCTGAAATTACCGTATACTTCCGCATAGGTTTCCCCGGCGAGCCCGCTTTTTTCGCTAAGTATTGACATACAAATAGGTCCCCAATCACATCATGGTGCGCATGATTTCGGTATTAAGCACACGGTTCAGCTTTGGATAAATCCCTGCCGCAACTTGATAATTGTTTCTAATGAAAAGCCTCCAGAATATTGTGGATGAATTCGTCCGTACTCCAGGCCGAACGCACAGAGGTGGCC
>Ga0164313_10005967_pt1 | contig 10764 bp, 6 predicted proteins | sample GuaBasSedimGuay4_FD_113735 | JGI IMG/M metagenome (GOLD analysis project Ga0164313, IMG submission 113735) | Subseafloor sediment microbial communities from Guaymas Basin, Gulf of California, Mexico - Guay4, Core 4569-4, 0-3 cm | ecosystem: Environmental > Aquatic > Marine > Hydrothermal vents >...
AAACTGTTAATTTCAAATAGCTCATGAAATACATTAAAATTTACCTTTCATTTTTCTTCATGATTTTGTTTTCCCTATCATCCTGTATAAATAAAAATAAACCCGATCCAATTCTTTATACCGAACAGGGGAATATGGCAGGAGAAATTACAGAAAGCAGTATAATACTTCAATCAAGACTAACACTATCTGATACATTAATTAACGATGATTTGCCTGGGACAAGCGGATTTGCAAAGTTTGAACTGGCAAAAACAATGGATTTCAACTCAGCAAGCAGCACAGAATGGATGGAAGCCCTACCCACAAATGACTTTATTATTAAAGTTAAAATAAATCATCTTGACAGTGACACAAGATATTATTACCGTTTGATTTATGGAAAAGACAGTCTTCGGACTTTCACAGGGGGAACATGTTTTTTCCGTACCCTTCCCGGGAAGGAAAGTAATAGTCCGGTGAGCTTTGCTATTGTAACCGGAATGAATTATGAGGATTTTTATCTAGGACCTGAAAAACAACCAGAAAGGGCATATAAAGGCCCGGATAAGTTACTGGGCTTTCCAGGCCTGAAAAGCATAAAAGAAAAACAAGCTGATTTCATCGTTTTTACAGGTGATAATGTTTATTATGATAAGATTCTCAGGGCAGAAACCCAAAAAGAAATGCGAAGAAAATGGCATAAGCAATTTGTTCAGCCCAGGTTTATTGAACTATTTTCCGAAGTACCCGGATACTGGGAAAAAGACGATCATGACTACCGGTTTAATGATTGCGATACGCTTTCAGGTAAAGCACCTTCAGGTACTTTGGGAATAAGAACCTTCAGAGAGCAAGTGCCAGTTACTGACCCTTTGGATAAAAATGCAGTTACTTTCAGAACATTTAGAATAAATAAGGACCTGCAAATCTGGTTGCCCGAAGGACGGGATTACAGAAGTCCGAATTCGATGCCCGATGGACCTGACAAGTCAATATGGGGAAAGGAACAGCTGGATTGGTTAAAAAGAACACTCCTGCAAAGTGATGCAAAATTTAAAATTCTTATTTCCCCAACACCCATGATTGGCCCTGACGATGCCTATAAAAGCGACAACCATGTGAACCAAAAAGGATTCAGGTATGAAGGGGATTTGTTCATGAATTGGTTGGAAGATAATGATTTTATGAATGAAGGATTCTATTTTGCATGCGGGGACAGGCACTGGCAATATCATTCTATTCACCCTTCAGGTTTTGAGGAATTTTCATGCGGGGCCCTGGTTGATGCCAATTCCCGACCAGGACGGATGCCGGGAGACCCATCATCGACAGACCCTGATGCGAAAATAGTTCAGCCCTATGTTCAGGGGAAGGGAGAAAATTCCGGAGGATTTTTATTTGTTAGTGTAAAAAAGACAGACCAGATCCCCACGCTCAATTTTGAATTTTACGATGAGTATGGCACCTTACTTTACAAAACAACAAAAAAACATGAGCTAATATCAACTGACAATAACTGAAGAAAAGACAATGATTGATATGTACCGCTTTGCGGGATGATTCATTAGAACAAGCAACAATTATATTCTTTTTAAAACCATCCTATTTATTCTAAGTTTCCCCTCTTAAATTTTATCCGGTAACCAACATTAAATTCAACAAAATCAGCTTTTGTAAAATCATAGGCCCTAACATTCACACCTCCAAGCCAGTGGTCAGAAAAATGATATTTTATCCCGATTCGCTGATATGTAGCAGGAGTTTCAATACCTTCATCCGTTTTTTTCCGGTAAAGATAAAAACCCGGTTGTAATATCAAACTCACCTTACTGATCACCAGCTCAAAAGATGGATATACCCCAAATAAAACCTTATCCTTAAATTGCCAGGGTGCTTTTTCAGGAATTTCATTCTCCAAGAGCAAAGTAGCCCCGTAAGCTTCATTATAACTCAAATCAAAGCCTGCACCAAATTTCACCTTATACGATATTTGATAATTATAAGTGGATGAGAGGTTAAAAATCATATAGTCAAATGCTACAACCACAGAATCATTGTTTTCATCATGGTATCCAAAAGCCATTTGACGATAGGACGGAGAAAAAAGAACCAGCAATTCCTGTTCTGATTTAAAAATGGGTTTCTCTGTTTTAATAAATTCAGGCCTCTTATTAAAAATATACTTCACTCCGAGTTTTGGAGCTATCATATTCAGCCCGTAATTTGGTAACTTAACAGAACCATTTGAAAAATGTGTAAATCCAAAACCTGCAGATAAATCAACATGTCTGGATAAATGTACAACAGTTTTTATTCCTAAATCACCAAAAATAGTGCTAAAAGAACCAATCGTATACTGAAAACCATTTTCGTAAGGATAATGGGTTTTCCATCCAAAAGACATGCCAAACCTGACTTCTCCGTTAATACTCCATTTCTCCCACCTTTTAAAAGGAATGTCAAGAAACATAAAAAGTGCAAAAGGTGTACCTAATTCACCGGAGTCCTTAAAATTCCCATAAAACAGGCCTCCCCCCCAGACAGGATAGTTATATAACTGTTGCCACAGTTTCCGGCCACCCGTATGTATGCCATACTTTGCAGTAAGGGCAAAATATTTTGTATAAGGTTCACCCTCAGGATTAACACCCTTAACAAAAGGATGTGTTTGCAACACCCTGCCAGGTTCAAAGACAAAGCCGAGCGAGCTTGTGGCTGATTTGTTTTTTACATTTGTTGTGTCAGCTCCAAAGCTTTTAAGGCTAGTAAAAAACAGGATTACAAAAACGATATATAAATGAGGCTTCATCTATTACTCCAAGCTGTATTTTTAATCAAAATAATAAATGCAGCATAACTATAAGTAAGAGAATATGCTCCTGGTATAAGGGCTTACTTTTTTGCCGGCTTATAACCTCTTGATTTAGCTGCGCCCTCCAGTCTTTGTTGCCACTTTGATTTTTTTGCCGGCTTTTTCTTACTGGCCTCCAGTTTCTTAAGAACTGCTTCATCATCAATAAAACGCTTTGTTATCATGTTCTGGCCAAAGGTTATAATATTTGCCAGAAAATAATAATAGGTCAAACCAGCTGAATAGTTATTCAAAATAACCATAAACATAACAGGCATCATATACATCATGCCCTTCATACCCGGCATTTGTGTAGTTGACTGGGCAGGACTGTTAATTTTCATGGTAAGAATAGTGGAAATTGTCATTAACAATGTAAATAAACTTACATGGTCTCCATACATTGGAATGGTAAATGGCAATTGAAGGATAGAATCATAAGTTGAAAGGTCTGTAGCCCATAAAAAACTTTGTTGCCTCAGCTCAATTGAGGTTGGGAAAAACCTGAACATTGCAAATAAGATAGGCATTTGTAAAAGCATGGGCAGGCACCCACCCACCGGGCTCACTCCGACCCTTTTATACAATGCCATCGTAGCCTGCTGCTTTTTCATGGCATCTTCCTTCTTTGGAAATTTCGCATTAATCTCATCAACCTGTGGTTTCAAAACCTTCATCTTTGCCTGCGACAAATATGATTTATATGTTAATGGGAATAAGGCCATTTTAATAATAAGGGTCAAAACAAGAATAATAATTCCATAATTGGAGAAAAAACGGCCTAACCAATTAAACAAAAGTATGATCACATATTCATTGATCCAACGGATGATACTTTTTCCCAATGAAACCAGATTTTCCAGTCCGAGGTCATATTTCTTTAAATCTTTATAATTATTAGGGCCAAAATAATAATGCATCTTATAAGAAAAATCTTCATCACCAGAATAAGGTAGGCTCAATTTGGTTTTAAATAATCGTAGGTACTTACTGTCTTCCTGCATTTTCTCAGATTGCACCCAGGCATTGATGGCAGGTTCCTCCATTAAAAGAACAGAAGAAAAAAACTGGTCTTTAAAAGCTATCCACTCAATTTTGGTAGTAATATCTTCCTCTTCCACATCTTTCGAAGACCTGTCCTTGGAACCATCCACTTCATCCTGATAATATTTAAACTTATAACCCACATAATAATCTTCATTCACACGGCCCATTTCCTGCTGTGGCATATACATTTCCCAGGAAAGGTCCAGCGCACTTAAATTGCCAGCCAGTACATCTTTCATTCCCTTAATATTAAGGTCGAAGTCCAACATATACTCATCAGGTTTTAAAGTATATACATACTCAACATACTTCCCTTCAGCAACTTCAAGGCGCATAGCCACACTTACCGGTTTATCATTAACAATGATGTGCCGGTTATCTGTTAGCGGAGTAAAATAGAGGTCATTTGTCTTAATAGCATGGTTATCAAAAGTGAAAAACTGAAAGCCAAAAACGGTGGAATCGCCATCAAACAAAATGAGTGGCATGGTATCATATGTATGGAAGGTTTTAAGCTCAGCTGAATAAATCCGCCCTCCTTTATTAGAGATTTTAAGTTTAATCAGGTCATTTTCAATAGTTATTAAATCCAATTCTCCCTCTGCAGAAGAAGAAAACAAACCAAATTTCGAAGAAAGCTCATTTGCATCCCGCTTTTGAACAGCTGCCTGGGTACTTTTTTCAATCTTCTCAGACTGAACATCAGAAGAATCAACATCCGGCGGAGTTTGCCTATAACCCATAATCCGGTTAATTTCATCAATTTGCCTGGTTGCATAGGTCTGTCTTGGCTTAAAAGAAGAAGCTTTCCGGTAGGCAAGGATTGCCTTATCATAATCTTTTGCTGAATATAGCGAATCGGCAAGGGATATTTCCTTGTCGTAAGCTTTGTCCATTTTGGAAGTATTATAATAGCTGTATCCAATAAAAATGACACCTATTAACAAAATCCCAATAATTGTATTCTTATCCATAAATTCTCATTTACTAATATATATTCGATAATTCTACTATTTTGCCCATACTTTGACTTCGAGTAGCCGTTATAGCTAAAAAAGAATGGGCCTACATTAATTGCCCATTGCGGCCTTCACAAAACCCACAAAAAGCGGATGGGGGCTAACTACCGTACTTTTATATTCCGGATGGAACTGAACACCAACATACCACTTATGCTCAGGTATCTCCATAATCTCAACCAAAGCAGTTTCCGGATTAATACCTACGGCTTTCATACCGGCTTTCTCAAACTCTTTCAGATATTTGTTATTAAACTCATACCTGTGCCTGTGTCTTTCTGAAGTATCCTGCCTTTGGTAAGCATTATAAGTAAAGCTATCTTTTGCAATCCTGCAGGGATAAGCCCCAAGCCGCATAGTACCACCTTTTTCAGTAATACCCTTTTGGCCTTCCATCAAATCAATAACAGGAAAAGGAGTACGTTCATTCATCTCTGAAGAATCGGCATTCTTCATTTTCAGTACATTTCTGGCATATTCAATAACTGAACATTGCATTCCAAGGCAAATTCCCAGGTAGGGAACATTGTTTTCCCTGGCATACTTAGCAGCGGATATTTTACCTTCAATACCCCTGTTTCCAAAACCGGGAGCTACAAGAATCCCATTTAAACCCTTTAACTTTTCCCCAGCATTTTCATCGGTAACCTCCTCTGAATGAATATAAGATAATTCTACCTCACATTCATTCATGGCCCCCCCGTGAATAAACGATTCTGAAATCGATTTATAAGCATCATGCAATTCAACATATTTGCCAATTAAGCCAATCTTTACCTTTCGTTTTGGATGCTTTAATTTCTCAACAAAGCTCCTCCATACTTTTAACTCCGGGTCATCTCCAAAAGGTAGCTCAAGCTTTGTAAGGACAACCTCGTCCAGCTTTTCCCCTAACATTAATAAGGGAACCAGATAAATAGTGGAAACATTTTTTGATTCAATTACTGATGACTTAGCCACATTACAAAATAAAGCTACTTTTTCACGAATACCATCATTAAGGCTATGTTCAGTTCTTAATATCAGGACATCAGCCTGAATCCCATTTTCCTGCAATATCTTTACTGAATGCTGGGTAGGTTTGGTTTTCAACTCTCCTGTTGCTGCAAGGTAAGGCACAAGCGTTAGGTGGACTACAACACAATTTTGGTGGCCCAGTTCCCATTTAAGTTGCCTCACCGATTCAATATAAGGCAACGATTCAATATCACCAACTGTACCTCCAATCTCAGTAATTACAATATCATACTCATTTTTCCTGGCTACAAACTTGATTCTCCTTTTTATTTCATCCGTTATGTGAGGGATAATTTGAACCGTTTTACCGAGATAATCACCGGTTCTTTCCTTGTTGATTACTGTTTGGTAAACTTTTCCGGTGGTAACATTATTTGCCTTGGATGTTGGGATATTCAGAAACCGTTCATAATGACCCAGGTCAAGATCTGTCTCTGCCCCATCCTCAGTAACATAACATTCGCCATGCTCATAAGGATTGAGGGTACCGGGATCCACATTAATATATGGGTCCATTTTAGAAATGGTTACCCTGTAACCTCTTGACTGAAGCAGCTTAGCTAAAGATGAGGCAATAATTCCTTTTCCCAGCGATGAAGTTACGCCCCCAGTCACAAATATGTATTTTGTTGATTGCAAGTTAATAGTAAATTGTAAGGTTAAAATAAATTATATTTAATATCCATATCCAATATATCCTACAGGACTTTATCAATCATCCTGATCTTCTCTTTCAATAAATTCAGGCTCTTCTTTGCATTTTCAATTTTCCGGGTAACCTCTTCAATCATGGCATTTGCACTGACTGATTTAGCAAAAAAGCCAATATTATTTTCCCAAAGTATAATGTCCCCCTCAAGTGTTTTCAGTCGGTTGGCAAATTTTTCCCTTTCAGCATATAATTTCCCTTTAAAATGGGGGGCCGAGGCCATTTCTTCCAGTTTGTTCCTGTACCTGATTATGTTCTTCCTGGAATCATCCAGTTTCAGGCTGTCATAAAATTTATCAACAGAATGTTTATACTGCTGCATCAGACTGTCTTTTTTCTTAATGGGAACAAATCCAATGGCCAACCACTGCTGTTGAAATTGCTTCAGCCTGGCAAAGTTATCATCCAAATTATCACTTGGTTTGAAGCTTGCCAACTCCTCCAACAATGCCTCTTTTAATTTAAGGTTTTCATCATACTTCTGATCAATATTAGCAAAGAATTCAGATTTCCTATGAAAGAAAGTATCACATGCCGACCTGAATCTTTTCCATACCTTATCTGATGATCTTCTGGGCACAGGTCCAATGTCTTTCCACTTCTTCTGCAAACCAATCAGAGACTCTGTCACCTTTTTCCAGTCCTCACTATTCATAACTTCCTCAGCCTGGGAACACAAATCAGTTTTTAGCTGTAAATTATGTAATTGGGCTTCCTTATTCTCAGCATAATAAGCTCTCCTGTTGTTGAAAAATTCATCACAGGCCTTACGGAACCTGTCATAAATCAGCGTATTATATTTTTTAGGGGCAAAGCCTATCGTTTTCCAATCTTTTTGAATACCAACGATTTCATTAGATTTCTTTTCCCAGTCCTTATTTGATTTGATTTCCTCTTTAGAAATGGCCTCCACCTTTTCACATAAAGCCGTTTTCAGATCAAGGTTTTGTTTCAATGAAGCTTTGATATCTTCAAAATGCTTTTGATGCTTTCTATTGATCAATGAAGTAAATGAACGAAACCGCTCCCAAATCACTTCCTTTGACTCATGTGGTACCGGACCTATTTCCCTCCACTGTTCATGATATTTTTGTAAAGTACGGAAGGCGGAAACAACATTACTTTCTTCCAGTAATTTCTCAGTTTTTTCACAAAGGGCCATTTTACTCTCCAGGTTCTTCCTGAGATCAAGATCGCGTAGTTCCTTGTTAATTTTAATATAATCATAAAACTTCTCTACACGATAATGATAATTCTCCCAAAGATCCTTTAGTTTAGACTGGGGAATCGGCCCAAGTAACTTCCACTGATGCTGCAAATCGCGGAACTCCTGAAAGGTCTTATTGATAGATTCTTCTTTATTAATAAGACCCTTGATAGATTCAATAATCCTGTATTTCTCCTCCAGGTTCGTCTGCTTTTCCAAATCAACCTGATGGTTATAACTAGCTTTTTTGCGTTTATAATTATTAAGCAGTCCTTTCAGCCTTTCTTCAAGCGGATTCTGTATCGGGCCAAACTCCTCTTCCTTCCCTCCATCCTTCAAAAAGGCCTCTTTCTTTTTCTCTATTTCAAGCTTAAGTTTTTTGTAAAAAAACGACTTAATTTGCTCCAGGTCATTCCTGATCTCCTGAACAGGCCTGTCACTAACCAGTATATCCAGGGTATTTACAAGATCCTCCATAGAAAGGGTGGAATAATCTACCTCTTTTATTTCAGCATCTTCTTTATCTGTATCCTCTTCTTTGGAAACAGCCTTAACTTCAACCTGCTTATCTGACAATTTTTCAAGCTCATCAGACTTAACAGGCTTCTCCTTGCTCTCCTCTGTTGCTACATGCACCTCCGGTTCATTAACTTCCTGCCCTTCAGCCTTATCTCCCATTGATTTTTCCCCTGACTCAACGACCGTTATCGAATTCTTATCAGGTAATGATTCTTCCTGAGCAGGTTCTTCAACTTTTTCTACCACTTCAGGGATGGATTCTTCCTTCGATTCAACCTGGCTCTCCCCTGGCGTTTCTTCAACTATTTCCTTTTCTGCATGGATAACATCAGGCTTCTCCTTGCTCACTTCTGCAGCTACCGTAATCTCAGTTTCATTAACTTCCTGCTCTTCTATCTGATCTGTGGCTGATTTATCTCCTGACTCTTCAACTGATACCGGTTTGTTATCAACCAATACTTCTTCCTGAGCAGGTTCTTCAACTTTTTCTACCACTTCAGGGATGGATTCTTCCTTCGATTCAACCTGGCTCCCTGGTGTTTCTTCAACTATTTCCTTTTCTGCATGGATAACATCAGGCTTCTCCTTGCTCACTTCTGCAGCTACCGTCACCTCCGTTTCATTAACTTCCTGCTCTTCTATCTGATCTGTGGCTGATTTATCTCCTGACTCTTCAACTGATACCGGTTTGTTATCACCCAATACTTCTTTCAGAGCAGGTTCTTCCATATCTTCAAGAACTTTCAGCACCGGTTCTACATCAGTGTCCACAGGACTTTTAGTAGTTTCCTCCATTATTTCTCTTTCTTCAGAAATATCATCAGGCTTTTTTTCTTCATCCAACGAAATATTTTTCGTAGGATTTTCGGTTGAGGTATCGGGTTTTTCAACCAGATTATTATCTATATTAGGTTTTATATCCCCGGTAAGTTTATTTTTCTTTTCAATTGTCATCATTCATCAATTTTTTCTGTTATTACAACAGAATGTGAGAGCATTCAGGTATTACAATTCAGGCTACGAAAATATATAATTCGTTATTAATACTCAAAGAATTTATGTAATAATTAAGGAATCCAGATTATCATAAAAAAACTAAAACAATATATTTAATCCAACAAGCTCATATACAAATATATGTACACCTATTATAGATTAAAATAAATGCCGGTCAAACCTGTAACCAATCCTACAAACAAGTTGATGATCTTTACATACAGGAAACTTTTTTTCGATTCAGCTAACAAGGGCAGGCTTCCATGCCCATCCTGGACAATTGAATTAGCAAGTAAAATGCTTAAAGGAATGGCACCGGCCACAAACAAGGAAATGAAAATTACATTAGGCCCTGATTCAGGAATAATACCCACCAGCAGAGCTATGAACAAAATAAAATACAAGTTGCCCTTTACCCATTCTTCTACTTCAAAATGTCCTTCAAGAAAACCCAGCACAAACAAAGTTCCAAATGTCCATAGAAATATTTTAATGAAATGTTTTTTGATAATGTGCTCCCATATATGTTCATTCAAAAAATGCTCAGGCACAGTGCTAACAATAAAAAGGGTAACTGCGGTACTCCCTAACAAAACAAAACGGACCCAATTCCATATCTCCGGGCCAATACCTCCTAATAATATCAATACAAACAGGGCTGACACACCAAAAAGAAACAAGAACCTGGTAAAAGAAATATTTTTAAGCTGGGACTGTACATTATTTGCTTCAAAACAAATGCAAACCCTTGTATTTTTATGGTAGTGAAACCCCCGGTGGGCCTCAAATGGCTGATAATTTGCCAGTTTTGGGAACAAGCTTATAAAATAACCACTAATTAAAGCAATTAAAAATATAATAAAGGTGATTTTAAGGAAAGTTCCGGGAATCATAGCCAGCATTATAAAAGCCTCATCACCGGAAGTAGCTATCATTACGGTAACCAGTGATGCAAAATTTGTGATCCGGTGTGAGTAAAGCGATACTACTGTGTAAGTCCCAAGGCACCCGGGCACTGCCCCTAAAATTGCTGATAAAGGGATCTGTAACCATCGGGAAGACTGCAATTTATTACTCCAGGTTCCACGGGTTTGAACATTTACATATTCAATAATCAGCATAACCACCATCACAAAACTGGTAATCATTAAAGCATGTTCGAGGGAATCGGAGAGAATTGGAAGCAACATAAAAAGGATGATTAAAACAGATTCAAAATTAAAAAAAAGAAACAACTTTTTATTCTTTATGGTTTAATTTATGAACTTTCCTGTATAATAAAATCAAAATCCATAATACCTTAAATCAGGTTTTCTTATTTAATGTGTTAAAAAACACATACCAAAAACTTGATATATGAACATATGCTCATTATATTTGTGGCAAAAAATATGAAAATAGCAATACCAACAAATGA
>Ga0164313_10005968_pt1 | contig 10764 bp, 10 predicted proteins | sample GuaBasSedimGuay4_FD_113735 | JGI IMG/M metagenome (GOLD analysis project Ga0164313, IMG submission 113735) | Subseafloor sediment microbial communities from Guaymas Basin, Gulf of California, Mexico - Guay4, Core 4569-4, 0-3 cm | ecosystem: Environmental > Aquatic > Marine > Hydrothermal vents...
ATGTGATACATGAGGAAGTATCTTTGGACGAGGCGGATTATATTGCCAATGCTCCAAAGCTTGATGAAGCCAAGCGACAGGCCGCGCCTGCCGCTGTTGCTGCTGCACCCCTGAAAGGACCAAATGAATCCGGGGCATGGGCGAGAGAACAATCAATGCTCGAAGCTGAGCAAAGACTCCAGGCGATTATCAAATTGAAACAAGCCGGTGATCCTGGCTGGGAAGCAGAGCTGGAGTCATTCATGGAAAGCTATCCCGATTACCCCTTGCCGAAAGAACTGAAGGATCCTTGATGCTGACATTGAAAGGCCCGGCTTCCTATGAAGAAACCATCAAAAAAAGCCGCTTTCTAAGCCATGCAGGCCGTGTGACATCACAGGCGGAGTCTCTGGATTTTTATGAATCCGTCATAGACCCGCAGGCAACACACAATTGCTGGGCATGGCGGATCAATTTCCAGGTTCGCTCAAGTGATGATGGTGAACCTTCCGGTACCGCCGGACGACCGATGCTGAATGTCATTGAACGCCGTCAACTGGAAAATGTGATGGTGGTTGTGACGCGGTACTACGGGGGCATCAAGCTCGGTGTAGGTGGCCTGGTGCGGGCTTACTCAGGATCAACGGCAAAATGTCTGGACAGGGCCGGTGTCATCGAGCTTTTCCCCATGTCGGAGTACACCATTAAAGCCGGCTTTGAGTGGGCATCCAGTGTACATGGACTGCTGGATCAGTTTGCGGCGAAGAAGCTGGAGGAGTCCTATGACAGTGATGGGCTTATTTTAAAAATCCGCTGTCGTGAAACCGACTATGACAAACTGGCTTCCGGTCTGCGCGATACCAGTCGTGGCCAGGTCGTGATTTTCAAGAATTGATGTTGATATCGATGCCCGGAAGGCTGCTTGCATAATCTGCACCCATCAGCAGAGATGGTGTATAAAAACCACCTTCTACATCATTTTCCAACAGGTATTTTACGACACCCATACTGGCCATTACCGTAACATCATACCCATCAGGTGTTGTCATCGTCGCAGATACCCTGCGACCATCGGCACTGCTGACTTCACCCCAGATATACATCTTTGAGTTTTGCCGTTCACCGACATCCGGACCGGTGACGGATTTCTCAACACGACGTTTCATCATATTTTGCACCCACTGCATGGATAGCAGCGGTTTAATCATACGCAAACGTTTCATTCTCAAAATAGCTGAAGGGGGCGCCGACATATAAATTTCAATATCAGGTACACCGGTACTGATGTATGCCGTAAAAACATCACCCCAGGGGATCGTGACAGCCAGGCGTTTACCGTGTTCAAACGGGATTTCGCGTGTCTTCCAGGCCAATGGCACCCATTTCAATTTTCCATTTTCCCGCACACAACCACCACCCGCGAGACCTTCGATGCTGGTTTTCATCGTGCCCGGACTCATCCGGCCTCCAGATTCAAAAGCCAGGGTCATGGCCGTTGCTGCCGGCAGGGCTTTTACCAGGGTGGCTGCCAGGCAATCGGTAGGCACAACATCAAACCCAACCCCGGGCATCAGAATAACATCTGCCCGCCTGGCCTCCTCCGACTGCCTGTGAGCATTGGCAAATACGCTGATTTCACCGGTTATATCCAGGTAGTGGCAACCGTTCTCAAGACAGGACTCTATCAGTGGTTGGCTGGTCGCCGAAAACGGCCCAGCACAATGCAGCACGATCGCCACTCCTTTTAATGCCTTACTTACCGCCGCCGAATCATCCAGATCAAAAACAATACTGTCAAAGCCGGTTTCAAGTGCCACTTCCCCGATGGATTCAGCGTTGCGCCCGGCCAATATGGGTTGCATTCCACTTTGTTTGGCCGCCTGGGCAATGAGCCGGCCTGTATAACCGTTGGCCCCGTAAATCATCCACTTCTTATTCATTATTAAATTACCCTTTTACCGGTCCGAAAAAATTATTAAAACAACGAACCCTGTTGCCGTTCGATGCTGTCAGGTTTCCCCGCTTCGCCAGTCTTCTTTTTGCCTGGTTTGGCTTTTTTGGGCTTCGGTTTTACAGGGGGGGCAAGCGCCTGGATACCCGTGGCCTTGGGTGCTTTAACCAAAGAATCCGTCACACGCTTGCGCCTGGGCTCCTTGGCTACAATGCTGATAAAGTCCCGCAGGGTACAATGCAGTTCGAGTTCGTGGCGCAAGGTTTTCTTTTTATGCAGGCGGTAACTATTCCTGCGACCATTTTTCGTCACACTGACCATGCCGCCGTCCTGCAAATCGCGTACGATTTTTTGTACAGCCCGCTCGGTTATACCAACATCTGCTGCAACATCACGCAGCCTGGCTTCTGAGTCTCGTGCCAGGCAGACCAGGACATGACCATGATTGCTTAAAAGTGTCCAGTTACTCATAATAAAATCACCGGTAAACAGAAATTAGGTGAATTATATTTCGTGTTTACCAATTCTGCAATCCATCGGGCAAAATTAAATGATTAAAAAGACAAGCAGGGTGGTCACTGAAGCATGGCGTGAGTTTTTGCGATTGGAGTCCGCCGGCGGCCTGATTCTTGTAGCTGCTGCTGTACTTGCTATGGTGATGGCCAACTCACCCCTTGCAGACGTCTATACTTACGTATTGAAGTTGAACCTGACTGTCATGGTAGAGGATTTTGGCGTCAGTAAACCGTTGATTCTCTGGATCAACGACGGTTTGATGGCGGTATTTTTTTTACTCATAGGTCTGGAGCTAAAACGTGAGGTTGTTGAAGGCCAGCTTTCCAGCAAGGATCAGATTATTCTGCCGGCGCTGGCGGCCATCGGTGGCCTGGTGGTGCCAGCGCTGATCTATTGGCAGATCAACAAGGACAACCCGGCAGGACTCAATGGTTGGGCCATCCCTACTGCCACAGATATCGCCTTCGCGCTGGCAATATTGACCCTGATGGGTAGCCGGGTGCCTGCAAGCCTGAAGATATTCCTGACGACCATTGCCATTTTTGATGACCTGGCAGCCATTGTCATCATCGCGGTCTTTTATTCAGCGGATCTGAGCACCAGTTCCCTGGCCGCAGCAGGTGCTGGTATTGCCACACTATTTGTATTGAATCGCCTGGGCGTAAAAAGCCTTGCCGCTTACCTGATTGTCGGTATATTCATCTGGTTGTTTGTTCTTAAATCGGGTGTTCACGCAACGCTCGCCGGCATCGCGGTTGCTACATTTATTCCACTAAAAAGCTGCGATGACCATTCGCCCTTACGTCACCTCGAACACATCCTGCACCCGTGGGTCGCTTTTGGTGTGCTACCCATATTTGCCTTTGCCAACGCCGGTATTTCTTTTTCCGGAGTCAGCAGCGATATCGTGCTTGGGACAGTTTCTACGGGCATCATACTGGGCTTGTTTTTTGGCAAACAGATCGGTGTCTTCGGCTTGACCGCACTGGCTGTGGGTCTGGGTGTAGCCAGGAAACCAGAAGGGGCCAGCTGGGCCATGTTATATGGCATTGCCCTGATATGCGGTGTGGGTTTCACAATGAGCCTGTTTATTGGCAGCCTGGCATTTGAGCATGCTGGTTTTACACAAGCTGTAGCACTCAAGATCGGTGTTATCAGCGGCTCATTGGTCTCCGGGTTTTGTGGCTGGCTGGTATTGCATCTGAGTCTTCCCAAAACACCTGCAGAGATTCAATAGGAAAGAACGGCGGCAAAAATTCTCGGAGTTACTACTTTCAGACTACCCACAATTCGCCGGGAGCTGGTTACAGCTTTGCTGCCAACTCGCTACCTTCTCGTATAGCATGCTTGGCATCCAGTTCGACGGCTTTATGTGCGCCGCCAATAACGTGATATGGGAGTCCGTTTTCTTCGAGTGTAACCGCAATATCACGATTACTCACCTGCCCTGCGCACACCACGATATGATCTACTTCGAGTAACTGGTTCACACCGTTGATACTGATATGCAATCCCTGATCATCAATGCATTCGTAATGGACATTACCAAGCATATTTATACCACGGTGACGAAGGCTGAGCCGGTGTATCCAGCCGGTGGTCTTTCCTAATGTTTTACCCGGCTTGCCGGCCTTGCGCTGTAATAACCAGATTTCACGAGCAGATTTGGGGTGCTGTGCTTTAATGCCTTTTACACCACCCCTGGCCTCAAATGTGCGGTCAATTCCCCACTCGCGGGTAAACTCTTCGATTGACTGGCCGGCTTCGGGGTTGTGATCGGGATCGCTGAGAAACTCTGCAACATCGAAGCCGATACCACCAGCACCAATAAGAGCGACACTGTTACCAATTTCTACCTTGTTGCTGAGCACATCGATATACGAAACGACCTTGGCATGATCGATACCGGGTATATCAATTTTGCGGGGATAAACACCGGTTGCCAATATGACCTCGTCATAACCCTCAAGATCTTCAGCGGTCACACGTATACCCAACTGCAAATCGACTCCACTTCTGACTACCTCGCCACGGAAATAATCCAGACTGGCACTGAACTCTTCCTTGCCTGGTATCTTTTTGGCCATGTTGAATTGCCCGCCAATCTCATCTGCCTGGTCGAACAGGCTGACACGATGACCGCGTCGGGCAGCGACAGTCGCACAGGCCAGGCCAGCAGGGCCTGCACCCACGATGGCGATGGCTTTTATTTCTTTGGTGGGTAAGTAGTTCAGTTCTGTTTCACGACATGCCCGTGGATTGACCAGGCAGGTACAGGTCTTGCGGCTAAAGGAGTGATCCAGGCAAGCCTGGTTGCAGGCTATGCAGATATTGATCTCTTCAGCCCGGCCTTCACGCGCCTTTTTGACAAACTCCGCATCTGCCAGCAAGGGCCTCGCCATGGAAACCATGTCCGCATCTCCACGAGCAAGAATCTCCTCGGCCACCTGGGGTGTATTGATACGGTTGGTGGTCACCACGGGAACATTGACTTCAGGTCGCATGCGGGCTGTCACCCAGCTGAAAGCACCGCGTGGAACCATGGTTGCGATGGTTGGGATGCGGGCCTCATGCCAACCAATTCCCGTATTAATGATGGTGGCGCCCGCATTTTCCGCCATTTTCGCCTGCTCGACAATTTCATCCCAACTGTTACCGCCAGGTAACAAGTCCAGCATCGACAGGCGATAAATAATGATAAAGTCCTGTCCTGCTGCTTCACGGCAACGGCTCAGAATCTCTTCTGCAATCCTGTAACGATTGCGTGTGCTTCCACCCCACTTGTCATCTCGCTTATTGACATGTGCCGTGGTGAATTCATTGATGAAATAACCTTCTGAGCCCATGATTTCAACACCGTCGTAACCCGCTTCCCGGGCCAGCGTTGTCGCCCGGACAAAGTTACGAATCTGCTTCTCAACACCTTTAGCCGACAAGGCCTTCGGTTTGAATGGTGTGATCGGGGACTGAATCGCGCTGGGCGCAACACTCAAAGGGTGGTAGCTGTAACGCCCGCCATGCAATATCTGCATACATATCTTGCCACCTGCATCGTGGACCGCTGAGGAAATCAATTTGTGCCGGGGTACCTGCATACGATTGAACAGGCCGGAGGGCGAAGGCAGCAATGACCCACGTATACCTGGTGCAATACCACCGGTGACAATCAAACCTACCTCACCTGCTGCACGTTCAGCGAAATAGGCAGCCAGCTTTGGAAAATCCTTTTTGTGATCTTCCAGTCCCGTATGCATGGAGCCCATCAATACGCGGTTTTTAAGCGTGGTAAATCCCAGGTCCAGAGGTGACAACAGGTGGGGGAAACGGGGATCAACGGGCATTAGGGAATTCCTTAAAAAATACACCAAGTAACTTCCGCACACTTATCATTGCATCCGCAAGCGTGGCTTCTATGGCTTCCATGGTGACAGGGGTTTCATCCAATCCTGCCGCCCTGTTTGCGTTGATGCACAAGCAGGCATAATCCAGTCCTGCCTCACGCGCCAGGGCGGCCTCAGGCATGGTGGTCATTCCAACCAGGTCGCAACCATCGCGTCCAAAACGTTCGATTTCAGCTGCGGTTTCAAGCCTGGGTCCCTGGGTCACGCCAATACAGGCACTATCTTTCACGGCCACCTGTGCCAGTGCCGCTGCCTTGAGCAGTTGCGAGCGCAAACGACCATCAAATGGTTCTGAAAACTCAGTATGTAACAAGTGGTCATCAGCAGTCATGCTGAAAGTGTGATCCCTGCCCCATGTGTAGTCGATCAACTGGTCCGGCACCGATAAGGTGCCCGGTTGATGATGAGGGGTGATTCCACCGACCGCGTTAACAGCAATAATACCCTCAACTTCCAACTGTCTGAAAGCATCGATGTTGGCCCGGTAATTCACCGCATGTGGCGGGATATTGTGCTGTTCACCATGACGCGGCAGAAAAAATACCTGCAAATCACCCATGAGAAATTCAGTCAGCTCTGCCGATGGCTGGCCAAAGGTGCTGCTAATTTTGTGTGGACTACCGGCAGTTCCCCAGTGATCAAGCCCGGTACCACCTATCAGACCCAGGCGTGACATCAGCCTTCCTCAAGCACCAGGATTTCATCCAGATGCCGCCACTCTTCATAGGCATCCATTCCGCAACCAAATACGTATACATCCGGCACATCCAGACCAATAAAATCAACGTAATCACGCGACAGACCCCGGTCATGGACCTTACGCACCAACGCGGCCATTTTTACGGAACCCGCTTTACGTTTCTCAACTGAGCCCTTAATGGCTGCCAGTGTATTGCCCTCATCAAATATATCATCGACGATCAGGATATTTTTCCCTTCCAGATCAAGCCGGGGTGGCACCCGGTACTCCAGTTCTGCACCGTACAAGCCGCCGCGATAACGGGTTGCATGTACAAAATCCATTTGTAAGGGCATTTTTAGCCTTGTTGCCAGCCATGCCGCAGGGATGATGGCACCCGTCAGAACCGAGACCAGGATTACTGGATCATCACCATAGAATTCGTTGATTTCGTCAGCCATTTTCTGCACGGCTGCGCTGACCTCATCGCGGTTGAAAAGAACCCGTGAGTTTTTCAGTATCGTGTGTGGGTCAGGGGTGTTACTCATACCCATTTTTATTGCTCCAATTCAAGTGTGTGTATCGATTTTTTCCATTGCCGCCACTCGCCCACTAGCTCCACTTCCTCACGGGTAGCACTCATCCTTCCCTTGAGTTTCTTAAGTGCCATATCTGCGTCGGCAAACAAGACTTCACCACTGGATAATAACTGCCTGACATCTTCAGGATCACAAACCAGTACTGCATCGCAGCCCGCACTCAATGAGTCACGGGCGCGATCAACGAGGTTGCCTGCGACTTTAGCAGCAAACATGCCCAAATCGTCAGAAAATATCGTGCCTTCATAGGCGAGCTTCTGCCGTAAAATGGTCTTAATCCAGAAAGGTGAGTAACCGGCAGGCAATTTATCTACCGCAGGATACAGGACGTGCGCCATCATCATGGCATCCAGTTTCCCGCTCAAAGCGGTAAACGGCTTTAAATCAAGTGTCTCAATTTCTTTCAGTGGACGTGGGTCAATAACATCATCAACGTGTGAGTCCGCCTCCACAGAGCCATGCCCGGGAAAATGCTTACCGGTAGTAGCCATACCCGCATCATGCATACCACCAATATAGGCACCTGCAAGCTCAATGATGACCGGACTGCTTGCCGCAAACGCACGATCACCAATCACCACGCTCCGGTCTCCGATATCCAGTACCGGTGCAAAACTCAAATCTACCCCACAGAGTAATAACTCCGTTGCCATCACCCGGCCATGACGGTAAGCGAAGTCGAGCGCATTGGATGCTGAACGGGTATACATTTTTCCTAAAACAGCCAACGGCGGCAAGCGGGTAAACCCATCCCTGAACCGTTGTACGCGACCACCCTCATGATCAACACAGATCAACAGATCACGACCGGCTATTTCAATGATCGAGGCAGTCAAATCCGTCAGTTGTGAGATATCCCGATAGTTACGGCTAAACAGGACCACACCACCCACATCCGGGTGGGTCAACCAGTCGCGCTCTTCAATGCTGACCTCGAGACCGGCCAGGCCTATCAATAGTGGTCCCAGCGTTTGACCGGCATCCGTTTGCATTGGTTGTTTACCCATTACCCTGCTCCATTACTTTCCCGTTCGAACAAGGCGATTGCCTCACTGTGGGGGGTATGTGGAAACATATTGATGATACCGGCGCCACTGAGCTTGAAACCATAATGGTTAACCAGTAATCCGGCATCCCTTGCAAGGGTTTCCGGGTTACAGGAAATATACAGCACGTGACTCACGTCACTGGCGGCAATCCATGGCAACAGTTCCTGTGCGCCGGAACGTGGTGGATCCAGCAGGATTTTATTATAGTGCGCAGCAGGCCAAGGGGCTTCCTCACATGACTGATACAGATCAGCACAGGAAAATTCCACGTTATCCAGACCATTGAGCTCAGCGTTGGAGCGTCCGCGCTCTACCATCTGCTGCGAACCCTCCACACCAGTCACCCTTCCAGCCCGTGTTGCCAGCGGCAAAGTGAAATTACCAAGCCCGCAGAAAAGATCCAGAATATTATCCCCGCTCTGCGGATCCAATAACTCCATTGCACGCCGGACCATCTGCTGGTTCAAGTCACCATTAACCTGGATAAAATCCAGTGGGTCGAACTGGAACCGTAAACCCATTGGTTCAATTGTGTATTCCAACTGAAAATCACCAGGCTCCAAGAGAGTAATGCTATCCGGTCCGGATGCTTGCAAAAATATACCCTGACCTGTTTCACGGGCGAAATCACGCAGACTCCCGGTATCGGCCTCAGACAGATCCTTCAGATGACGAATGATCAATGCACATTGCTTATCACCACAAGCTACCTCAACCTGTGGGATGGTAGCTCTGCATTCCATGGCTTCAAACAGCAACGCCAGTTTTGACAGTATATCTGTAATCTCTTTTCGCAGAATATGGCATTCATCCATATCAGCCACATAACGGCTGTTGCGCTCACGAAAACCGACCAGTACCCGCTCTTTAGCGGCGACATCACGGACCGAAAGACGTGCTTTGCGCCGGTAGTTCCACTCTGATCCGCTCAAGGGAACATAAACCGAATCCGGCTCAACATCACCGGTTTCTTTAAGAAATCGTATCAGTACGCCCTCCTTTCTGGCCAACTGCGCATCCATGGACATGTGCTGCAAGCTGCAAGCCCCGCAATAACCGAAATGCGGACAGCGCGGTTGGACCCTGTCCGGCGATGACTTTAATACTTCAAGTGTCTCGGCTTTTCCTCTCTGACTTCTGCCGAAAAGGTAGCGCGCAACCACTTTCTCACCCGCCAGGGCATCAAATACCCGCAAGTTTTTTTCTTCGAACACAGCCAGGCCCATACCCTTTGAATCAAGTGAGTTGATATCCAGTTCAAATGGCTGGTCGGATAGTTTTTTACGACTACGCCCCATTATGTTTTTATTCCAATGTTTGAGTTTTTACTTAATGTAATAGATTAGATATATATTATATGTATTTGATATGTAATACTTATTTCATTAATACAATCATGTCTTTTACCGCTTTATCCAGGCCATCGAACAAGGCCCGCGCAACGATGGAATGGCCAATATTCAACTCTATCAACTGTGGGATGCGGACAATCGCTTGCACATTGTGATAGTGCAATCCATGACCTGCATTGATATGCAAACCAATCGACTCACCATACTCCGAGGCAGCAACGATACGTTGAAACTCTGAATCAACTTCAGCAGGCTTTGCATCTGCGTAACTGCCGGTATGCAGCTCAACCACTGGCGCGCCACAGGCGACTGCAGCATCCAGCTGTGCCCTGTCCGGATCGATAAAAAGGGATACACGGATACCTGCAGCGTGCAGATGTTTACAGGCATATTTTACGGCATCGAAATGGGTGAGGACATCCAGACCACCCTCGGTGGTCAACTCTTCACGCTTTTCCGGCACCAGGCAAACATCGGCAGGACGATTGATCTCCGCAATAGCCAGCATTTCATCGGTCACTGCCATTTCAAGATTGACTCGGGTTCGGATCTGTTTGCACAAATCCACCACTTCCTGATCCTGAATATGCCGCCGGTCTTCCCGTAGATGCACCGTAATCGCATCGGCACCGGCATCCTCGGCTACACGGGCGGCCTCCAGAATACTCGGATAATCAGCACCACGTGCCTGGCGAATGGTCGCAACATGATCGATATTGACACCTAATAATAACTTTCCAGAACGTATCATAATTAAACCTCTAACTCAGGCGGAAAACAGGGACAGACTAGCCAATGGCTTGTCACCCAGATGATAACCGATCACACGTCGCATCAACATTCGCAATTCAGCCAGACTTTCATCTTGCAGGTCTTCAGAATGCAACTCCAACAGCGCGGAGCCGGAGATACGGTTTTTACCGGGCCCGGATACCTTCACTGGCCCACGATCCGCTTGGTAGTCATACCAGCACTGGCGTTGTACATCCGCCCCACTTTCATACTCCCGGTCCAGTAACATCGCGTAGCCTATTGATTCAAGAAGATGTTTTTCAAACACCCTCAAGATCGGCTGAGGTGAAACTTCCGACGCCAGCTCCGAAAGCACATGCCGGTAACGCTCAAATACCTCGGCATGCGGGTCACCCCGGTGCAAAAGACGCATTAGAAGTTCATTCAGATATAAACCGCAATACAATGACTGCCCTTGCAGGGCTGGCAGGGATGCCACCTGGTCA
>Ga0164313_10005969_pt1 | contig 10763 bp, 3 predicted proteins | sample GuaBasSedimGuay4_FD_113735 | JGI IMG/M metagenome (GOLD analysis project Ga0164313, IMG submission 113735) | Subseafloor sediment microbial communities from Guaymas Basin, Gulf of California, Mexico - Guay4, Core 4569-4, 0-3 cm | ecosystem: Environmental > Aquatic > Marine > Hydrothermal vents >...
ATACCTTTTCACATTCCTTCTCCCATATCTTCATTGAAAGAAACCTGCAATCAGCACATTCCTTCCAGTTCCATTCAACCAGTGTGCCCAGATGCCTCTTACTGATTGATGGCAATTTAGATTGAACATGCATATTCCGCAACCCACTAACACGCAAACTATTTCCTAAATTGCGAATATAATCTGCTGTATTGTTGGCCATGGATACATCACTCCATGGGCTCCTTCTGCTGAGGAACAGGCTAGATTCACAACCAAAAGGATCAGAACCGAACGGGTTTCCCCTGACTCATGAACGAGACCATTCGCTGAACTCCTCCTACCGCCCCAGCACGCCGGTGTTAACCAGTTTCAAACCGGATCCTGCGGTGTTTTTTCCAAAATCGAACCCTATCCATTTGGCGGTCGTCGGCTTAAAGCGCAAGCAGGCCTGCATCTGAACGGCATCTCCGGAAAGCACGGCGACTTCTGTGAATTTATCCCCATCTTCCGACACCGAAATAACAATCCGCTCCGGCAGGCGCGACGGCATGTTGAACTGTCCGTCACCCTCGAAAAATTCAACAAAGGCTCCGTACACCTCGCGAGGCTGTCCGAGCTCGACCAGAAGAACCTCTTCCTGCTTTCGGTCGTCGAAGGTGATTCCCGAATTCAGGTCGCCGCTGATGAGGTTTTCAAAACGCTGGGGGCGCCCCGGAAGAACCTGGTTCTTTTCGGCGAGAACCGTTTCCGAGGAAATGCTTCCCCTCATGAAATGGTAGGCCACGTTGTTGGCCTTCTCCTCCACCCTGAGGAAGGCATCCATCAGTTTTTCCCCGCCCGGCAATGAACCCAGTTTCTCGAAGAACTCCTCGTTCGAAACGCCGCGCGGATGCTTTTTCCCGTTTTCGTCCATGAACCAGTCGTGGAAGCTGACAACCTGGTCGCCTCGGCGATTCAGCTCCTCAATGGCTTCCTTCGGTAGCGTGCGCCCCAGCACATAAATCGGAACATCCGCAGGAATATCCTTAAGTTCGGGGGTCAGGACAATCTCAAGGTCTTTCGGCATCATGTGGTCGCAGACATGCGCATAGGCCGCACTGAAGTTCATGTCCGAGATGGTGTACGACAGCGTTTCCCAGGGGAAATAAACATGCACGGTACCTTTTCTGTATTCAGAGAAAAGCTCTCGGTCCGCATTGTAGCTTTGGTACAGCTTAGCCCATTCGTTCGCGTTCTCGACCTGCCGCGTTCCATCATCCTTGAGAAATCCCCAAAGATCCCATTTAGCACACCATGCCAGTGCGCCGCCGGAAGGTCCGCCCACGTCGGCAACCAACTGGAAAGAACGCGGCTTAATGGCCGGAACTTCCACAATCAACAGCTTTTTACCCTGAGACGCGGCAATTTTTGAATAGGTCCGGTAGTGCGAATAATACTCCACGGTCTCGCTATAGAGGTCGGCGGAAAGCTGATCACTCGTCATGGCGCACGTCATGGCCGTTGCATTGCATCGCGGAGTCGACACCGTATGGATATCCGCCAGACCGGCAAACTGATTCAAAACGCAGGGGCCGATCCACAAGGCCCCGGGTGCTTTCTGTTTGATATAGGTATGCAGTTGCGTCAATCGATCACGGTGAAGAAGATCCATCGCCTTGCGAAGATCATACGTTCTCCGACTGTTAATGGCCGAAGGAGGCACAACCTTTTTGCCAGAGGCATCCTTGACGAGCAGGTCGGGAACTTCGACCTTGTAAAAATATTTATAATCAGACCCCCATGCTGCATTCAGGTCCTTGATCGAGTTATTATACATTTCAGCTAGCTTCCCCCGAAAAGCGTCAGGAAAACGAACACTGTCTTCATGTTTATAGGAGTTCCACCACCAATCCTCATACCAACCATAGATGATCTGATCCCCGTATTTTTCGGTCAGATGATCCACGATTAATTTGGTGAACCAGAGGGAGCGATCCGCGTTTTCAGGAACGTGCAAAGACATCCACGCCTTAGACTGCCATTCGTTATTATGGAGTTCCGGGCTAGGACATACATTCGGTGTAATCTGGTGTTTGATCATCCAGTCGATTGTCGCATCCAAGCTCCGCCAATCGCCTTTCCCAAGAATCGACGGATCAAAAGTACCATCTTCCGTTTCTTTAAAGAACAGGTCTTGATCAATTCCAACTTCATCAACATAGACAGGGAAGCGGATGGTGTTGCAGTGAAGCTCTTCCTTCAGCCATTCGACTTCATCGTCGGCAAGCGGCCACTTCGGTCCGTCGGCCGGCCCGATGTTGAATTGGTTCACACCAAATATAATTTTCGGGATTTGGGGAAGGCTGCTATTAACCCCTTTTACCTTGGTTCCATCGGCAACCGCCACACCCGCGACGGAGGAAGCGCACAGCCCCGCCACGATACTCATTCCAATGTACTTTTTCATAGTTCTCTCTTTTTGTAACATCCCTTATTGTTGCGCTGCCCATTCTATGATATTGCCCAGCATTTTTCCGGCAAGCGGATCGGTCTTGAATACAGAAGTACTCAGTTCACTCACGAGGATTTTCCCCTTGCCTTGCTCAACGACAAACATGGGGTAGGTGGCCGGGCCTTTCCAGCCGTATCCGTGGCGGGGAATCTGCTCGCACAGCCTGGTTGTTTTTTCGTTGTCAGCCAGCACGTAGCTTGATTTCGCAATTTCCGGAGAAGTCCCGTTGCCGTTCCACCAACGAAGATCCTGGCTGTTGAAGCCCTCGAACAGCAGATGGTCGGGGCATTCGATATTGGCGAAGGCCACGTTGCCGTATCTGGCCTTGAACTTTTCCATGATAATTCGGTCTCCGACTAGGTTCCTTGCCGCAGCGGTTTCAAGCAGAACCAGCGTACCGCCGCTTTCAACATGCTTCCCAAGCAGTTTGCCGACCTCGGAATCCATGGAGGGCACTTCCTTCTTGGTCCACAGGATGGTTTTAGCCGATCCGATGTCGCCGATATTGCCGCTTTTGATCCCCTGTTCCTTCAGGTATTCCGCGATATCTCCCTGATCGGTTATGGCAATCATGTTTTTTGGAAGTGTGCTGTTGAGTGCTACCCATTCCTTGGCCGCAACCAGCAGTTTGTAATCGTTTTGACCGACTGTTTTCATCCCGGACTTCAAGGTCAGGACCAGTTTGCAGTCCATCCGCGAATCCGTTATATTTTCAGGCACCACAAAGGAGAATTCCTTTGTGCTGTTGGAGGAATATCTACAATCTTTAACCTTCTCTGTGGTGGCAGGAAACTTCTTCCCGTCCGCGTTTTCAATATGGATCGTGCAGGTCAGGTTCTGAAGATCTTTTCCGTTCGTATCATCGTTCACCACGACTATTTTTCCAGAGAACTCGTTGCCCTGATAGCAATGCCGATCCCGCTGGTCGAGACTGACAAGCACCGGCTGCAGCGCTTTTTTCATTTCGAAATAGACCGGATAAGGCTGAATCTCATCGGCAAAGGTGACATTTTTAAACCAGCAGACGTTGGCGAAAGCCTGCCATCCGGCGGTGCGCCTTGTTCTGCGGACATCCTCCATCCACTCCTTTGAGATCAGCGCGTGATATTCCATGAAAGGAGCCGGATCCCGATGTTCAAAGGCTTCGTCTCCAATCCAGGTTTGAGGCACATACATCTGGATATACAGCCGCTGAGGTCCACCGGTATCATTGTTGGGATATCCGGTCGATGCCTCCTGGCTCATACGGGCTTGATCGGTATATCTGGTAAGATATCCACCATTGTAGATGATGTCATGGAACACCGAACGACCGTACCAGCCGCAATACCAATGCGGATCGGTAATGTCGCCGTCGTCAATGGCGTTGGGCTTCAGAATCGGCTCGTAGAGGTGCTTTTCCCGAATATAGTGCGACCAGATACAGACGGGCCTTGTCGGGTCGGTTTCCCTGATTCGTTTCATCAACTCGTTCAGTACCTGCATTTTTGAAAGGTATTCCCCATCCGGATCATCGGAATCCTTATGGTGGCGCGGGTCGTAGTTCAGCTCGTTCCCCACCGTCCACATAACAATACTCGGGTGGTTCCGCAGTTGTTTCACCATGTCGATAGTTTCGGTGAACCAGGCCTCGCGCAAAGCACCTTCAGGCATCGGCGCGCCGTACAATCCGACCCAGGGCCATGTTCCTTCCAAGCTGACTGCCACGCCCTGTTTATCGGCCGCATCGGCCCACACGGGGGTAAACGGACTTCCGTGGGAACGCGTGATCATCTGGTTGCCGTCATGCATGAGTTTAAGGAATTCGTTGGCCAGTTTTTCGTCGTTCGGCCGCAGGCCATGCGGCGGGTGGTTCGCGCCGCCCATCCAACGCTGGCGGCCGTTGAGATAAAACTTCGTCTCCTTAGCCTCAAAGGTTCTGAAACCGACGTTGCAGGAATAGTCATCGATCTGCTTCTTGTTTTTCAGCAGTGCGACACTGAGTTTATAGAGGTTCGGCGTTTCCGGAGTCCACAGCCTGGGGTTGTCCACCTTGGTTGTGATCGTGAACATCTTGCTGCTGTTTTTCTCCAGAAATATTTTCTTCATCACTTTCTTGCCGGCCACGTGAATGCCAACTTCACCGCCGAAGTCCGAATCGGTGGGATTCTCCACCGTTACATCGACCTCCGCACCGCCCAGGTTTGGCTTGAAGAAAACATTTTCGATAACGACCGGAGCGGTCATGTACATCATTACAGGCTGCCAGATTCCACCCGGACGAGGTAGGGTGGTGTGCTTGTGGTAGTCCTCCGTCGTATCCAGACTCCGATACATTCCCTTTGGAAGCGAATTAAGCATTTCGTCGGAAACCGTCATCGAAATGGCTACACCGGCGGCTTTGTCGGATGCCCCTTTGCTCTGGATGCGGGCACCACTGGAAACATGGGCGGCCAGCAGGTTTTCCCCGCCAAGCTTAACATAATTGGTAACATCGAATTCGAATGGGGTGAACATTCCGAGATGGTCGCCCAGATAGTGTCCGTTAATGTAGATGGAAGAGAGCGAGGCGGATGCATCGAACTTGACCATAATCCTGCGGCCCTTGGCGCTTTCGGGAATGTCTATCCACTGGCGATACCAAGCCGTTTTGGTCTCCCCGTAGTCAAACGTATATTTCTCGGTGCGGAATATTTCATCGTAGCGGTAGGCCATGTCCTGGCCGCGGAGACCGAAATTGGCGTTTTCCTGGGTCCACAAGGTAATCTGGTTCCAAAAGTTCGGCACATTCATGACGTGCCAGTTCTGGTCATCGCTGTCCGGTGATTCCGGCGTGCTGCCGGCCGCAAGATCCTGCTCCGGCATAAAGAGCCAGTTACCGTTGAGGGAAACCTCTGTACGAGCCTTCTTGTCTACTTCTTCAACAACAACCGGCTGGTAGTCTTTCCGTTGCTGGCTTCGCTTCAGCTCCTTTGCCTGAGCCAGGGCTTCTTGATCGGCTTCGGCGGAATCCGCTTTATCGACGGTCGGGGTTGTTTCGAGGGCATCAACGGAAACATCGTCGAATTCACACAGATGATAGTTTCCACCCAGCGCCACCGCACCCTTCAGAATCGGTCCGTCATCAACGTAATCAATCTGTGGTTCATCGACATCGCCGACCCACACCCTGATGTTTCCGCCGTTGACTTCAACCTTCACGTCGTACCATTCGTTTTCTTCAAAATCAAAGCCAAGCGGAATATTCAGCGGGCACATAACCGAAGGGAGATCGTAGCCTCCCTCGCGATAGCGGAACAGAGCAACTTCATCCAGCAGACCGCCACGAATGGCGATTGCATAGCGGTTCCATTCATCGGCATAGCGGAACGACAGCCAGACCTGCCCTTCACCACCACCTTCGAGGCACCTTGCCCGGGTCGTAAATGCGTAGTTTTCCCAGCCCTTGTCGCCAGACCAAATGGATCGGGTCTTGCCGCGGGCGGTTCCGTTCTCAATCCGCCAATCTCCGCCGTACTCCCGGTTCCACCCCTTGGAATCGCTAAAATCCGATTTAAACAAAGATGCTCCCCGCGCCATCGAGACCACCAGTACCGCGAATAACAGTATAAATATTTTCTTCATTGCAACTCCCCTTTGTCTTCGTAATTTGCTTTACCATCCACTAATCGCCATGTCATCCAGCAAATCGCCGAATGAAGTGCAATAGAGGTATTTAATCTTACTAATCGATGGAAATATCCACCCGATAGAACCCCTTGGCCTCGGCCCGATGCATCTCGTCGGTGTAGCTCGACTGCGGCCACAGAATATTCGTTTGCAGCGGAACAAACGATTGCAGCAGATCGGGAGTCCACTCTATCGAATAGACCCTCCCCGAGGCGGATGCCCAATTCATTATATAGTTATGTCCATTGGGTACGGCGGCTTCAGGCTGTAGGGAAACATAAGGGAATGCCTGGTCATCCGTCGGATCCGTACCGGCAATATATTCCTCCCCGTTGCTGAAGCCATCGCCGTCATAGTCGGCCTCGGGCCCGCTGAGTTCGGGATCCGCCTGCTCCGCCTCCGTAAACCACTCCGCCTTCCATGCATCGTAGGCGCTTTCGATCACCAGCGTATTGGTTGCAGCGCCCTGATAGGCAACTTCATTGATGGTTCCGACCACGGTGTAGCTGCCCGCTTCAACCGGCAGGTTCGTCAATCCATCGTAGGTCAGGTCGACCGCCAGCCCCGCCGGATCGGTGGTGGCGGAAACGCTTTTGGCCGAACCGTCATACGGCTGCACGAGATCCCCCAGCTCTACGGTTGCCTCCAGTTGTTCAATGTGATCGCCCGGATGCCAGTACAACGAACCGTACTGCTCCTCGACAACATCCGGAACACCGTCGCCATCGGTATCGATGTCGGTTTCGTTCGTGGCCACAATGATCTCTTTTTTCCACTCAATGTTATTCTTCTGATGGAACCAGAGGGTATCGCTTCCGGCGGAACCACTATCGCAGTTCGTCAGATCGCTCTCATTGAATCCCGCAGGAATGCCACCGCCTGCCGATAGGCCGGCGAGTCCATCGCTCGCGTCAACGTTCAGCCAGGAAATCTGGATCTTCCCGTCAAAAAACATCTCAATCTGGAAGGAGTTGTCGGAGTCTGTATTATATTCGGGAATAACTTCCCAGGTCACCACCGCCCGATCCGACAATTGTTCCCAGCTGACCGTCCCTTGGGACGATGGGTTCAAATTATCGAACAAGGCCGAAATACGCGGGGTCATGAAATGGTCATCCAACGACTCGTCAGTATCCCTATCACTACGGTCAAAGGTTATGTTTCCGTTAGCGTTCACATAAAACGTGTTGTATGCCTGACCATATAGTTCTACCGTTTCACCGATCAGGTTGATCGTCGCGGAACCGTCATCACTCAGCGACAAGGGGGTTGCGCCGCTCGGGTCGCTGCTGAAGGATGAGATCGTCGTGCACTGCGCCTCGTAGAAGTCGGAAGAACCGTCGGGAGTTAGAGAAATAGACCGGAAATCAAGATCGTTGTCGCTGCTGTCAAACAGCTCCGTAAAGAATTCCGGCAAGGGAGTGTTGGTGCCCGTCATGTCATAATAAAGATCATAGTTTCCGTTAGAGGACGGCACCATGACATTGAATGAAAATACAACATTCTCGCCGGGATTCACGGTCGTGCCGCCGGGGAGCTGGATGCGCCCGTTTACCTCATAGTTGGCGGCGGTTGCGGTAACGCTTCCGTCAGAAAGTACGGAATAGCCCAAACCATAAAGGTCGGATTCGCTCCATGAATCCCAGCCATCGTTCCGGACGGTGACCGTGACCGGATAGTCCTGTCCGGCCGCCATGATCCGCGGGATGGTATCGGAGATCCATGTTGCCCGATAGTTGTTGCTGCCGCCCAGATGGTGCCGCATCAGATAATAATAGGTGTAGATATCAACAAAATGGTGATTGTTGCCTGAACTCGCAAATTGCTCTTCCTTTAATTTTACATGATCGGGTCCCCAATCGACATAAGGCCCGCCTGATGAGCCGACACTCCAGTTCACCGCCCGATACCATGCAAAATTAACCCCGCTCGAATAATCCTCAAACTGAAACTGCGTATAATCGGAACTTCCGGAGAGTTCATCGACCGGAGAGTTTTCAACCAACCCTTCCCCCGACCATGGATTCGTCGTATGAAGTCCGATTCCATCGCCGCTGAAGACCGAATAATAATCCGCATCCGTTGAAGTCAAATTCTGACTGCCATTCAGAATCCATGCGGTGATGGAATAATCCATCTGGCGGAAAGACTCCCGGCAATGTTCCTGCCAAGTCGGCATGATGCTCGGATACCCCGACTCTCTTGTCCCATAAAACTGCCCAGGGTTGACGTAGCCGCACCCCGAATCCCAGGCCGCAAAATAATCCTTGTCGGTTTTATTGCGGTACATGTAATCCATAGCGACGGAGGCTTTATCGATCAGGTTTGGATTAACCCCCCAGTTGCAGTTGACCTCGCCGCGCGCCGATTGACCAAACACCCCGGCACCCCCGGCTAACCGATAAAGTGTCCAAGCCGGCGAATCATAATCGCCCATCACGATGCAACTATAGTTTCCGTCAACTATGTTCCCCGAACCATCGATCAGTCCGTCTGCAACCATTTCATCATAGCTAGGCACCGGGTTCTGAACATACCGGCGCTGCTTCACCTCCGGTTCAAGCCCGGAATAAAAACTGGTGCTGGAGGATCCGAATTCCACGTCGGCATAGCCGTTATAGGCCGACATAAGCCGCATGAATTCCCATTCCGTCTCAAAGGCGTTGTGGCTTCCGCCAAAGAGGGAGACATATTTATAGCCCCAGTTCGGGAAGCCGCAGACATGGATCATGTCGTTGGTGCCGTTTTGCACATTGCAGGCATCCAGAATCTTCTTAAAGGTTGCCAGATCCGTTCCCATCGGCTGGCCGGTATCGTCGTTGGGGATTTCATCGCCCCAAGGGGAAAACTCAAAACAAAATGCCTTCTTAGACATGGAATAATCATGCACACGGAGCTGCTCCAGCAGATAGGTGGAGACGCCATCCCTTGTTAGTCCCCAGAGATCCAGCGAATAGCTCAGTTCCGTCGTATCGCACGTTCCGGTATCGATATATTTTTCGATCGCCCACAGATAGGCATCGCATTTTGCACTGCCGCTGGACGGTTGCGAGGTCTGCCAAATGGTTCCGCTTCCGGTAAATTTTCCGGCCAGGTCGATGAATACAGGAAGCTGCGGTCCTGTCGGGTCGATTACCAGATAATCATACATTGAACCGGAGGTCGTATCCTTGCGAACAGGAACAGCGCCGCCTTCCGCTCCGGCGGCGGTAGTCGCCACCAGGCTACTTGAAATCGCTCCGGTATAGGGATCCGGATCATAAGTGACCACACCATTAGTGACCAGCGGAAGGAAAAGGTCGAGATATTCCTCCCAGGTCACGGTCTGCAGTTCCCATCCTTCGCACAGGCCGCCCGGTTCGCGCAAGCGACTCAGCCAGATTAGATCATCAGCCTCAAAACTCACAAAAGCCTCTTTCCGAGTCGGTAGCCAATTTAGATGGTATATGCATGTCTCACAACCCATTGATGCGCAAAATATTTCTTAAATTGCGAATATAATCTGCGGCATCGCTGGCCATAACCACATCACTTCGTGGACTCCTTCTGCTGAGGAACACGGCCCAGCACACCGGTGTTAACCAGTTTTAAGCCTGATTCCGCAGTGTTCCTCCCGAAATCGAACCGGATCCATTCGGCGGACATCTGGGCAAACCGGCAACGGCTGCGCAGCTGGATAGCATCCCCGGAAAGCACAGCGACCTCTGTGAATTTTTTTCCAGACGTTGAAACCGAGACAACGATCCGTTCCGGCAGGCGAGATGGCTCGTTGAACTGTCCGTCACCCTCAAAAAAATCAATGAAAGCGCCGTACACCTTGCGACGTTCTTCGAGATGGATCAGGACGGATTCGTCCTGATCCTGATCGCTAAAGGTGACCCCTGAAATAAAGTCCCCACTAATGAGGTTCGTCAGCAAGTGGGGTCGATCCGGCAAAACGGCATTCTTCTCGGCGAGAGCCGATGGTGTGGAAATGGTGGTGCCGCGAAAGTCGTAGGCCACGTTGTTGGCCCGCTCTTCAACCCGCTGGAAAGCATCCAGCAGTTTTTCTCCGCCCGGCAACGAAGTCAGCTTCTCGAAAAAACCGTCATTCGAGACGCCACGAGAATGTTTTTTCCCGTTTTCGTCCATGAACCAGTCATGGAAGCTGACCACCTGATCGCCCCGGCGACCCAGCTCTTCGATAGCCTCCTTCGGCAGCGTGCGCTCCAGCACATAAATCGGAACATCCGCCGGGAGGTTCTCCAATTCAGGAGTCAGAACCATCTCCAGATCCTCCGGCATCATGTAGTCGCAAATGTGTGCAAAGGCCGCACTAAAATTAAGATCGGAGATCGTGTATGACAGGGTTTCCCAAGGGAAGTAGACATGCACCGATCCGGGGCGATAGTGTGCGTAGCGTTCTGGGTCCGCTTCATATGCCTCGTACAACTTTTTCCAGGCATTCCCGTTTTCAACCCGCCGTGTTCCGTCTTCTTTAAGAAAGCCCCAAAGATCCCATTTTCCGCACCACGCCAGTGCGCCGCCGGAGGGACCGCCAACATCGGCAACCATCCCGAAGGCCCGGGGTTTAATTGCCGGAACTTCCACAATCAACAGTTTTTTGCCTTGGGTTGCGGCTATCTTCGAATAGATCCGGTAA
>Ga0164313_10005970_pt1 | contig 10762 bp, 5 predicted proteins | sample GuaBasSedimGuay4_FD_113735 | JGI IMG/M metagenome (GOLD analysis project Ga0164313, IMG submission 113735) | Subseafloor sediment microbial communities from Guaymas Basin, Gulf of California, Mexico - Guay4, Core 4569-4, 0-3 cm | ecosystem: Environmental > Aquatic > Marine > Hydrothermal vents >...
ACTCGCCTTCTTCAAAAACATTTTTAATATGCAGGCTAATATTTTGCTTTGTAGTTTGAAAAAGCTCTGCCATTTGCACCTGCGAAAGCCAAACGCTTTCTTCTTCTAACCGAACATCAATTTTTGTTTGTCCGTCTTCGGTTTGGTATAGGAGTATTTCAGAGTTCATTTATTTTATTTTATTTTAAAGAACTTGATATTATTCTATAAACCCAAATTAATGTAGTTGTTGTCAGCACTATAAAAACCACAAAAAAGATAATCATTAAACCATCTTTATCATCAATATTATTAGCAAATGGAATAATAATAAGAGAACCAATAATAGTTGTAAAACCAATTATGCATAAATACTTTGTTTGATTTATGATTTTTCTCCTTTGTCTTTCAACAGACTCGGTTTTGGTAGCAATTTTCCCCAAATTTACAACTGCATGTTCATTATCTGACTTCCTCTCAGTGCATATTGCACGCATTATTTTTGCTATACCAGTAAAATATTTCGCCTTGTAATTTGTCATAAACTTTCCACCGGACTGTATTCTTTGCCAATTAGTAACAGCAGTTACATTATTACCTAGTATTGCAGCAAAATCATGACATAGAGCGTCAATTGCTTTTTCAAAAGATTGTAATTTGAATAAAACAAAAATGAAGACCAATGCTATAATCGCAGCTAAAACTTGTGGTATTGTACTATAAAAATATAATAGTGCATTTTCCATAATTAAAATATGCTATTTAACTGAATTCTCCACAATCCCAATTTCCTCCTCCGTCAATCCATACAACTCATAAACCATTTGGTCTATTTGTTTGTCGGTTGTATCTATTTCTGTTTTAAGGGCCTGGGCTTCGGCTTTTTTTGTTTCAAAAACTTCCATCCATTCCATTTCATTCATTTTGGTAAGTTTCTCTCCACCAACATTTTTTATGACTTTGTTGACCTCCTTTATGAAATCTCCAAATTCTAACTCATACCAGTTTTGGAGTTTTTTACTGAACGTTTCTATTGAAAATTGAGATTGGAGGTATTTAAGAAATTTATTTTTTAGAGTTATTTGTTGTTTAAAGAACATTTCTAGTTTTTCTGCATGTTCAGCAAATATTCTTTGTCCTTCTATTTTTATGGGTTTAACCGGTAAGCTTTTAAATTCTCCGATTTTAATCTTTGGAAATAAGGCATCAAATTCATTTGCTTTATATCTAAAATAAAATGAAAGTAACTTTGAAGCAAATAGACATAGAATATACTTAGCCAAGTATCGTTCTTTATTAACTTCATTTAGTTTGCCAATAAAAACACTTTGATCTATAATAAAATCTTCAGAAATCACGCAACAATTCAAATGTGTACTTAAAACTTGCCGACAAATAATACGTTCTCCTGTGAAATATTTTATTTCTCTTGGGGCTGCTAACCAGTCTCCATAGCTAACATAACTTAAATAATCCCATTCATACAAATACCTGTTAACATGTTTTCCTCTGATTTCAGGGACAAATGTTTCATCTTTTTTATAGTCAGCATGATAACGTTTGTTTTTTATTATTTCTTCCGATTGCCCTCTATATTTATCGTAAGGGTTGATACCTCTGGTTATATCACATATACTATCAAACTTAACTGATACATCATCAATTTTCTTAAAAATTCCTTCTGAATTTGCATTTATTTCAACATCAAAAATGAACTTCTCATTTTGCAGAAATCTATTTTGTGGAATTTTATGTTTTAAGGAAAAAGAACTGTCTAAGAACTCTCCTATAATTATTTCATTTTCAATATTTTTTGTACATCTAGCAATAAAAATTAAGGTGTCAACAGAAGCATCAGTAAAAATATTTTCAAGATTAGGAATAATAACCTCAAAAGAGAGGTTCGATGCCAAATAATACCGACATTGACTAAACATTAGATTCTTTAACCATGAATTTGGAACTATATAGCTGATTATACCTCCTTTTTTTGCTATTATTGCGGCCTTTTCCATAAAAGAAACATATAGGTCTAATTGATACTCTGCTGTTTCATAATTTGACTTAATATATTCCTTCATTTCATCAGAAAATGTCTTTGAGACATACGGCGGATTACCAATCACCACATCAAAACCACCAGTATATTCGGTTCGGAAGGCGTGGTCAACAGAACAGCTCATTTCGCCAATTATTTTTTCGAGCTTTATATTTTCGGGCAGTTCGTGTTTTTGGCGATTAGTGCGAATGTAGTTTATTACATTTTGCAGGTCTTTATCGCCTGTTATTTTTCGTTTTCCGAATTTTTGCGTCCATAGGGAATTATATTTCTTTTCGTTTTTCGTATTCGTAGAGCTATCGCTACCCGCTTCGGAATCGCTACCCGACAAGGGGACATGTCCCCTTGTTGTTGTCGTAGCGGGGATAGTTCTTCCCGTAGCGATATTACAGGCACGGGCAGTCATCGCTTTTATCTTCCCCACTATTTTCGGGAGCTCATTTTCGTCGCAAACCAGTAGAATATGCATATGGTCACCACAGATATTATACTCCAATATACTTAGCTTATCTTTATTTACAATATCAGCAATGATTTCAGCAATTATTATTTCATCTTGTTCTGACAACCAAACTGCTTCTCCAGGATCTACATGATTATCGAACATTCGTTGCGAATATCTCGAATTATGAGTTGCTGTAGTAATATGCCAGGTTTTTTTCTTCTTTTTGGTAAAAATTTGTGGGAATTCTACTTTCCAATCAAATGCTTTTTCGCCTGCAACTTCGGGGTTGTCAATCAGAGAATTTCCGCATTTTATATTATTGCTTAAAACTGATAGTTTTCTGCCTTTTTGTGCGGTACGTAACCAAAGCGAAAGTTTGGCAATTTCAACACTTTCTTCGTTGATGTCAACACCATAAAGGTTGTTTTCGAGAATGGCTTTATCTGTATCAAATAGTCTTAATGCTGTATTGGTCAGTTCGGCAATAATGTCATCAATATTTTTATGCTCTTGTATTAAAAAGTTAAGAGCTTGATTTAAAAATGCACCGCTGCCACAGGCGGGGTCAACAATCTTTAACGAAAGCAACCAATCTTTGTAATCTTGTAGTTTCTGAAAAAGGGTTTTGCCTTTGGCAGATAGTGTTCCGTCTTTCTTTTTATATGTTCCGTCAAATTCAATTTCTTCAATTTCCAATTCCTTTCGCTTTTCGTTGCAAAGCGTTCCAATGGTATTTTCTACAATGTATTGTGTTATGTATTTGGGGGTATAAAAAACGCCGTCTTTTTTACGTTTGCTCTTGGTTTTATCGGTGGCGGCACCTTCAATCCCGGCTGTAATCTCTTCAATTTCTGAAAGCGAATGTTCAAAAATATGTCCGAGAATATTTACATCAACTTCGGTATTAAAATCGTATTCCGAAAGCCTTAATAAATCATCAATCAGAATTTCATCGTAGATTTTCAGGCTGTCTAATAATTCGTCCGGATAAAAAAGCCCGCCGTTGTATGCAGGAATATCGTCAGATGAAGATTTCCCTTTTCGTCCAACATTCATGTATTCAAAATACTGTTTGAAAATTTCGTAAATCGGTTTGTAAGCGTCTTCTTCTTTTAGAACTTCAAAACGCTTTACAATTCGGGGAATTGAATTTGGGGGCAACAATCCGCTATCTTCGGCAAACAGAACAAAAAGGAAACGGTCAAGAAGTTTTTGTGATTTTTTAAATAAGGTCAGCCTGTTACTTTCAGGATGATTTTTGACCAGGTTCTCAAAAAGTTTTTTCTTGAAACGTGAATAATCTTTGTACAGTTTATCAGAAACTTCCTGCTCGTGAAACTTGGTTTCTTCTTTGAGTTTTAATGGAAGGTTTGAGAATATACTTTCCTTTTTGAGAATTAGGTAAAGCAGTTCAAACTCCTCTTTATTGAGATGGAATAAATCAAACTCTTCGTATTCGTTGGCATAATCAATATAAAAGCGGAGTTTCTGAAAGTTAGAAATAATAACATATTTACATTCCGGCTGATTATTCTTGTATCCGAATGCTTGTTCTGTTACATTTTTAAAATCTTTTGTTTTGGTCGATTTAAGTTCAATTACTGCCAATGCAAGAGGAGCAACCCCATTGTTGTCAATAATTGCACCGTCTGCTTTTCTGCCATCAGCCTGGTTTTTAAATTCTCTTACCAGATTATAATTGGCATCAGGCTTCAAAATGTAACCGAAAATATCGACGAATAAATCTCTTAAAAATCCGTCCTGGTATTCTTCTTCTTTAAGTTGTTTGATTTTTTCAATCTTGGAAGGGCTGTAATTTTCTTTGAATATCCGATATGCCTTATCAAGATGTTCTTTGTCAAGGTTGTTAAGATGTTTTTTAATTACGGATTTTTGGAATATTGCCATTTCTCATTTTCCTTTCTCATTACAGTTCAAATTTACGATTTATCTTGTGCACAGGCAATAAATGTCTCCTGAAATAAATTCCTCAATAATCATAAGGATCTCATCACTATAAATTCCCAGCAACCATCAGCAGTAACCAGCATCCAGTAACAAATATCCAGCATCCAGTATCATTTTTTATACCTTTGTATTCCTAATATAGTCTTGCACAAATGACTACCCAGACCGGTAAAATATTATCCGCGATCAACGATCCCTCTGATCTGAAAGAGCTGAAGGAAAAACAGCTGCCGGAATTATGCAAAGAGATCAGGGAATTTATCCTGGATGAGACCTCACATAATCCCGGGCATCTGGGTGCCAGTCTGGGCACCGTCGAACTTTCGGTGGCCATTCATTACGTCTTCAACACGCCTTATGATAAGGTGATCTGGGATGTTGGTCATCAGGCTTATACACACAAGATCCTGACAGGACGCAGGGAGCTTTTCCATACCAACCGCAAGAAGGGTGGCATCAGCGGCTTTCCTAATATGGCGGAAAGCGAATACGATGCTTTCGGTACCGGCCATTCTTCTACATCCATTTCAGCTGCACTGGGGATGGCCACAGCCTCAGCCCTTTCCGAAGATAACGGAAGGCTGCACATTGCAGTGATCGGTGATGGTGCCATGACAGGTGGGATGGCCATTGAAGCACTCAACAATGCCGGGGTTTCCAAGGCTAACCTCCTGGTTATCCTGAATGATAATGGCATTGCGATCGACAAAAATGTTGGAGCGATCAAGGAAAGCCTGAATGCCATGATCTCATCTAAGGCATACAATAAGTTCAAAGATAAAGTGTGGTTGCTCCTGGGTGGGGGAACACGCTACGGAAAAAATACCCGGGCCATTGTACGCCAGGTCAGCAATGCAGTGAAATCGACAATATTAAAGCGGAGCAACTTATTTGAGTCACTGAATTTCAGATACTTCGGCCCCATCGATGGCAATGATGTGGTACACCTTTCAAAGATGCTCCGCGACCTGCAACGCATACAGGGGCCTAAACTGCTCCATATCGTAACCACCAAAGGCAAAGGATTCGAAGAAGCTGAAAAAAATCAGACCACCTTCCACTCGCCCGGCACTTTCGATCGTAAGACCGGTAAGATCATCGTTGAGCCTGAAGGGGAAAAGAAACCCTTGAAATACCAGACTATTTTCGGAAAGACCATCATCGAGCTCGCCCGGGAGAATAAAAAGATCGTTGCTATAACACCGGCCATGCCAACCGGATGCTCACTGAACCTGATGATGGATGTGATGCCCGACAGGGTATTCGATGTAGGTATTGCAGAGCAGCACGCAGTCACTTTTTCGGCAGGCCTCGCCGCCCAGGGCATGCTGCCATTCTGTAATATATATTCCACCTTTGCGCAACGCGCTTACGACCAGATCATCCATGATGTGGCCTTGCAAAATCTTCCCGTGGTTCTTTGCCTTGACAGAGGCGGACTTGTTGGTGAAGATGGGGCCACCCATCACGGTGCCTACGATCTGGCCTACCTCAGGGCGATCCCCGGCTTGACCATTGCTTCGCCCATGAATGAAGAAGAACTCAGGGACATGATGTTTACTGCCCAACTTCCGGGGAAAGGGCCTTTTGCCATCCGCTACCCGAAAGGACCCGGTGTGATGCCCGTATGGGAAACACCTTTCAAGGAAATAAAAGTCGGACAGGGAAGAAAAACCAGAGACGGGAAAGATGTGGCCATCCTGACCATCGGCCATGTAGGCAATTATGCTGTTGAAGCCAGCAAGAAGCTGGGAAAGGAAGGTATTAAAGCAGCACACTATGACATGCGCTTCCTGAAGCCACTTGATGAAAGCCTGCTGCATGAAGTCATGAAAAGCTTTGATAAGATCATCACCGTGGAAGACGGCACCATCCTTGGTGGCATGGGAAGCGCAGTGCTGGAGTTTCAAGCCGATCATGGCTATCAGAATACCATCAAAAGGCTGGGCATCCCCGACAGCTTCATCACCCATGGAAAGCAGCAGGAGCTGCATCATGAATGTGGTTATGATGTAGAGGGTATAATTTTGGCCGCAAAAGAAATGCTCAGCTCTTAAATTCTAAGCTCCAAACTCTCCATTCTAGCGAAGTTCAAAATTCTAAGTTCAAAACTCCATCCAACACCCAACACATGTCCTGAGCAAAGTCGAGGAGTCAACACCCAACACTTTTCTTATCTTTACTGCAAAATTTAAGCGGTGCGGGGAATATTTTCAGCTTTCCTTCTTTCAATACTGATATTTCTTCTGGCATTTTCTACTTTATATGCTGAAGAGAGGCCATACATTGATCATGAGGATATCGAGATTGAATTTCCCTTCATCATCATCCAACATATCCCATTCACAATCGATATTGCGCTGACTGATCCGGAACTTGCTGAGGTTTTGGATGGACAGGATTTACTCATTCGCGTCGGTGGCGAAGATCAGTTTGTTAAGATCAGCGAAGGCAAAGGCAATATCAGTTTCACAGCATCAAACAAAACAACTATTCATTTTTCCTGCGACGCCTTCGAGTTTGACAGGGAAGTTACTCCTGTACCTCTGTGGATGTCGATATTGCCGCCCCTGATCGCCATCCTTTTTGCCCTGGCATTCAGGGAAGTGTTTTCCGCCCTTTTTGCAGGACTGCTCGTCGGGACAACCATATTGCATTTTTATGCTGGGAGCAATCTTTTCCTGGCTATTTTTCAGGGGGTTTTCTCTATAGCCGATACTTATCTGCTGGAGGCTATGTTCGACCGGGGCCATCTGTCTATCATCATCTTTTCGATGCTCATCGGTGCTATGGTGAACCTGATTACCCGGAATGGCGGTATGAAGGGGGTTGTAAACCTGCTGTCGAAGCATGCCAACAATGCCCGCTCGGGTCAATTCATCACATGGTTGATGGGAGTCGTCATCTTTTTCGACGACTATGCCAACACCCTGGTGGTTGGGAATACCATGCGCCCTGTCACTGACCGGCTGAAGATCTCAAGGGAAAAACTTGCCTACCTGGTCGACTCCACTGCAGCACCCATTGCTTCCATTGCTTTTGTGACCACTTGGATAGGTGCAGAGCTTAGCTACATACAGGATGGTATTGACATAATTGGGCTTGACGAGAATGCTTACATGATCTTTTTTAACTCCCTTGCATATTCATTTTACCCCATTTTTACCCTTATTTTTATCCTATTCCTGATATTCAGGGGCGTTGATTTCGGGCCCATGCTTCGTGCAGAACGAAAAGCCAGGGATACTGAGATCGATCCTGATGATGAAGATTTCTCCTTCTCCAATGAATTGAATAAACTGGAGGCAGATGATGAAGTCAAAGCACGTTGGTTCAACGCAGTGATCCCGGTATTGGTGATTATTTTCGGAACCCTGGCAGGCCTGGTCAGCACCGGTTGGGATGCGGCCATCTGGAGTGATGAAAGCATCACTTTTGGCAGAAAGATTTCTGCAATCATAGGAAATGCGGATTCATATACAGCCCTGCTCTGGTCTTCGCTCTCAAGCGTTTTGGTGGCACTGTTGCTGACTATCGGCCAAAGACTGCTCAGCCTGAAAGAAAGCATTGACAGCCTCATCAATGGCTTCCGAACCATGCTCACGGCAGTGCTGATCCTTATCCTTGCGTGGTCGGTGGCCCTGATTACCCAGCATATGCATACGGCGACCTTTATTTCCAACAGCATGCTCGAGATGTCTCTTTCCCCCTATTTTGTGCCTGCCATCACTTTTGTGCTTGCAGCCCTGATCTCTTTCTCTACGGGATCCTCATGGGGTACGATGGCCATTCTCTATCCCTTAATATTACCGGCTACATGGCTGATCACACAGGATTCCGGAATGGAATATGATAGTTCGATGCACATTTTTTATAATGTGGTAGCCTGCGTATTGACCGGGTCAGTACTGGGCGACCATTGCTCCCCCATCTCCGATACAACCATATTAAGTTCACTCGCCAGTTCTTGCAACCATATTGAGCATGTACGTACACAACTTCCATACGCCCTCACGGTTGGGATCGTTGCCATACTTGCAGGAACCATTCCTGCCGCCTACGGGGTTTCATCATTTATCCTGTTTCCTGCAGGATTGATCGTTCTCTTTATCGTGATTATCTTCCTTGGTCGTAAGGTTGAAACTAAAGCCGTCTGATACTTATCCCTCTCACTTTTAACCCGGTAAAACCAATATTTGTTTTCCTGTAAGAAATTTCTTACATTTGTTTTGAAACCCCTTTCTGATCAATTACCTTCGTCAGCCGTCAAGGCGGCTATTTTCTTTTGTTTCATTTAACTGCTATGGTTATGAAAACCAAATCCTTTACCATTAGCAATGTTAACGAGGTCCATGGAAAAATGGATGCTTGTATGAATGAAGATTTCCATGCGCGGATCGCATTTGTATTTGCTACCCCAAGGAAGGAGATCATTCAGGAACTTTCTGATGCTTTTTCACGCTACGACATCCATGTTGTTGGGAGCAGTTCAGGCGGCAATATCCTGGTAGATAAAAACAGTGACCCCATCTTTGAAGACGAGGTGGTGGTTACCCTTGTAGAACTGAATGATGCCCACTATGCTTATTTCTCAATAGAGCAAAAAGGCAATTCTTCCTTTGAATTCGGGAAAGAGATAGGAAGCTGGGGATCAGAAAATTTCAAGAAGCCTTCTTTCATCGTTATTGCCAGCGGGCTAAGCCTGAACGGGCAGGAATTTGTTGAAGGGATCATGGATACTGCGGGAAAGGATATCACTATGTTTGGAGGGCTTGCCGGTGATGATACCAAATTTGAACAGAATTATGTGTTTTCCGGAAAAAAAGTCCTGAAAAACGGAGCCATCGCCATCGCCTTCGACCCGAAGCATATCGACATGCGAGGTATAGCCACCAGTGGATGGGTGGGCCTTGGTAAGGACCTGATTATCACTTCTTCCGAAAGTAATATTGTTTATAGTATTGATAACGAGCCTGCGCTGAAAGTGTATAAAAATACCTGGATGTGCAGGACGACGACCTTCCGGCCATTGGAGTAGAATACCCGTTGCTTATCAAGCGGAGCGACAACAGCTATGCCCTCCGGGCTGTTATGGGTGTCGACCGGGAAAGGGAAGCCCTGATATTTGCAGGATCCGTCCCTCAGGATGCCATCGTCACCTTTTCAAGTTCACCGGGCTTTGAAGTAATGGACCGCACCAAGGAGAAGATCAGCGATTTTTATGAAGCCTATCCTGAAGCTGATATGATGCTGCTTTTTTCCTGCATGGCAAGGCACCTGGCCCTGGGCCCGGTGATCAGCGGTGAGCTCAGCTTTCCCAGTGAAAAATGGGGTATCCCGCTTTCCGGATTTTTCACATACGGAGAAATCGGAACCAATCTCGACCAGGCCTGTGATTTCTTTAACCAAACTTATACACTTGTAATTCTGAAGGAAAAATGATAATTTAACGGTCTCGTTTTCTGGATAATGACAGAACGATTAAAAAAAATAAACAAGATCATTCAAGGCATTACTTCATTCGAGGATTATCTTAGGCACAAAGATGAGATCCTGGATGAAGTACAAAGCATTGACCGTGAGCGTGAGGTACTTAACTTTAAGTTCGAACGTCTCCTGAAAGATAAGAATGTCCTGAACTCACTCCTGAAAAAGACCACCGAAGACCTTAAAAATGCAGTGGAAGCCCTCAGGACAAGGGCTGAAGAATTAAGCATCTTGCTCTCCACTATTCCTGCGCTGGTATATTTTAAAGATACTGACCTGAAATACATCCTTGTCAACAAATCCTTTGAACGCTTTGTGAACCTTCCTTTATACGGCATACAGGGTAAAAAGGTAGAAGAGCTCATTCCTGAATATAAGGTCAACAATTACCAGGAGATGGAACTGGAAGTGATACAATCGGGGCTGCCCTTGTATAATATCGAGGAATCCATCACCAAAGATGACAGGCAGGTATGGCTTACCACCAACCTGGCTCCATATCGCGACAATGAAGGTGAGATCATTGGCCTTGTAGGCATTTCCTGGGATATCACTTTCAGGAAAAACTATGAAAATGAACTCCAGGATGCCAAAGAGCAGGCCGAGGAAGGTACGAGGGCAAAAAGTGAGTTCCTGGCCAATATGTCGCATGAGATCCGTACACCCATGAACGGGATCATTGGCATGGCTGAGATCCTAAAACAGGCCAACCTGGGCGAGCAGGAACAGGAAAACCTGGAGATCCTTATCTCATCAACACGCAGCCTGCTGTCGCTGGTAAATAACATCCTCGATATTTCGAAGATAGAAGCCGGAAAAGTAGA
>Ga0164313_10005971_pt1 | contig 10761 bp, 8 predicted proteins | sample GuaBasSedimGuay4_FD_113735 | JGI IMG/M metagenome (GOLD analysis project Ga0164313, IMG submission 113735) | Subseafloor sediment microbial communities from Guaymas Basin, Gulf of California, Mexico - Guay4, Core 4569-4, 0-3 cm | ecosystem: Environmental > Aquatic > Marine > Hydrothermal vents >...
CGGCCGCAAGGCCGCGAGTAACGTCATGTCGGCGTGCCGTGGGCGCTTTGACCGGAGGTGCCTGGCATCCCGACATGACGTTGTCCTCAACGTCATGTTGGCGTGCCTGGCATCCTCCCGCGGACACGCATTGAACCAAGGGACACCTCGCAGTCGGAAGCGCGTCACCAGAAACCTGGCACGGGCACTGAGTCGGAGACGGGCACGGAGGCGGGTACGAGCGCACATCCTCTCCCCCACCGCCCGATTGCGCTCGGGCGGGCGGTCGGCTACGCTCGATGCATGAGTGAACGCATTGCTGTGGTCGAGGACGAGCAGAATATTCGCGACAACGTGGCGTTCGCGCTCGACCGCGAGGGTTATCGGGTCGACACCTTTGGCGACGGGGTTGCGGCCTGGGAGGCATTTCAACAGGAACTCCCCGAGCTGGTGATCCTCGACATCATCATGCCGCGGATGGACGGCCTCGAACTGTGCCGCCGATTGCGCACCCGTTCCGAGAACATCCCCATCATTTTTCTCACCTCCCGCGACGAAGAGTTCGACCGGGTGCTCGGGCTCGAGCTCGGCGCCGACGACTATCTATGCAAGCCGTTCTCCATGCGTGAGCTGCTGGCCCGCGTCAAGGTGTTGTTCCGTCGCATCGCGCTCGGTCGGGAGGCGGCGAATTCCTCCGAGGAGGAGCTGCTGCAGGTCGGCAACCTCGAGCTTGATCTCAGACGCTACACCGCGCGCTGGGGTGGATCCACGGTGCCGCTGACGGTCACCGAGTTCATGATCCTGAACGCGCTCGCCCGTCGACCCGGGCATGTTAAGACCCGGGAGCAGCTGATGAACGAGGGATACCCTCACGACACCTTCGTCTCGGACCGCACGATCGACTCGCACATCAAGCGAGTCCGCAAGAAGTTCCTCGCTATCGACGAGGCCTTCGACGGTATCGAGACGGTGTACGGCCTCGGCTACCGCTACACCGAGGAGTCCGCTTGACGCACCGACGATGAAGCTTCGCTACCCCTCTGGACCGCATGTCTCACCAACTTCCTGCTGCGGTCAGCTATGCACAGCACCCAGCGGTGTTTTCTCGCTTCGGGGTGCTCGACGTACTGGCAAGTACGACTCCGCGCCCCTCAACGCCAAAACCCCGCTGGGCGCGGCACCTCGCCGCCCTCGCGACGAAAGCTGGTGAGACATGCGGTCTAAGATCTCACTTTGGCTGCTCGCATTCAACGTCCTCCTGGTGTTCCTGCCGGTTGGCGGGGTGCTCTTTCTCGATACCTACGAGCGGCATCTCCTCGATGCCCAGGAGCGGACGATGGCTCAGGAGGGTCGTCTGCTGGCCGCGGCAATCGAGGCCCGGGATCGCGTCGACGGCGAGGACGCGCGCAGAATCCTGGTCCAACTCGATCAGCGCCAGCTTGCCCGGCTGCGGGTCGTGAATACGGCCGGCGAGGTCGTCGCAGACTCCGCGCTTCTCGGACCGCGGCGCGAGAATCCAGAGCCGATCGCCAATGAAACCACCCTGCCCGCCACCACTGAACGGAGCTTCCTCTACCGCATAGGCTCGCTGCCTTTCCGCCTGATCCGCGGACCGAACGCGGAGACGGTCCCGGCCGATGAAACAGACGGCAGCAGCGACCTGCTGTCACGGACGGAGGTTCGAAGCGCACTTGACGGGCGCTACGGCGCGGCAACCCGGATCAATCCGACCCCCCGCCGTTCGGTGACCCTCCACATCGCCATCCCGGTGCGAATCGAGGGCGCCGTCGAAGGCGCCGTCCTCGTCTCACAGTCCACCGGCAGAATCCTCCAGGCTCTGGACGCGGTTCGCCTGGACGTATTCAAGGTATTCCTCCTCAGCCTCGGCGCGGCGGTCGTCTTGAGCCTGGTTGCGGCGACCACGATCGCCCGGCCGCTCGCTCGCCTCCGTCGCCGAGCCGGCGACATCCTCGATCGTCGGGGACGCCTCCGCGGCGGTTTTACGGCCAGCACGCGGCGAGACGAGATCGGCGACCTCGAACGCGCCCTTGCCGAGCTCACCCGCCAGCTCGAGCAACATCTCCGCGCCACCGAAGCCTTCGCCGCCGACGTTTCACACGAGTTCAAGAACCCGCTGGCTTCGATCCGCACCGCCACCGACATGGCCTTGGAAGACGTGGACCCGGGAGAACGGAGGCGGTTCCTGGAGATGATCCAGAAGGACGTGGCCCGCATGGAGCGCCTGCTCTCGGAGGCGCGTGAGATCTCCCGCATCGATGCACGCCTCGATGACGAAGAGCGAGCCGATATCCCCCTCGACCACCTTCTGTCCGGCCTCGTGGAGAGCTTCCACCTGCGTAACGCCGACTCGGGACTGCATTTCGATCTCGCATTGCCGGATACAACAGACGTCGTCGTATTCGCTTCCGCAGACCACCTCACCCAGGCCTTCGAAAACCTGATCGACAACGCACTCAGCTTCTCGCCTGCCGGCGGAAGAATCACGATCGCTCTCATGACCGACGCCGAATCGGCCGAGGTGACCATCGCCGACGAGGGACCGGGCATTCCGGACGAGCACCGGGACCGAATATTCAGCCGTTTCTTCAGCTACCGACCAGACGACGACGCCGGCTCGAACCACACAGGACTCGGTCTCGCCCTGGCACGCTCCATCGTCGAGTCCCACGGGGGCACGATCACCGCCGCGCCGCGCGACGGCGGCGGCACGGAGATGGTGATAGTGCTGCCGCTGGCCGAGAGCTGACTCGGCGTCAACGCCATGGGTCGGCACAGCGCAAAGTCATCAGTGATCAGTGATCAGTGATCGGAAGCGGGCTGCTGTGGATGCCGGTGACTGATCACTGATAACTCGATCACTGATCACTTTCCCCGGAACGGTAGATCTTCTCAGTCCATCGAATGCCGAAATCATCGAGGCGCTCGAGGGGGAGGCGACGGCGGTACCACGACGGGCGCCTGCTGCTGACGTTGCCTCCGTGGAAGATCTGTAGCAGATACGGTCCCTTAATGTCGTGCACCCGGTAATGGCGATCGAGACCCGCATGGTCATGGGCGAACGGGTTGCGGCCGTCCCGGAACGCCGCAAGCGGCGACGGTTCTCGGCGCGAGTAGGCGCAGAGCTTCCCGGTCGAAACATCGTAGCGCAGGAAATCCCTCGTGCAATAAACCCCGGCGTCAGCGGGGGCTGCCTCCACGGCGGCCAACCAACCCTCATGAATGGCGTCATCGGAGTCCATTCGAGTCACAATCTGATCCGTTGAACCACCCCATCCTCCGTACCAATCGTCCTGGACAACCACCTCCACCCAATCCAGATCCCTCGTCTGTTCCTCGATGAACAGCGCACTCTCGCTCGAACACAGGAGAATCGCCTGTACCCCCAAACGCCCCACGCTTGGGACGAAGTACGTTCTGAACAGCTGCAACCGCTCCCCCAGCCACTGGTGATCGGCGTGGCAGTGCGCGTTGGCCGAATCCTGCGGGCGCGGAACAGAAAACCTGGTGACGATGACGTTGGACATCGCCGGGAGTTTACCTCGCCACCTGGTTTACGGCGAGGGCAACCGGCCCCCGATTCCCCAGCTCCAGCCCACCATCACCGCGACGCTGGACAGGTGGAGACCATCGACGACCTCCGCGAGGTCGGGGTCGAACCTCGAACCAAAGGTGGGCTCGAGGCGAATGTCCCAGCGGAATACCCCTCCCTTGATCGGCATGCGCCGGCCGAAGCCCAGCGACAGCAGTCCATGGTGAACCTGGAACCCATTCCACTCCATGTCCACCAATCCGGTAGTCAAACCCAGGACCCAGCGACCGTTCTTCGGACCGGGTTTGAAGCGCCTCTCGATGCCCGCTCTCAGTACCTTGTACTCTACTTCCGGCGTCACCGCGTGACACGAGTCCGTTCCCTCACAGAACAGGATGCTGTCGTGGGTCGAGGTCGTGAGATCGCCGATGAGCGCCCACTTGGGGTTGAAGGCGTACGCTCCCGCAATGCCGAAGACTCCAGCAGCGCGGCTACGGTCCTCCGGAACAATATCGTCGTCGGCCCAGCGCACGCCCACCTGGATCCCGATCTCGCCACGCCGCTCCCCCTCGCCGGCTAAAACCGCGGTCGGGATGACCAGAATCATGGCAGTGAATGCTACGAGTCCACGGAATCCTACCTTTTGTTGCAACAAACCAATCCTCAATTCAGGGTGTTTTTCATAGCTGGCTGGCGCCCCGGCCGCACTCACGTCGTCGGAGTTTGGTCACCTTATTTCGAATATTCTACCAGAAGCGACGAGCGCTTGGATCACGATCTTGTGAATATTTTTTCAAGAGGTCTTTTCCTCGGTTAAGGGAAGTGGTAGCATCCTGCGACGGTGGTTTCGGCCCGTATTTTTCACCGATACTTCGTGATCTGAGCGGGCTTACGGCGGGCTCTTTCCCCGTCCGGCTTCCTGCAAGGTTAGACCGTGGCCGCAAGGCATCGAGCCCCGGCCGCGGAAGAAGGGATGGACATCCATGATCGTCGGAATCGTCAAAGAGAGCTTTCCGAACGAGGCCCGGGTCGCCATGGTCCCCGCTCTCCTGCCTCAGCTGGCTAAAGCCGGCATCGAGGTCGTGATCGAGAGCGGCGCCGGTGACGCTGCGGGCTTCCTCGACGAGGAGTACACGGCCAAAGGAGGCAAGATCCTCTCGTCACGGGCAGAGGTGTTCCAGACCGCAGATGTCATAGCTCAAGTGCGTGCGCTCGGCGCCAACCCGGAGCAGGGCACCAGCGATCTCGAGCTTCTTCGCGATGGGCAAACCGTCATCGGCATGTGTGAACCGTTGACCGAGCTGGAGTCCAACAACGCAATGGCCGCCAAGGGTGTCACCCTATTCTCGATGGAGATGATGCCCCGCATCACCCGCGCTCAGAGCATGGATGTGTTGTCCTCGATGGCCACCATCGCCGGCTACAAGGCGGTGCTCATCGCCGCCAACGAGCTACCCAAGATGTTCCCGATGATGATGACCGCGGCCGGCACCGTTGCGCCGGCCAAGGTCTTCGTGGTCGGCGCCGGGGTCGCCGGGCTGCAGGCCATCGCCTCGGCCAAGAAGCTCGGCGCGGTCGTTCAAGCGTACGACGTCCGGCCGGCGGTCAAGGAGCAGGTGGAGAGCCTCGGCGGGAAGTTCGTCGAGTTCGAGCTCGACGCCGAATCTTCCGAGGATGCGGGCGGTTACGCCAAGGAACTCGGCGAGGACTTCTACCGTAAACAGCGGGAGATGATGCTATCGGTGGTGGCGGCGAGCGACGTCGTCATCACCACCGCCGCGATCCCCGGCAAGAAGGCGCCGATCCTGGTGACCGCCGAAATGGTGCAGGGAATGCACCCCGGTTCGGTGATCGTCGATCTCGCCGCCGAACGCGGCGGCAACTGCGAGCTCACCAGGGTGGACGAGACGGTTATCCAGGGCGGCGTCAAGATCATCGGCCCCGGCAACATCCCCACCACCGTCCCCTACCACGCCAGTCAGATGTATGCCAAAAACATTGCCACCTTCCTCCTCCACCTGGTGGACGAGGGCACCCTCAAGATCGACACCGAGGACGAGATCACCGAAGGAACCCTCATCACCCGGGGCGGAAAGGTCGTCAATCCGAGAGTTCTCGAGGCCATGGGCGTCTCGAGCGAAGGGAGCGAGTGACATGAGTAGCCTGGTCATGCTCATCACAGTCTTCGTGCTGGCGCTCTTCGTCGGCAACGAGATCATCACCAAGGTGCCGCCGACGCTGCACACCCCCCTGATGTCGGGGTCCAACGCAATCTCGGGAATCACCATCATCGGCGCGTTGATTCTCGCCGGTGTGCTCGAGAGCGACCCACAGTTCAACCAGCTCGCAAAGATCATGGCGTTCGTCGCCGTGATCTTCGCCACCATCAACGTCGTCGGCGGGTTTCTGGTCACCGGCCGGATGCTCAAGATGTTCCAGCGGAAGTAGGCGGGTTTTCAATGGATATGCAGAACATCACCAACATCGTCTACCTCATAGCAGCGGTTCTTTTCATCCTCGACCTCAAGATGCTCGCCCACCCGCGGACGGCGGTGCGAGGCAACCAGCTCGGCGCCCTTGCCATGGCGCTGGCCATCGTCGCCACTCTCGCCAGCGGCAAATGGGACTGGACCTACATCATTCTCGGCATCGGCATCGGCTCGCTGATCGGGGCCATCGCCGCCACCAGGGTGAAGATGACATCCATGCCCGAGCTGGTCGGTCTCTTCAACGGCTTCGGCGGCGGCGCCTCGGTGCTCGTCGCTGGGTCGGCGCTGATCGCGACCTTCAATGCCGTAGGCGCCGACGCGACCGCCGGCGACATGCAGATGAAGGTGGCGACGGTGCTTTCCGGTCTCATCGGCTCGGTCACTTTCTTCGGATCGTACGTGGCTTTCGGCAAGCTGGCCGAGTTTCTGTGCGTCAAGTGGAAGCTCCACACCTGGCAAAAAATCATCAAGTACGGCTCTTCGCTGGCGGTCGCGGCCGGCGGCATATGGTACGGGTACAGCCTCGACTTCAGCCCCCTCTCCATCACCTTCATGGTGTCGATGCTGATGATCGCCGCCATGCTGCTGTTGAAGAAGGACCGTTTCCCCGGCATGAACCTGCTCAAGAGCCTGTCGGCGTTTGCAGCGGTCGCCGTCGGCATCATGCTGATACTCGACCCTTCGAATACCGCCCTCTTCTGGGTCCTGGTCGGCGTGGCAGGCGTCCTCGGCGTGGTCCTCACCCTGTCCATCGGCGGCGCCGACATGCCGGTCGTTATCGCCCTCCTCAACTCGTACTCCGGGTTGGCGGCCGCCGCCACCGGATTCGTGATCAACAACACCGTCCTCATCATCGCCGGTTCACTGGTCGGGGCTTCCGGCATCATCCTCACCAAGATCATGTGTAAGGCCATGAATCGCTCGCTGGTCAACGTGCTCTTTGGCACCATGGGGCCGACCGCGGACACGCCCGACGCCGACGAGGTCTACAAGACCGTCAAGTCTGCCTCCGCTGAGGAGGTCGCCATGACGCTCGAGGTAGCGCAGCGAGTGGCGATCGTCCCCGGCTACGGCATGGCGGTGTCACAGGCGCAGCACGCGGTTCGCGAGGTCGCCAACTTCCTCGAGGACAAGGGCATCGAGGTGGAATACGCCATTCACCCGGTCGCCGGACGCATGCCCGGCCACATGAATGTGCTCCTCGCCGAGGCCGACGTACCGTACGAGAAGCTCAAGGAGATGGACGAGGTCAACGCGACCATGGATCAGGTTGACGTAGCGATCGTGCTCGGCGCCAACGACGTGGTCAACCCGGTCGCCCGCACCGATCCTTCGAGCCCGATCGCCGGCATGCCGATCATCGACGTCGACAAGGCACGGACGGTGGTTGTGATCAAGCGCAGCCTGAGCCCGGGCTTCGCCGGCATTCCCAACCCCCTCTTTGCCGCCGACAACACCCTGATGTTTTTCTCCGACGGCAAGAAGGCGATGCTCGACCTCTTGACCGCCCTCAAGGAGCAATGACACCGTTCCCCAACCGCCCGCCCCTCGGCGGGCGGTTTTCTTTGTCTGGTTGTACACTCCCCGCATGGCCGTCCGTATTGCACTGACCATCGCCGCACTCCTCATCGCGGGGGTTGGCGGAGGCACCGATCGGGTTGAATTCATCATCGACGACTCGGCCGCCATGTGGGACACGCTGGGCGGCAAGGTAGCGCGAGTCGTTGCCCTGCGGGAGGCGTTGGCAGGTTTCGCCCTCGCTACGAGCCTGCAGGACAATAATCTGGAGATCGGACTGCGGACGATGGGCGGCCGTCACGAGCTGATCGACGACGGCGCCTGTGACGGCACCGGACTCATCGTGCCGATCGGTCCCGTCGAACCCGCCCTGTGGCAGGAAGCACTTAGTGCCCTCTTCCCGCGCGGCAGACGGCCGCTGGCTCACTCCCTGTCCGCGGCTGTGGAAGACCTCGCCGACTCGGGCGGCAGGATCGTCCTCGTCACCGCCGGAGGCGACGAGTGTCGCTCCGATGTCGCCACTGTGTTGGCCGAGCTCGCCGAGAAAGACCCCGCGGTCAAGATCCGCGTCATCGGTCTGTCCATGGACCGGAAGACCGCTCTCGCCCTCACCGGCACGGTTCCCATCCGAAACCTGTCAGACACCGCCGTCCTGCTCGATACCCTGTTCTGGGCGGCCAACCGACCCGAGACTCCTTCCACCAACGCGATGGACATGGAACTCCGCCTGTCCCACGACGGGCAACCGGTCGCTGAAGCCGAGATCACACTAGCCGCCGACTTCCAAGAAGACACATGGACCGCCACCGTCTCCGGTGGTACCGCCCGTTTCAATCTCCCGACCGGCCGCTATCGTGCCAGTCTCACGGGACCGGACATCGCCCCGGTTGAATTTGCGGGAATCGTCCACTCGGCAAACGGGGAAGTGATCGACCTGGCCCTTCGGTCGAGCCCTCCCGTCACCCTCACCGTGGCGCCGGAACGCCCGATTTCCAACGGTAGCGTCCTGGTGGAGTTCTGGGGCGCACCGGAAGGCGCGGCATGGGTGACGGTGGCCTCCGCCGACGCTCCCCTCGGGGCGCATCTCGTACGGAGACCGGTCACCGGCTCGTCGGGAATGGCGGAAATGCGGCTCCCCGGTCTGACCCGAAAGCTCGAGGCGCGCCTGGTCCGCGAGACGGGTGACGGCGTACTCGAGCTCCTCGGGCGGACGGGCTTTCAGTGCGCTCACGGTGCAGCGAAGATTGATGGCCCCAAGAAGATCGAGGGTGGGACGCCGCTGAGCCTCTCCTGGGAGGCGCCGAATCAGCCGGGAGATCACATCACGATCGCGCGCGCCGACGGACCGAGGGAGGACTATGCGGCGTGCATCCCAACCATGTCCGGAGGCCCCGCGACCTTCGCCGCGCCGATCGTGCCGGGCGCCTACGACGTCCGCTACATATCGAACCTGGGGAAAATGCTCGCGAGCTCCACCCTCGAGGTTTTCGAGGTCTTGGCAACTCTCGAGGGGCCGGCCAAAATTTCGGTCGGTGAGGAGCTCGAAATCATCTGGACGGGGCCGAATGGATCTCAGGACTATCTCAGCATCGCCGAACCCGGGGCGGACAATGAGGACTATCTCCAGTGGGCGCTGACCAGCGAGGGGAATCCGCTGCGCCTGCATGCGCCACGACGTTTGGGCGAGTTCGAGCTGCGGTACGTGAGGGCCGCAGACGGAGAGGTTCTCGCGCGACAACGATTTTCCGTGGTGGCCGACGCGGTGAGTCTCCAGGTGCCACCGGAGGTCGAGGCCGGTTCCAGGTTTGTTGTCGAGTGGAGCGGAACATCCGGACGCGGGGACTTCATCGCGATTGCCAAGGAGAGCGCCGCGGCAGGCAGGCATCTCGATTGGTCATACACGACCGCGGGTCGAAGATTGACTCTGGCCGCACCCGTCCGTCCGGGGCGCTACGAGATTCGCTATGTCTCAGGAGCGGATGTTGAGATCCTCGTCCGCAAACCTCTGATAGTGCAATGATAGGGTGACTTACGAATTCGCCTGCGTTTTTCATGGGGTTTCGTAACTCCACGGCGCGGCGGGCAAAATTTGAGTTGGAAATGTTCTCGAACTGAGGTACATCGATGAGATTCAGGCACGTTCTTCTGATGTTGCCGCTACTGGCGGCGGCCACTCTCCACGCGGAGACCACGCCTCTCGCGCTCACCGCACACGTCCAGGCCCTGGGCAGGGGCACCGACGGAACGGTGGTCGGTGCGGTCTTTCAAATCGCGCCGGAGGACCGCGACAGGGCCGGCGACCGGGTGCGGGTGGTCACCACCCTGCGCGTCGGCGAGGAGATCGTAGACCGGCAGAGCGCAGTGGTGGCGCTGGAGCCGGACGGGTCCGCGATGCTCTATCGCGAGTGGGATCCCGGCACCTATATGCTGGTGATCTCGATCTCATCCCTCAACGGAACCGTCTCGGGTGTGTGGACGAGCGAAATTGAGGTGTCCGAGGCAACCGAGGCTTTTGAGGCGCCGGAGGGGGCCCCGATCGACGCCATCGCCCTCGACCTCACCCCGCCACGCGAGGGCGGCGTTCATTTCGATCCGCCTCCAAATCTCGGCGGACTCGGCGCCGTTCAGCTCGAGGTTTCCGCCCCGGAAAACACCGCTTCGGTCGAGTTCTTCAACGACGGCAAGAAGCTCGGACGCCGCAACCGCCCCCCGTGGACGGTGTCCATCCCACTGGGGGAGATCATCAAACGCACTGAGGTGCGAGCGGTGGCGCTCGATGCCGACGGAAACTACCTGGGAGAGGACGCCATCGTCCTCAACAACCCGTCCGGCCAGATCGGGGTCCAGATCCTGCTCGCGCCCGAGTCGTCGATCAAGGACGGCAAACGACCCATCACGATCGCCATCAGCGGCGGCAAGAACATTCAGCAGATCAGCCTTCACCTCGACGCCGATCTCATCGCGAGGTGGGCGACCTGCCCGTGCGTCATCGATGTTCCGGTAGCGCGGCTGCAGCAGGCGGCCATCCTGTCCGCCGAAGCAATCGACGCCCAAGGGGTCCGCGGTGACGCGGTCCATATCCTCGGCGGCGGCGGGGGTTTTGTGGGATCGGTGCACGTCGAGTTGGTTGAGCTTTCGGTCGTGGTCCTCGATGAAAACGGTACCCCTATTCTGGGGCTCGAGGAATCCGACTTCACGATCACGGAAGACGATAAGGAGGTGGAG
>Ga0164313_10005973_pt1 | contig 10761 bp, 6 predicted proteins | sample GuaBasSedimGuay4_FD_113735 | JGI IMG/M metagenome (GOLD analysis project Ga0164313, IMG submission 113735) | Subseafloor sediment microbial communities from Guaymas Basin, Gulf of California, Mexico - Guay4, Core 4569-4, 0-3 cm | ecosystem: Environmental > Aquatic > Marine > Hydrothermal vents >...
TTATGGTTAGATGCAGCAGAGCATAAATATATTGAAGAAGTAGGAACGATGAATATTTTCTTTAAGGTTGATGGAAAATTTATCACCCCAAGAAGAGATGGTTCTATTTTAGATGGAATCACACGAATGAGTGTTATTGATTTATTACGTCATAAAGGATTTGAAGTTACAGAGCGACCTATTACCATTGATGAAATTAAAGAAGCTTCAGAAAACGGAACCCTTGAAGAAGCTTTTGGAACAGGAACAGCAGTGGGGATTGCTTACATTCAAGAAATTGGAACTGATGAAGGAATTATTCATGTTTCAGATGAAAGCCCGGTAGCTGAGGATGTAAACAACACCTTGAATGGGATTAAAATTGGAGAAATTGAAGATACTTTTGATTGGATGGTAGCTGTTGAATAAATGAATAAGAAAACATTAAAAAAAGCATTTTCAAACCTGTGTACTGCTAAGGCAATGACAGAATTGTACGAGGAAAACTTTAAGGAGGTTTCTAAATATGTACATGCAACTTCTCGTGGTCATGAAGCAATTCAAACGGCAATGGGGATGCAACTATTACCTCAAGATTATGCTTTCCCTTATTATCGTGATGATTCGATGTTGTTAGCAATTGGGATGAAACCCTACGAGTTAATGCTTCAAGTTTTGGCTAAAAAAGATGATCCTTTTTCTGGAGGAAGAACCTATTATTCGCATCCCAGTTTAAAGGACGATGATAAGCCAAAAATCCCACATCAAAGCTCGGCAACTGGTATGCAGACAATTCCTGCAACTGGTGTTGCTATGGGGTTTTGGTATAAAGAAATAGAGGGAATAACAAATTGGTCGTTGAGTGGAGTAGAACCGCCGATAGTGATTTGCTCCCTTGGAGATGCTTCCGTAACCGAAGGTGAAATTTCTGAAGCTTTCCAAATGGCAGCTTTAAAACAACTTCCAATTTTATATTTGGTGCAAGATAATGGCTGGGATATTTCTGCAACTGCTGAAGAAACTAGAGCGCAAAATGCTTTTGAATATGCCAAAGGATTTAACGGACTAGAAGCTATATCTATTGATGGAACTGACTTTGAGGAATGTTATGAAACCCTTCAGGATGTTATAAAAACCATCAGAACCGAAAGAAGACCTTTCTTGGTTCATGCAAAAGTTCCGTTGTTAAATCATCATACTTCCGGAGTGCGAATGGAATGGTATCGGGATGATTTAGAAGAGGCTAGGAGTAGAGACCCTTATCCGAAATTAAAAAAGTTGTTGTTGGATAATGGGTTTACATCCGAAGAAATTCAAAAGATAGAATCCTCTGCAATAGAAACAGTAACTAAAAGTTTGATAAAAGCCTTGAAGGCTGAAGACCCCAAACCAGAAGATTTATTTACACACGATTTCGCACCCACACCAATCACAGAAGAAAAAGGAGAACGAGAACCTGAAGGAGCGGATAAAGTGGTGATGGTAGATTGTGCTTTGTTTGCAATTGAGGAATTGATGGCAAAACATAAAGAGTGTATTATGTACGGTCAAGATGTTGGTGGAAGATTAGGTGGTGTTTTTAGAGAAGCCGCCACCTTAGCTCAAAAATTTGGTGACCACCGAGTTTTTAATACACCTATTCAAGAAGCATTTATAGTTGGGAGTACGGTGGGTATGAGCGCTGTTGGGTTGAAGCCAATAGTCGAGGTTCAGTTTGCAGATTATATTTGGCCAGGACTCAATCAATTATTTACCGAGGTGAGCAGAAGCTGTTATCTCTCTAACGGAAAATGGCCAGTTTCAATGATTCTTCGAGTGCCTATTGGCGCTTACGGTAGCGGAGGACCTTATCATTCTTCATCTGTAGAAAGTGTGGTGTCTAATATTCGGGGAATAAAAATTGCGTATCCGAGTAATGGAGCCGATTTAAAAGGTTTGATGAAGGCTGCTTATTACGATCCAAATCCGGTAGTGATATTAGAACATAAAGGATTGTATTGGAGTAAAGTTTCGGGAACTCAAGTAGCAACTTCGGTTGAGCCTTCTGAAGATTACGTGTTGCCCTTTGGGAAAGCTTGGGTGCTTCAGGAAATTTGGAAACAAGAGGAAGAAGAAACTATTTCGATTGTTACTTATGGTATGGGAGTTCATTGGGCGATGAATGCTTCAGAGGAATTAGGAATGCAAGATAAAATTGAAATCATCGATTTGCGCACGCTTCATCCACTGGATTATGAAACTGTTTTGAATTCCGTTAAGAAATGCGGAAAGTGTTTGGTAGTAACTGAAGAGCCTTCAGAAAATAGTTTTTCAAGAGCCCTACAAGGAAGAGTACAAGAGGAATGCTTTAGGGAATTGGATGCACCCGTAATGGTAATTGGAAGCGAGAATATGCCTGCAATTCCTTTGAATTCAACTTTAGAACAAACGATGATTCCTTCTACTGAAAAAGTGAAAGTAAAGATTTTAGGATTGTTGAATTATTAAAAATGATAATTCAGCCCTACACTTATAAAACTACTTTCAATATACAGCTGTATTGGGTCAGGATTTCCATATCCTAAATTATTTGTATATTCAAGATAACCAACGGTTAATCCAATATGATTGTCGTTATTTAATTTATAAAGAACTCCCACTTTTGGTAGGTAAAAATAACTTTGGTTATTGGTTTTAAATGTTATTGCTCCTTTTCTTCCTTCGTAAAGGTCTGAAGAATATCCATATCCAATACCTAAGAAGGGTTGGAGTGTTCCTTTTTTGTTAAATATATACTCTACACCCAATGAGAATCTATAAGAATTAACTTTATAGTTTAGTGGTGTTAAGCCATTATTATAAACGTTATCCCCAGTAAATATCAAAGATACGTCAAAGTCAAAATAAAGATTCCCTTGCATTTTTCCTGTAAATGTTGGAGAAGCTGAAAGTCCAAATCCTATACCATATCCTGTAGTGTTTACAGAACTAAAACCATTAACACTTGTGCTAGTAAAGTTTGTTTGAAATCCCCCATAAAACCTTACAACATCTGCGTTGTGGGCATTGGCATTTTTCATTTCATTTTCAGTAGGAGTGTATTCACTGTAATTACAATTGTTGTAATCTGAAACGATATCTATTAATATTCTTTCATTTATGGCGTCAGAAATTTGAATAGCATCTCTAATTTCATTACAATCATTAAAAAGAAGTCCAAGAATTCCTGGAATTTGCGCTTTGTCTGTTTCAAGATTGAAAATTCTTCCTTCTCCTGTTTCTTTTTTAATTAAATAATCTTCTTGGCTAAGGTGATATAAAGATGCTTTCCCTGAAACTAATTGGTATCCTAATACATTGTCATTTTCAAATTCTATTTTTGAATACAATCTATTATTGCTTGTAACGGTTAAAATATTAATAAAAGAATAGGATTGAGTTTTTCTGTCAATTTTAATAAAAACCTTTTTTTCTGAATTATCAATCAAGACCCGACCTTCAGTCGTGTTATTGTTATTATCTGTAATGTTTCCTGGTTGAAAAAATTGTGCGTTAATAGTTGAAGTAGTAAGAATCAATGCAAGAATAAGTAAATTAATTTGTTTCATATTTGGGTTTTAAAATGATTAAATAAGGTTTTAATTGTGGGTTATTTTGTTCCTGATCCCGGAGGGTATTGTGCAAGAATCTTAGTAACTATTTCTTTAATACGAGCTTCCTTTTTTTCAACGCTAGACATTACCAAATCACCAACTCCAATTCCTTGCCAAAACAATTCATTTTTTTTATTGTCTATAAAGTCAATAAACAGCGTTCCTTCAGTTGTAGATGAAGCATAAGTTCCTCCTCCGTACCAGCCACCATATCTGTAACCATATCCGTAGCCATGGTTATTATATACATCAATTCGCTCTCTTTCTTTGGTGAAAATACTTACCAACATATCTGGTTCGTTAGAGAGTGTAATTCCTTTAGCGGTTAGATTAGCTTCAATTTCACGCATAATTCTCTTTTTGTCTAAATCTGAAATCTTCGCTTTATCAATACCAGGTTTGTAAAAAGCAAAAGTTTTGTATTGGCTAAAATCTGTTTTAGAGTCGTAATCTGAAACAACTTTTACAGTAGAACAAGAAGTAAAAACAAATAGTAATAAAAGAGGAATAAATTTTAAAGTTTTCATAATGTTACATTTTATTTATTAATTCGGTCATTTCGATACAATGCTCGTTCCTTGCATCACTCAATGACCTCCGATGCAAATAACCTAATTCTTTATTTGATTATTTTCAGTGAGTTCTATTTTATTAATTAATTCATCATCAACAAAGTTAGGAAGTGTTACTTGCAACATAGGGTTTTTTTTCATAGCCCTTTTAATTGCGAATACAGCTTCGTTATTTCTTGCCCAACTACGTCTTGAAATGCCATTATTTACATCCCAGTACAGCATAGATTCTAGCCGTCGTTGTGCGTCATCACTACCATCAAGAACCATACCAAAGCCTCCGTTTATCACCTCTCCCCAGCCAACACCTCCACCGTTATGGATACTCACCCAAGTGGCACCTCTAAAGCTATCGCCAATCACGTTTTGGATTGCCATATCTGCGGTAAACTGACTCCCATCGTAGATATTTGAAGTTTCACGATAAGGAGAATCGGTACCTGAAACATCGTGATGATCCCTGCCTAAAACTACCATCCCAATTTTTCCTTCTGAAATAGCTTTGTTGAAAGCACTAGCAATATTAATTCTTCCTTCTGCATCTGCATATAAAATTCTGGCTTGAGAGCCTACTACTAATTTATTTTCTTGAGCTCCTTTGATCCATTGAATATTATCTGCCATTTGCTGTTGAATTTCTGGTGGAGATGTTTTTTTCATTTCTTCAAGAACTTCACATGCAATCTGATCTGTCATTTCTAAATCTTCGGGTTTCCCTGAAGCACACACCCAACGGAAAGGCCCAAAGCCAAAATCGAAACACATAGGTCCCATAATGTCCTGTACATAAGATGGGTATCTAAAATCAATATTGTTTGCTGCCATTACATCGGCTCCTGCTCTAGATGCTTCTAATAAGAATGCATTTCCGTAGTCGAAAAAATACGTTCCTTTTGCAGTGTGTTTGTTGATGGCTTTGGCTTGTCGAACTAAACTTTTTTGGACTTCAGTTTTAAAAGCTGTAGGATTGTTTGCCATCATTTCGTTGGATTCTTCATAGGTAAGTCCGACAGGATAATAACCTCCTGCCCAAGGATTATGAAGGGAAGTTTGGTCACTTCCTAAATCGATATAAACATTATCTTCATCAAACTTTTCCCAGACATCTACTACATTTCCGTCGTAAGCAATTGATACTGTTTCTTTATTGGCAATAGCTTCTTTTACTCGGATTGATAATTCATCTAAATCTGAAATCACTTCATCTACCCAACCTTGAGAATGCCTAGTTTCTGTAACTTTTTCGTTTACCTCGGCGCAAACCGTAACACAGCCCGCAATGTTACCTGCTTTTGGCTGAGCACCACTCATTCCTCCCAATCCTGAAGTAACAAATAAGCCTCCATACGTTTCTTTATTTATTTTCCGGAAGCCATTGAGCAATGTAATCGTGGTTCCGTGAACAATTCCTTGCGGACCAATATACATATAACTTCCTGCGGTCATTTGTCCGTATTGGGTAACACCAAGTGCGTTGAATTTTTCCCAATCGTCTTGCTTGGAATAGTTAGGAATCATCATGCCGTTGGTGACTACCACACGAGGAGCATCTTTATGCGAAGGGAATAATCCTTGTGGATGACCAGAGTACATTACTAGGGTTTGTTCTTCGGTCATCTCAGATAAATACTTCATTGTTAAGAGGTACTGCGCCCAATTCTGAAAAACGGCTCCGTTACCACCATAAGTAATTAATTCATGAGGGTGTTGTGCTACTGCATAATCCAAGTTATTTTGAATCATTAACTGAATCGCTTTTGCTTGCTCACATTTCCCTGGATATTCTGAAACAGGACGTGCATACATTTTATAATCTGGGCGTAGTCTATACATATAGATTCTTCCATAGGTTTTCAACTCATTTTGAAACTCGGGTAGGAGTGTGGCGTGATCTTTTGCATCGAAATATCGTAGTGCATTCCGGAAGGCTAATTTTTTTTCTTCGATAGAAAGTATGTCTTTACGCTTGGGAGCGTGATTGATAGAAGGCTCGTATGGTTTTGGAGCAGGAAGTTCTAGAGGGATTCCTTGTTTGATTTGTTCTTTGAAACTCATATTTTTTATCTCGCGAAGGCGCAAAGGCACTAAGCTATTTTTGTGTTGTCATTGCGAGGATTCCAATCCTGTCTTAACAGGATTTGGGTGACGTGGCAATCTCTTGATGAGATTCTTCGCTTCATTACATTTCGCTCTGAATGACAAAGTACTACTTTTTCTGTTTATGTGTTTTTTCGTCATACCCATAAGGGCAATGCCTACAATTACTCTCACAACAATGACCACGCTTTAAATGGTATTGCTCTGTAAAACATTTATAGCCTTCTGGGGTGAGGTAATAATCACCTTCTTCTGGCTCTATATTTTTTTTGAAATAGGACACCTTGCAAAAATAAGGAATCTTGATTTGAATGGAAAGGGGTATAAACAAAAAAGACCTTTATTTGGATAAAGGTCTTTTTTTATGAAATTATTAATTAATTATATTTTTTTTAGAAGGCTTTAAATCAGATGTTTTTTCGGTAATAGTTTTTACTATTTTCTTATCCCTTGGTAATGGTGCATTAGGGAAACGCACGCTATTATTTGATATCCTAGTACTACCATCTTCTCTAACAAATTCTTCGTTTGCACGAGTTGCAACTATAGACCAAGCAAAATCAACATTAGAAGTTCCTCCTTGTAATTCTCTCACGGTAAAACCATTCGCAGATTTGTTAGTAACATAGACACCGTTACAATCTCCTTCCAATTGAATAAATACCTTTAATGGGTGTTGGACGTCTACACGGATATTTTTACTTAATGTAGGATCTATTATAATACTTGCAGTGCCATTACTAAGTGTTCCAATACCATAATCTTGAAAAAGAACTTCTGGAGCTTCTGGAGCAAACATTACCACAGGATTTTCATTTTCATCCTTAACTATCGTACTTACAATTCCATTACCAAGTATTTTGTATGCTATCCAACCCAACATTGGGTCATTATACCAACCACCTACATAAGCATAAGAACCATCATTATAAAAGTAACCTCCAAAACCATCTACTGTAGTTGTAGTTGCAATTCCAAAAACACCAATTTCAGTACCAGTAGCAGCAAGACCAGATCCATCAGTTAAATTATAGATACTTGCATTGTTATTACCCACTGTTAATATACCAGTGCCAGTAGTAGTTCTAGCGTAAGAAAATAAGCCATCTACTCCATTTGAAGCAATACCTGTTCCAGATGTTAAATATGTGGCTAGAGAATTTGTTCCAGATGCTAGCAAACCTGTTCCAGTAGCATTAGTGTTTCTATCTCGCATTCCAAATCCTGATGCACCACTAGCATCTCCATAAGTACCAATTCCACCTGAGCCATAAACGCCTATGTTTGAAGCATTGCCCCAAACTCCATAACCTAAACCTGTGTTTTCACCATAAACTCCAACTCCTGTACCGGATGAATATCCATTAATAGCATAATCATCTGCAGGAGCAGTAGATGTAAATAAATCTACCGCAAATGGAGAATTATTGTTTATTGATACACGGCCGTCATCTAAAATTCGCATTCTTTCAGAGCCACCAGTTGTAAACCCTAAAATATCAGCTCCAATACTGTAGAATCCAGTATTATTATCATTTTTCCAAGTAAAATTAGGAAGAGCAGCAGTACCGCCTGATGTTGATCTAAATTGGAAATCTTGCGACATCCAAAACCGTTCTATATTATTTGTTTTAAAACTTAGCTCCTGAGCATCTGTTGTTCCTATAAAGTTGGTACCAGCTACGGTACTTGCGTTACCATCTTTATTCCAATCGTTCCCCCCATCTATGTTTAGCCATTTAGAGCCATTCCAATACCAAAAGCCTTCTGCAGGAGCTCCTGCACCTGTTAAATAGACCATCATACCATCTTGATTTGCTGTAGGGCTTGAAGGGAATTCATCAACACGAGGTATTAAAAGACCATCTGTGTTAATAGGTGAAGTTGTATTGGTTGCCGAGATGTCTAATCTTGCTTTTGGGTCTATATTATTTATCCCAACTTGGGCAAAAGTAGTTGAACTAAGAAAAAGTGATAAAACACTAAAACTTATTAATGAGAGTAGTTTGTTTTTCATAATATTAAAATTTAAATACTATAAAAAGCAGGTTGTTCAATAAGAAGAGGGTATTTGCAAAGTTATGGAATCATTGTTAAATAAGGCTATTAATTGCTTGAAAGTCAATTATATTCTATAAAGTGATGTTTTTTTAGGATGAAGAGAAGAGTGTGAAAAATGGATATTATCTAAAAAGACCTTTACGGATTAGGTAAAGGTCTTTTGTAAATTATTATAATGATTTGTCTTAATTATCTTTCTAATTCAATAATTTTTGCTTTTAATTCTTCAATTTGTGTTTGTTGCTCTTTCATTGCTTCAACTAATACAGGGATAATTGCCTGATAATTAACTGCATCTAAGATTGTTTCAGTTCCCATTTCATCTTTTGTAGATCTAGCATTAATTATTTCATTTCTAAATAATATATTCTTTTTAGCTACTGCTTCGGGCATTACGCTTCTGATATTACTCGCTAAAAATCCATAATGAATTCTATTATCATCTGGTGTATTAGGATTAAATTTCCGATCATCATATTTATATGTGACACCATTAATATTTTTAATTTTGTCTAGTGCAGAAGAAATTTCTTTAATTTCTTTTTTTGCATTTTCATCTGACACACTATATACTGCATCCGTATAACCTAAATCACCAATAGATAAAATTGCAAATCCAGTTCCTCCTGAAAAAGATGTTGGACTAGATCCTAAAACACCGATACCGTTAGGGCTGTTTGTTTCACCCGATGTTGCTATTGCACTTGAAGTTACACTTGTAATTAACCCTCTACTTGCAATACCTGTACCCTCTGTAGATGCTTCCATAGCAGCAAATGGATTTGTTGCATCTTCAATTACAAAGTTACCACCACCACCTTGGTTACCTTGATTCCATCCTGCAATAGCATATTGTATACCAATAGTAGCAGATCCAACGGAATTTGCATAGGCACTAAGAGCATCAATATATCCTAAATGTTGGGTTGTTCCCTTAATGAATACTTGATCCTCATTTGCATTAACTAAGAAGAGGTTTTCTTCAAGATTAGATTCTACTCTAAAGTCATAATCGTTTGAATCTTCATTTACTACTGTTTCTGTGGCTCCCACTCTTATTTTTTCTACACTATTAACTTTTAATATAAGGTCTTGTGCATCTGTTGTACCTATAAAATTGGTGCCTGCTGTTGTTCCAGCATTTCCTTCTAAAGCCCAATCTTTTCCATTAGTGCCTCCCATAGCAATCCATTGACTTCCATCCCAGTAATAGAATCCTGGGAATACACCTGTGCTGCCAGATCCTGCCGTAACAACATTAAAGACTAAAAGTCCGATTGCAGGAGTAGAAACAGGAGCTTCAAGATTTGTTGCAGTAAGTGAAACACGGTTTATTAAAAGTCCTTTAGTTGTTTCAGCTAAATGTAATTGTGAGCTTAAATTTGGCGAATTGGTACCTAGACCTACATTGTCATTTAATCCATCTACAAATAAAGCATTTGCATTACCATCTGTTTCAACTCTAAGATTGATGTCGTCTCCTCCAGGATTAAATGTCCACTCTACAGTAGGTTCGTTTGAGTTAGCATTAAAAAACTGATCTCCATTTATAGACATTGACATTTGCTTTACTCCAGACTTATAAAATCCCATAGTAGGATCTGCTTCCCAAGAATAAAAAGGGGCAATTATTGAACCGTCACCCATAGCTTGTACTTGATCACCATTAGCAATTCTAAATCTTTCTATATCGTTTGTTCTAAATGTTAAAGCTTCACTGTCTGTAGTTCCAACAAAGTTTACACTTTCGTTGGTGCCTGAATTACCATCAAGTTTCCAATCGTTTTCTCCATCTAGACCAATCCATTTTGTGCCATTCCAGAAGTAAAAACCTTTTCCTGTTGTTGTATTTGTATTATAAACAAGTAAACTTTCTGTACTGCCTCCTGTTATAGGGTCAATTGTACTTAAGTTTGCTATATCAACTCGGGGTACTAACATACCTTTATCTGTACTAGTTACATCTAACATGGAACCATTACTAGGTGATGTCGTGTTTATACCTACTTGTGCATAAGTAAGTGAAGTGATAAAAAGAGTTATTATTATTCCTAATAAATAAGTCTTAGCGGGGTAATTTGCATTCATGATTTTTAACTTTAATAGATTTGCTTTAACAACAATACGCCTAAATCTGCTAAAAGACAAAAATTCTCGATGAAATACACTTATATTTGTTAAATAAGGGAATATTCTTATAAAATAATAATAAAAAATCCTACTTTTTTTTTTAGGTGCTTAGAACTTTTTTTTTCCTTAAATACTCGAAAGTTTTATTTGTTCAAAAATAATTTCAACACACACCAAATAGAAGTCTAAGAATTCTAGAAGTAACAAGAATTCTAGAAGTAACAAGAATTCTAGAAGTAACAAGAATTCTAGAAGTAACAAGAATTCTAGAAGTAACAAGAATTCTAGAA
>Ga0164313_10005974_pt1 | contig 10760 bp, 12 predicted proteins | sample GuaBasSedimGuay4_FD_113735 | JGI IMG/M metagenome (GOLD analysis project Ga0164313, IMG submission 113735) | Subseafloor sediment microbial communities from Guaymas Basin, Gulf of California, Mexico - Guay4, Core 4569-4, 0-3 cm | ecosystem: Environmental > Aquatic > Marine > Hydrothermal vents...
CAGATTTAATTAATCAACTTTTGTTAGGTAAACTCCATTTGTCTGTCACGCCTTTTGCATAAAAAGGCCTAACATAACAAACATGCATCCAACAAAGCAAAAAAGCGCGCCACTGGCAAACAAGTCGTATATCCAGACCGTTAAAACATGTTTGTTTTGTGTCCATTTCAAGGGGAAGATTTCGGTAGTTCGAAATGCAGGATTTTATCAATTAATAGTAGCCGGGAGGATGAACACAAGCAATTTGAAACCGGAGAAGTTGTTCAGTATGAATAGAAAAATTATCCAGATGGTATACGCTTAGTCGTAGTGGGCAATGATGAAAATAAGATCGCAGAACAATTCACGAAAGCCGACCGTAACGCGAGTCACGCCCTTTGCACAAAAGGCAAAGTTCGCGCCATGCTACGGCAGCTTAGTTCCACCATTATGCACAGATGAAATGAACAATGCAACTAATCACTGAAACACCACGCTTAAAGTTGGTTGAAGTGACCAACAGAGACGTTGACCTGATATTCCTGCTGACCGGAAATAAAAAGGTGATGAAATTCTTTCCTAAAGTGCTCAGTTATGAAGAGACTCAGGAAATGGTTCAAAAGATACGCTATCAGTACACTGAATACGGTTATTGCTTTTGGAAGGTTTTGCTTAAACCTGGCGGCGAATTCGCTGGAATAGCCGGTCTTCTTCATCAAGAAATCGACAACGAACCGGAAACCGAAATATCATATCGAATACTACCAGAACATTGGAAAAAAGGCTATGCTACCGAAGCTGCGAAGGCCTGTAAACAATATGCAGAAACAAAATTGGGGAAAAAGAGACTTATTTCTTTGATCCATCCGCGAAACGATGCCTCTATTCGGGTTGCAAACAGGCTTGGGGCTAAAAGGTCAAAATCTGTGTTTTTTATAGGGGAAGAGCACGACGTTTATGTATACAAACCCAGAAGAATGGCATAACAAATCACTAAAGCCGACCGTAACGCATGTCACGGTCATTGCAGCAATGGCAAAGCCCGCGCCACACTACGGCGGCTTAGTTCCACCGTTAAACCGCCTCAAAAAATAGAATAGAGTGGAAACGTTCTCAGAAGCACGAGATTTTGTACAGCATCCTAAATATGTGCGTGATCGTTCGAATGTTTTATCAGAGTTAATACTCAAGGATATTGATGCACCAATCCGTGACATCGTGATGGCTCTCGGGAAACTGCCTCAGTGCTTCACGCTGCAGAGCTGTTATGGTCACTTCGTATGGGATGGACAGCTCAATACGCATAATCTGGACGTTCTTCCTTTGCTGAACCAAGGTTTGGTCAGATACAGGATTGCATACTTGGCCCTTTGTATTGAGAAAGGAGCCGGGGGAGCGAATATGCGCGAACGTTTTGCTGCGATTAGCGAGATTGATGAAGAGTATGTACAGTTTGGTTCTCCGGATTGGTTTTGGCAGCAGTATCCCAACGTCTATGCGCTACAGGTCGAGCCCAAAAGGTTTGCGTCGCAGGATGAGGCATTGTTGGAGCATGCTGAAGCACTGCATGTTCAATCGGTAAGGGATGTATTTTTTCAACGAGTGAGAGAGTTGTTAGCTGACAGTGAAGATCAAGTAGGTGCGGTCTAACAAATCACTAAAGCCGACCGAATATGCGTGTCACGCCCTTCGCAGAAAGGCAAAGCCCTCGCCACGCTACGGCGGCTTAGTTCCACCGTTAAACGGACGAGAAAAGATATAAGCGAATAATGGAATATAATACGGAAAAAGTTGATGAGGCTACACTCGCCTTAATGTGGCTGGTAACTCAAAATGACAAATCTGGAAGTCGCGCATGGAAAAGCTTTGATTGGGCTACCTTGGACAGGCTTCATGAAAAAGGTCTCATTTCGGATCCAAAACGAAAGACAAAATCTGTCGCACTTTCAGAAGAAGCTCTGGAGCAATCGAAAGCATTGTTTAATAAACTGTTCGGCGGGGCCGTCTAACAAATCACTAAAGCCGACCGATGACGCGTGTCACACCCTTTGCAGAAAGGCAAAGCCCGCGCCACGCTACGGCGGCTTAGTTCCACCGTTCTACATACCTTAAAATGTAGGTGAACATCGTGAAGAATTACCCTTTCTCGGACAGTGAAAATTTAGACAAATCTTTCATTTTTTTTATCTATCTCATTAAAATACAATCCTTTGTTACTTGCCTAAATAGTCTAACATTTTTTCAACTAGTATGAAATTTTTACTCCAGATCCTTATAACTCTGTGTATTGCTTCAAGCGCAATATCGATACAAGCACAAAAAAAATGCAGAACGGATGAAATTTATCAGGAACATTTATCGGATAAGGAATTGGGGCCTTTGTTGAAAAAATATGAGGCTTTGCATAGCAAGCCAATAGTAAAGAAAAGCTTAAAAAAGAGCCTTTCTCCAGATAGTGTAATAGTTGTCCCTGTAGTTTTTCATGTATTGGAATGGCCTGGAGAGTATTCTCCATCTGATGCTCAATTAATTGAAGATTTAGCCAATCTCAATGAAGACTTTCAAAAATTAAATGCAGATACAACAGACATTATGTCTCCCTTTGATGCAATACTAGGTAATGCACAAGTTGAATTTAGATTCGCTCAAATTGATCCTGACGGGAATTGTACAACTGGAATAGAGCGGCATACAGACAAAAAAACTGACGGTACCTGGGAAAACGACGGCGGTGAACAATATAAAATAGATATCCAGAATAAATGGGCCAATATTTGGCATCCATCTAAGTATCTCAACTTTTATTTAATGGCGGAGGGTAGTTATGCGCATGCTACCCAGGCTAATTTCGATGCCAATTATCCCAATAGATCTGGAGTAGTTGGCTTTGCACAGTTCAATTCGTGGGGAAGAGCATTAATGACACATGAGGCTGGCCATTGGTTGGGCTTAAGGCATACATTTGCAAATGGTTGTGGCGGCGATGGTGATGAGGTTGATGATACACCGGCATGCACTTCAACGACTGGTTGTCCTGCCAACAGTAATACTTGCGATGAAGGCGCTGATGATTTAGACGACAATGTAAATAATTTTATGTCATATAATAGCTGTAGGGTAATGTTCACGGAAGGGCAGGTAACGAGAATACAAAACACTTTGGACAATAGCAATGCTGGTAGAAATAACCTTGGTACGGTAGCGAATTTAGTTGCAACAGGAACAGCGGATCCATATGTTTATGGCGGACCGAATGCTTGTGATGCACTATCGTGTATCTTAATTACGGACTGTAATGGTGCAGAAAATGGTAGTGCCACAGTACAAATTAGTGGAGGTGTACCAACCTATTCGGTTAACTGGTCAAATGGTGCATCGGCTACTGGAATAATAGCAAATGACACACATACTCAAACAGGATTAGCGGCTGGAAATTATACGGTTACGGTTACAGATAGCGATAACGCGACGGCATCATGTTCGACTTCCATTTCAAGTACCCCAGATATAGCCCTTTCCTCTTCCATCCTCGACGCTACAGGCTGTAGCGTCGCGTGCAACGGGGCTATTGATCTTACGGCAACAGGAAATGGAATAGGCCAACCGCTTGTTAAGTTTTCTGCAAATTCATCTGCTTACTCAGGGAATCCAAATATGGACGACGGTGATTGTGCTTCAGATTTGTTTTACATAGATTTTATTCCTGCCCTTTCGTATGCTAATATCGATGAAACCAGTATTCATTCTGTCTGTGTAAGCTTTACACACCCAAATCCAGCTGATCTAAGGATTAACTTAGTAGCTACCGTAGGTGGCGGCTGGGGATGGTTAGAGCTTGTTGCTGCAGGTGATATCCCTGCTGGTGCAAATGTCGATATGGCATGTTTTACCAGAGATGCAACGAATTCAATATCAACTGGAACTGCTCCTTTTACAGGTGAGTGGAAACCAAATGATGACTTCACTACAAATGGCTTCATTTTGGACAACGCGGTTGTAAATGATTACTGGTATTTATCCGCTTGGGATTGTAATGCGAATGGTTTCACAGGAACAATAGATTACTTTGAAGTAAATTACTTTGATGGGGTGGATAATACGACATTTGCGTGGTCGAACTCAGATGCTACTGAGGATATTAACGCGTTGTGTCCAGGTAGCTATACGGTTACTGTCACAGATAATAATGGTTGCATTGCCACACATGAAGCAATTGTAGGTTGTTCTGTGGGAATTGAAGATCGATTGGATGAAAACACAAAGATTTATCAAGTGAGTCCAGGAAGATTGCATATCGATACTAAGAACAGAATCGAAAGTATTGATGTTTATTCCATGAATGGAAAGAGAGTCTTCCAAGATAAGCCTGGCAGCAATAGTATTGACTTATCGAAACAAAGTGCAGGACTATATTTTGTAAGAGTCAACACAGCCCAAGGTAGCTTGGTAAGGAAGGTAGTATTGCGTGATTAGTATCTCTTCAATCCTTAATATAATCAGTAGACTACGTGGTATAACATGCGTCAATTTAGGTAGTTTGTCACACTTACAGCTCAATTTCCAAACTGCTGAAATCAATACAACAGCATTAGATTTAATGAACACTAAAAATCTATTAAACCGTTTCCATTATGAAGAAATCAACATTGGTCATTGTTGCAGCTATTTTTTTTATAGCCTGCAATACCAAGCAACAAAGTGGTAGTAATAATTTTGCTATCGTAGATGCCGAAAAGTTAGCTGCTAATTTGCTATCGTCAGGTGATCATGATAGAATGAATACCAAACCTTACTATGAGGGAAAAATGCAGATATTGTCTATTCCAGGTGAATATGTTATTACAGGTCTTGATTCTGATACAGATGGAAAATATGATCATTTCTGCTTTGTCCAAACCACTGAAGGATACACTATAAACGAAGAAATTAAAAACGGGCAAATAATATATGCTCAATCCTGTTTTATCCTTAATGATACAGACACTGAAAGAATCTATTTCATGACCCTTTATCCAGATGATGAAAGGGTGGCAGCCATTTGGAAGCAGATTCCAGAAGAAATCCAAATTATGCTAAATGGAAATTTTATAGAAGGAGTGGGCGTAGGAACAGGAACTGGAAACGCAAATGGATTTGGGGATATATTCAACAATAAATGAACCTGTACACAGAAAACATAAGGAAATTTAGGATGTAGAACAAATCACTAAAGCCGACCGCAACGCGTGTCACGCCCTTCGCGAAAAAGGCAAAGCCCGCGCCACGCTACGGCGGCTCAGTTCCACCGTTCCACGGAACGATACACGTAGATTTAAGATCGCGATTTGAATTACAAACCATTTCATTCAAGGACCGAAAAGAATAATTATAAAAGGCAATGACCTATCAAACACAATTAATACGAATTGAACAAGTAATTTTAACCTGCATAGTAGGCATAATATTTACTTCGGTTGTATCATCCTGTTCATCGGTGTCAGATAGCTCACAGGAGGTTAATATGGACCCATATGGTGGATGGAGAGAGATTACACTTACCAAAACAGGCTTCTTTCACGCAGAACACGATGGAAACCGATGGTGGTTTATAACTCCGGAAGGCCACGCATTCCTGTCATTTGGGATCAACCATTATCATGAAGGCTGGTGGACGCAGGAATACAACCTAGATTATTGGCTGGAATCGTTCGGAGCACTGCGACCTGGAGATGTGAAGTGGAATGAAGGATTCAGAAAAGTCGCAAATACAGATATGAAGCGACTTGGGATAAATACGCTTGGATGGCATACTGATGCCCCGATGCTTACGGATAAGCCAAAAGGGGCTTTCGTTCCTTACCTGAGATCTTACAAACCAATAATCCTCGACCATTACCGTCATCCGAAAGAAGAAGCTTTTATGGATGTCTTTGCTCCTGAATTCGAGGAATTATGTGAGGAGACAGCTCAGAAGGTTGCGGGGCCTTATATCAACGATACTATGTTACTCGGATATTGCATGTCTGACTGTCCTATATTCACAGATCAGGATATAAGTGCAATGGAAGGTTCAACATCCTGGTCGAGGATATTAAGGAATCTGGGGGCTGATGCACCCGGGAAGAAAGCCTATATACAACTCATCAGAGAACGATACCCCGATATTTCTATATTCAACAATGTCTATAGTACTGGCTTTACTTTATGGGATGATCTTCTGAAAGCAGAGGACTGGAGACCAAACCAAATCCCGGAAAATCCTGAAGAACAGGCTGACAACCTAGCATTTACCCTTGCCTGCGTTGATCGTTATTATTTCGTTGCTGAAGCTGCGATCCGGAAAGTCGATCCCAATCATCTGTTCTTAGGGGATAAACTGAATGGCAATACAGACAATCTGGAGCAAATAGTAGAAGTTGCGGCTCGTTATGTGGATGTTATCGTATACCAGTTCTATGGATCTCTATCAGAGCAAAAGTCCTTGCTTGACAGGGTAGTGCCAAAAGCAGATCTCCCATTTGTTAATGGCGATATCGGTTTCTCGGTGCCATATGAGATGATGCCCGTGCCTCATGGTCCTCACGCAAAAGATCAGGCAGAACGAGCTGCATGGCTCATGGAAAGTTGCATAGGATGTTTTGCCCGACCTGAATTCATTGGCTGGCATATGTGCGGGATCATAGATACATGGAAAACAATGCCGGGCAAAGAACAGGCGCAACATCAGGGACTGATGACGATCAAAGGGGAATTCTACCCCGAAATGGAAGAAGCAGTGAAAGAAATATCCTCTGAACTGTATCAAATAGCCGCAGGCATTGAAAATTAAGCATTATTATACAGAATGGAAGGGAATTCATCCGTGGAATCACTAAAGCAGACCGTCACGTGTGTCACGCCCTTTGCAGCAAAAGCAAAGCCCGCGCCACGCTACGGCGGCTTTCCACCGTTGAGCCGCTATTGAAAACTGAACATTTCATAGAAAGTAGAAAAATCAATGATTGAAATCGTTTCTTACAAAACCGATTGGTTAACTGAATTTCATGAAATCGCATCTGTTCTTCGCTCAAGACTTGGAGATCTCGCTTTACGTATTGATCATATCGGTTCGACTTCGGTACCAGGTTTGGCAGCGAAAGACATCATTGATATTCAAATTACGGTGAAACAACTTGACAATCAGATCATCAATGCAATGACTTCTTTGGATTACATTCAAGCAAGAGTGATCTTGAAAGATCATTACCCCATTGGCTTCGCAGGGTCTGAAACAAAGTGGAAAAAGTTGTTCTTCTATTCCCCTCCAAATCAACGTCGTACTCATACTCACATCAGAACACAAGGCAGCGCAAATCAACGGTATGCGCTTTTGTTTCGAGACTATCTGCGAGAGAAACCTGATACTGCACAAACCTATGCAGAACTAAAACGACGTCTGGCACAATATATAGCTGATTCAGATATGTATCCCGACGTAAAAGATCCAGCTGTTGATTTGATTTATTTTGCTGCTGAGAAATGGGCAGAAACGATACATTGGCAACCGGGGGATTCGGATGCATAAAAAGGGCATGCGGCCTAACAAATCATTAAAGCCGACCGTAACGCCCGCGAATAGATAATTAATGGACTTGGTATTAAAAGACATCACTCTAGAACATACAGCAGCATTTATGTGCTGGATTGCTGACAAGCAGGCAATCAAATATACACTCTCGAAGTTTCTGCCCCAGCGCAATGAGCAATGGGTGCAATCGTATATTTTATCGTTAATGGAAGACAATAGCACTTGGGATCAGACAATTATTGTTGATAATGTTCCAATTGGTTACTGCGGACTGTCCAATTTATCCAAGCAGAATCGATCAGCTGAGTATTTCATTATTATCGGGGATCGAAATTACTGGAACCGTGGAATAGGAACCTTCGCAGGACAAATTGTCCTTACATATGGTTTTTCCAAGATTGGGTTACATAGGATTTGGCTAACAGTATCTGAAGTCAATCATGGTGCAATAAAGTCGTATGAGAGCTTAGGTTTTTCAGAAGAGGGCCGAATGAAAGATGCATGTTTTCGTGATGGTTCATATCATGACAAAATCGTAATGTCAATTTTAGAAGATCAGTGGCATAACAAATTACTAAAGCGGACGCCTGAATAGTCTGTGCGCAAAAGCAACGGCAGTACGGGCGCAGCTTAGTTCCACCGTTCTACGAACTGGCTATATGGAACTATGAAGTTATACTAAGAAGCCTTAACCAGTGCTATTAGTCCTAACTAAACTCAAAGAAACCTTTGTGTTTTCTCTGCTGATCTGCAATTCACAAATGGGATTATTTGACATTAATTATATATAATTGTATATTTACGCACAATAACGAGTAAAATTACAATCATGAGTGTAAAAACAACATCAAAGGGGGCTGTTAGAAAGGTGGGGGTAAGAGTAACTGTTTCAACAAAATCTACAAGGAGTGCTAAACTAGAGAAATTTTCTCCTGCCTGGGTAGTTGTTAATGCTAAAGATGCTCCTGGATATAAAATGGAATTGATTGATCGTATCCGTGTAGGTGTTAAAAAAGATGACTGGAAACAATTAATAAAGAGTATTGGGTCGACTGAAAGGGAATTCGAATACATTTTGCCATCCTCGATCAGTAGCATGCAAAAGAAATCTGTTTATGGTAGAGAGACTTCGGAGAGAATCTATGAGTTAGCTAGATTATTTGGCCTTGGCTATGAAGTGTTTGATTCAAAAGATGATTTCAAGGAATGGCTAATGACTCCAACAAGACCCCTTGGGAATAAAAGGCCATTTGATCTACTGGATAGTAGCATTGGTTTTGAGATGGTCGAAAACGAAATCATAAGGATAAAATACAACGTATATAGCTAATGGTTGTCTATAGAGTTGCAAATTCTAAGTACAAACAGTTAACATTATCAGGAGTTGGAGCAGAAAAGGTAGGTGGGCGATGGAATGAAATAGGGACTCGAGCTGTTTATTGTTCCGAGAATATATCTTTAGCATTACTTGAATATTATGTGCACTCTGAAAAGATATCTAAGCTACCAAAAGATATACTGGTTGCGAAAATTGAATTTCCAGATAAGTTTATTATCAAAGAATTAGAGTTACTTCCGGATCGATGGAATCAATATCCCTATTCTTCAAAAACAACCAAGGTCTTTACTAATCTGGCAAGAAATCGAGATTTTTTTGGGTTAAAAGTACCCTCAACGATAGTAGGATTGGAATCAAATATTATTCTTAATCCACTCTATAAGGATTTCGGAAGGGTTGAGATCTCTGAATTTATCGAATTACCAATTGATGAAAGATTGAAAGCAAGTGTGCGCAAGTAAAATGGCCATTCAATCATCATATATTTTCACCTAACTTACTTGGGTACTTGAAGCTGGTTATTAAGGCATTATGCATTTCAAATGAACGTTCGTAGAACAAATCACTAAAGCCGACCATAACGCATGTCACGCCCTTTGCAGAAATGGCAAATTCCGCGCCACGCTACGGCGGCTCAGTTCCACCGTTATATTTTTCAGAAAAAAGGACAAGAGCAAGAAATGAAGTTAAGTTATAGAGCAGCGAAAAGCACTGATTTAAATCGTTGTGCAACAATACGAGGTTTAACAAGAGATAATGCAATTAGTAAAGAGACATTAGTAGCAATTGGAGTAACTGATGAGAATTGGGCGCCTAAAGTAGAAAATGGAATTTATTCTGGGTTTGTAGCAGAAGATCAGGATAAGGTAGTAGCTTACTGTTTTGGTGATACGCAAACAGGTGAGGTAATGGTGCTGGCTGTATTACCCAGCTACGAGGGATCTGGTGTTGGTCGCAAGTTGCTGTCTCTAATTGTCGATAAGTTGCTTTCCAATGGATTTTCTGAATTATGGTTAGCGGCTTCTCCAGACCCAAAAATTAGAGCCCATGGTTTCTATAGGCATCTGTATTGGCAGCCGACTCAAACCTTCGACGATAACGGTGATGAGATACTCAAGTACATAAGAATATAACAAATCACTAAAGCCGACCGTGACGCGTGTCACGCTCTTTGCAGAATGGCAAAGCCCGCGCCACGCTACGGCGGCTCAGCTCCACCGTTATATTTCTAAATAACCTGCAAAAACTTAACTATTATGAAAAAGCTACTTCTCATTTCGTTTCTTTTTCCCTATTGTATTCTATACTCACAGTCTCAAGATTTTTCTATTGTTGGAACATGGAAACAAGTAAGCTTTGAGTCTATTAAAAATGGTAATTCAGTATCCTATCATACAAATAGAGTAGATGCTGAACAACTAAAATCATGGTCAAAAGAGTATTTCCTTTTTGTGGGCAAAACATTAAATAATAATCATGCAAGCTATGTCTATGGAAATGGGAATTACAGTTTGCATGGAAATCATTATACCGAAATGATTAATGTTCATGTTAGTCCAGCGATTGAAGGGATGGAATTAAAAATTTATATGGAATTAAATGGAGATACATTAACTCAAGTTTTTCCTGTAAAAAATGACTGGAGTTATGATATAGAGAATTGTTGGATTGAAAAATTTGTGGAAGTTGAATAGAAGCATAAATAGTATAAATCCCAACGAAATATAACAAAGCACTAGAACCGACTGCTTGCGCGGCGGCTCAGTTCCACCGTTCTACCCACTAATAGAAGACGACGAGCGATTCGGTAATTATTGATTGAGAATATATTAATTTCAATTTTTATCAAATAACAGGAATAGTATAAGTTGGCACTTGTATCAAAGTACTATAAAA